>TARA_R110000796_G_scaffold95104_4_pt1 | contig 17965 bp, 13 predicted proteins | sample TARA_R110000796 | Tara Oceans TARA_R110000796 (sample SAMEA4397815) | marine metagenome | biome: Polar Biome; feature: [SRF] surface water layer (ENVO:00010504); material: water (ENVO:00002006), including particulate matter (ENVO:01000060) such as... | depth 5 m
TTACCTACAGCGACACAACCTCTAAGTTGGAAGTGATAGTTTGCTGCGTGTATAAGAATATAGTCTCTATCATCTACGTGGTTTACAATTAAATGCTCTCCATGTTTTTCAGAAAACCTTACGTTTGCTTTATACTCTCCTTTAGGTATGCAAGATAAATTTCTTTTGTTATCTCTCCACGATAATTCTAAGCTTTTGCAAGAAAAAATCTCGTTTAAATCCTTATGAACAGTAATAAGACCTAACGTCTCTTTACCTGTATCCTTTAACCTGTTTAAAACTACTTTCATCTGTCTTTTATTAAACTTATCATCGCTTGAATCCAATCCTTGAAAAAGTTTCTCATAGTTACCACTTTACTTTATCTGCCCAATAAGCTGCCGACATCTTGCCTTTAGCTATATTTTTTCCATGCCTAGCTTTAAAAGATTTTCTTTTAGCTTTCATCTTATCGCTTTCACCTTTCTTTGGCTTACCTGCTGTACTAGCTCCTTGCTCACCAAACCTGATAGTTTTAATTTTATCACCCTCTTTAGCTACAACTACGTGTGACTTCTTAGGATGATTAGGAGTTCTTTTAGGTTTATTGTAACCGTCAACTCCAATGTTTTTTAATCTAGAATCTTTCTCTTTAGGCATAGCTTCTTGGTTAGTGTTTGGTAGTATTACTTATTTTTAAGTCTTTCGTTTTCCCTCTCTAAGAAGTCAACTTTCACATTAAGTTCAGATACTTGAGCTGTAAGCTTTAATACAGTATCCATAAGCTCGTCTTTTTGTGTAGCAGAAGTTGCTAGTAAGGACTCTAGATTTATTACTCTATTTTTTAAGTCGTCTCTATATTGCACTCCGTCACTATTTTCATTAATAGATTGTCTCTCGTAAGCTCTAAGCTTCATTCTCGACTCTAGGAATTTCCACGCAGCCCCTGAACCAAGAACACCTATTATTGTTATTATTATTTGTTGCCAATCACCCATCGAATTGTTGTTTATTAACTAGTAGTCCAATTTGAAGAGTGCGTATTACCGTAAATAGTAAGACCTATTCTAAGGTGTTCCGTAGACGATGTATAACCTGTGTTTTGAACCAAAATCCATATTAACTTATCAGCAGGTATTTTCATATCAACAAAAGGTAGGGTAAAGTCGTAATTAGTATCCGTTATAGCGCAACTAACGACTCTAGAGCCTATAAGTACAGGGTTTTGAACATAACTACTACTTCCGTCGTCTTGGTCTGTATAGTAAGCCTGTATGGTGACGCTTCCTGTTGATGTAGAGTTCTGAATATACCCTTTTATAGTTGGGTTAGTTATTTGAAAAGGAACTTTTATAGCTGTAGTTGACTCTTGCGCTCTTAGAGTTGTCTGACTTGAAGCATAAGAACTCCAATCAGTTCCATTAAAACCATAAGTAGCATTACCAAAGTAAAATTTAGTTGCACTAGTAGAGCTTATTTGCCCACTTCTCTGTCCTATAACAGCTAAATTGCCGTCATCAGAAACCATAGAAACAGACTTTATTAAAGTGTGAAATAAGGCTCTTAGGTTTAAGAGAGAAACCCCGCCCTTCTTGTTTGTCTTGAATTTTTCCTCAACAAAATGAAGCAAATTATCTCTATCAAACTGCTCGTTAGCTGTTATTGGAGCTGAGTCATTCAACCTTGATTGACTTGAAAATAATAGTTTGTAGCTTGCCGCTGAATTTGCGTAGTCATCTGTAGGCATATCTTCTTATTTAATTGTAATACCTTCTGTCTTTTTTGTTGACTGAATCGTATCTGTTAATTTTGTTTCCGTAAGCTAATATGCCACCAAGTCTAGTTACGTTGTCGCCATCTATATGCTTATCGTTGCTACCAATTTCGTAGTTAGGAAATACACCGTTATTATCGGTGTCGTCTAACCAATAAATCATATCCTTCATTAATATTTCAGCCTTCCTAAAGGTATCACTCTTTAATGTTGACAGCTCGTCAGAGGACACAGGGTCGCTCCAATCGTCATCATTGGTAGTTACACCCGAAGAGGAAGTATTGTACTGCATATCGTTTAAAACCTCGTATTTAACGTACAAAGCAAGACATGGCTTAATGTAGTTTTCTAACAGAGTAGTCTCAGGAGTTGTATGGGTATAATCTGAACCCTGACCCTTTCTTAGCATACCCCAAAAGTAATCTCCTAACCTTTGCTTTACGTGGGTTAGTTCAGCTATAAGTATTATGTCGTCATCTATTATAGAAGAATCCATATTAGAGTTAGTCATTGCCTTAGACACAACCTCTGAAGCTGTTATTAAGTTAGGGTACTGTCTGTAGTCTACCGCAGCCATACTATTTATCTTTTAAGTTTTCTAAATAAACATCATCTAAATCAGGTCTTTCTTCTAATCCGATTAAAGCCCTTAATTCGTTTATGTCAGCAATTTTAGTAATATCTATATCAGCAGCAAATCCTATAGGAGATTCAAATTGAACCTCTAAATCAGAAGCATCTAACGAAAGAACTTTACCTAAAGCGTCTCTCATCGGCTTGAATACTTGCTCTATAGTATCTTGTATTACGGTTCTCATAACCAAATCGTAAGAAATTCTAATCTCACTACCCGTGTTATTCATTTTACCACTAGAAACAATACCTGAAAGAGCGGGTTGCCATCTATGTGCTGTAACTATATTGTTACGGGTAAGCTCTTGATACTCCATAAAGCTACCATCCTTATCGTCTTTAAGAATCTGAACATTAGAGCTTCCTCCTCCTGCTCCATCCTTAACTAAGAAAAGTATTTTACCGTTGTTACCTTCTCCCGTAAGCTTGTCTTGAGCTAAAGAAATTAATTCCTCAGCCTCTCCGTCACTCATAGCTCCGTCTATTTCAATAATAGCTGAAGGCATAAATCCGTTTTCAAACTTAGACCTGTTATATTTTTGTATAAGGTAGTCAATCTCTATAGAACCGCTTTCAGCAGCAGCAATATAATCAGGGATACCGTACCGTTGGAATCCGCTTTCGTAATCCTTAAACATAAGGACAGAGCGACCATTCTTGAAGTTGGGGAACATAGGTATTTTACGAACCTCTTTATCTGAAACATCATAATGTGTCCAATCAGGATTTATGTATACAGATTCTAAGTTTTTACCAACACGAACCATCGTTGAATCAATGTGATACATATTACAACCACCTTCGTATTCAACAAATTCTATATATGAATTACCAAACGTATAAAAATCATCTACAACTAACCTAAAAAGGTTTCTTAAAGACTGACCTAAAGGGTTAACTTCCTTTATGTAAGGCTCTAGTTTTGCATTTGCGGTAGTTATTTTACTACCTGCTGTGTAAGTAGCTTTCTGAGATAAGATAGCTCTATGCGTACTTGACTTTCGCTTTAGTTCAGCTAAGTACTGAGGAAACATATTGTCGTCTCCAAACTTATAAAAGCCTTTGCCTTCTACAACTCTTTCTCTTTCTAGGAAATTAGGCATACGACCCAAGCTAACTACGTCAAACTTAAGTTTACCTGTTGCTTTCCTGTTTATAGTGTCTGAAGTTTTATTGACAAACCTACCTTTAGAATCTCTTTCTCTTTTAGCCACAACTTATAGAATAATGATTATACAAATATAAGAAAAAATAATGGGCTACTCCCGTAGTTTCACCCATTAAATTATTTATAAACAAATAGTATCTAATTACTATGATGCTACTGTGTAAGGTAACTCTCCTTGAACTGCCGTTAACTTTAAGGTAGCTCCTGAGCCATCACTTAAAGCAGTACCTGAATCAAGTTCAATAGACTCTAAGAACAAACCAAAGTCCGTCGTAGCACCTGCTGAACCTAAACCTTCGCCAAGTATGCTGTCTAATCCAACAAGAAAGGTTACGCCGTTATAATCTAAAACTGTAGCGTTCATACACACGCCAACCAAATTCTGCAAAGAAACTAAGTGAGATGTTGTTATACTTGGGATATAACCTTCTATGCCTATTGTAGTCATAGCTAATCCTCGTTCTTGAGATGTAGATACAGTCATTTTTCCTGTTTCTTTTTCAAACTCAACAACTTGGGGAGATGCCCCTTGAGCCGTAACCGTTGCAATTCTAGTTGCGGCAACTAAACTTATTTCTGTAGTACTGTCATAAACAGACAGCGTTAATGTTTTTATCCCACCTTTAGAAAAGTGGTCGGTAGATGTTACCGCTATAGGAGTTAATGCCATTTTATTTTTATTTAAAAGTTAAAAAAAAAGGGGAGCGGAGTAGAACCCCAACTCCCTTTAATATTAATCATTATACTATACTTACGAAATCGCAGCAGGTGTATAAACAACAGCTAAATCAGCGTTACTTAAAGCTACACCAACCATGTAAGAGATTCTAAAGCGGAAAGCTTTATTGTCTTGAGAGTACCATTGCTCAACATTCCCTTCAGAGAAGTCAGTACCTACAACAAAAGCTCCACGACAAGTCAAGATTGCTCTTGCTGTGTTTGATTTAGGGCTAGTCACATTTTGAGAACCTATGATAGCAGTGTCTCCATCTGCTGCGCTACCTGAAGTTTCATTAGTAGAATCAGCAACGATAAATCTATCCCAATCTCTACGAACAACTAAAGGAATGCCTCTGAAAGATAAAGAAGCAGGGCTTCCGTCAACTCTTTGAGAGAATGCTAAGTGAGAACCTTGAGCTTCTAATTTCTCTTGGTACTTATCAGCTACAGCTCCCGAAACGAAGAATACTAAATCGTCTTGCTCCAATAAGGCAGCAGGTGCGTTTGCGTACATAGTTTCTAATAGAGATAAAGCTCCGTCAGCAGAAATAGCAGTACCGTCAGTACAATTAGCTACGTCTCCCGCAGTTAATGAAACACCTCCGTTAGCCGCAACGAATATACCGTCGTACTGATTGTAGTTAGCATCTTGAGTGTAAGGTTCTGATACTGATGATGCAGCGTCAGAGTTTAACCATAGTTGTCGATTAAAGTCAGACTTAACGCCTTTCATAATCAACTCCATTAGGATTTGCTTTACTATAGTTCCGTCTACGTTATCGTATTCGTAACCACCTTTCATTAGCTGACCTTTAATTTTACCGAACAACTGAGCTGAACGAAACTCTTGCTCAAACTCCATACGAGCAGGAGATAAAGTAACCGCAGACATTGTTTCAAGGTTAGCGTTAGCTGCAAATGCACCTTCGTTAAATGCTAAAGTTCCTTTTTCTGCTGAACCAAAGTGGTCAATTTTTGTTACGCCTTTAATGTTAGGCATTAATTCAAAATAAGACATATAGTCCGACCCCATAAAAATAGGAGTTAGAATGTACTTATTTACGTCGTACTGGTCTACTACGGGTAGATTTGTACCTAAAATTCCTGATGCTGCCATCTTTTTTTAATTTTAATTTATTACTAATTTTACTTTAAAATACTTTTTGCAAAGTCACTCCAATCATCTTTGGGAGCTGCTTTATCTATCGAAACCTTTGGCTCGTTTTCAGCTAAAGTAACTGAAGGTGTTGCTTCTAGTTTTGATATTCTTTGAGCCATTGTATCAAACTGAGTTTTCATTTCTTCCTTAGACTCGTTTGATTTTTCTTTTTGAACGCTTAGTTTCTGAGATAAAGAATCTCTTTCCTCAGTTAGTGCGTCTAATTGAGCTTGAAGCTCGTTTACTTGTGGTTCTTGAACTACAGGTTCTGCAACTTCCGCTACAACTTCCTGAGCTATTGGCTCTTCGGTTTTCCCTGTTATCATTTCTTTTAACTCAGAAACCTGTCCTACAAACCAAGTTTTTAAATCTTCTGACATAGTTGATTTTTTTTCTGTTAGGTTATCAATATTTAACGTATTAAGGATTTCCTCAGAGGTTTTATTTTGGTATCCACTTAAGCTGTATTTAGCAACAACTTTAACAGCACCTAAAACCTCGTCTATAAATCCTAACTCTAACGCTTCGTGTGCAGAAAGCCAAGTCTCATGAGCCATCATTTGCTCTATTTCTTCTTCTGAGATATTTGTCTTAGCCTTGTATACACTTAGCATTGTAGTTTCAACTTTTTCTAAAGCATTAATTTGCTTACGCATCTGAGCTTTATTTCCGAATACATTACTCATAGGAGAGTGTATCATAAATAAACTGTTTGAGGTCATCTCAACCTTATCAGCAGCTAAAGCAATTATTGTAGCCATAGAAGCAGCCAAACCTTCAATCTTCACAGTAACCTTTCCGCTATAATTCTTTAAGGCTGTGTAGATGGCTTGACCTTGAAAAACATCACCTCCCGTACTATTTATGTGAACGGTAATGTCTTTACCTTTAAGACCTCTTAAGTCCTCTAGGAAGCTCTTAGCAGTTATGCCGTGTACACCAATCTCGTCGTAGATATGAATGTCTGTAGACTTTCCTTTTGCTTCGATTGTAGGTATACTATACCAAGAGTTATTTTCGTAAATGCTTTTCATATTTTACAAATATAATTAATTAATATTATATAGTGTTGACAATCCTTGACACTTTAGATTTCATATGGTCGTACACAATTCTTTGAGCCTGACGAAATGATATGTTATACTTATTTGATATGTCTATAAATATATGCTTAATAAGTTCAGGGTTGTCTTGCCTTATAGCTACATCAAAATCACACCTTATAAGGTAGTTCCTAACGAAGTTGTTATTTAGCAAGCCCTCATTATAAAGAGCTTCTATAACAACCGAAGAATCCTCCCCACACATACTTGTTACTCTATCTATTAACTCGTTTTTCATTCTGATTAAAATTTAGAGTTAGACTCTATTGTTTCAACTCTATTTTGAGTTCTCCTTAAAGACTCTACAGGAAGCACTACGTTCGTGTTTCTACCTATAACACTACCAAGAGTATTATAGTCTATTAGACCGCCTCCACCGCCTAAATTCGGAGAAGAGAAAGAGTTACCTCCACCCGCAACATTCATTGCGCTTAAAGCTCCTCCAAACATAGCTGTGCTTTTTTTGTTTATAACAGCCTCCCCGCCTTCTAACTCAGCGACACGACCTCCAACAGCAAACTTCTCTCCACCTTGAGCGTGAGAGTTCCCGTAAACCATTCCACCTTTGGCGAACTTCTGAGACTTTATAGTATCTACATTCATTGCGTAACGACCTAAAGCAAGACCTGCTAGTATAGCGTATTGAGATATACCTGCCGCACCAAAGGTAATAGCATTTGTTGGATTTGCAGCAGCCATAATAGCTATATTTCCAAGCTCTTGGATTAAAGATATTTTAGCCATCTTTATCTCGTGCTTTTTCCTTAAGTTGAAAGCTTCTTTATCTAAATCGTCATTCCTTTTCATGGCTACTCTAGAGTTTATTAATCCATCAGTAGCCGCTTGGTCATTAATAGTTTTCTTTTTATCTATCTTTCTCTGCTCGTTTTCTAACTCAGCTTCAGCGGCAGCTTTTGCAGCATCAAGAATTAAGTCAAACCCTTGTTTAGCTATGTCAATTTTTTTATCTCTATTTTCTTTAGCTATACTTTGGTCTGTCTTAGCCATCCTAGCTTGTGCGGCAGCTAACTTAGCCTCGTTACCCGCAACCTCTTCAGGTGAAGCCCCTCCAAATCTACTAGAAACCATTAAAAGGTTTTTGTAGTGGTCTATCTCTAATTGAATTAATTTTTTTTGAAATTGCTTTTTATCCTTAAATTTAGAATTTTGCTCTTCTAATGATATGGTAGACATTTTAGCCGCTTTATCTTTTTCAAGTAAAAGTTCTAGGTCGTCAAAAGGCTTTCTATTTGCAGCGTCTATAGCGGCTGACTTTTTTTCTATATTACTTTGAGTTTTCTGCATCTCATTAAGTAACCTATTCTTCTCTACCTCATCCTTTATTTTAAGTTTATTGAACTTAGAATACGCTAGTTCAAGCTGCTTTAGTTTAGACTTTTCCTGCTCCAACTCTACAACATTGTGGTATTGATTACTGCTAAGAGCTTCTGTTTCTAGTCTTCTAATTTCTCTATCTAAATCTATTCTTGACTGTCGCTCTATGGCGTTATAGCTCATTTTATTTTCAGCGGCAACCTTATCGGCAGCATCTCTTTTTGCTTTAGCAGCATCGTCAGCAGCGTCAATCTTATCAAGGTGTTCTTTGTATGATTTCACATAAAACCCTAAACTAGCGTTATATCCCGCTAACGCTTCTTGACTTACAACCTCTTCCATGAAGGTTATTTCAGAAAGAGAAAATGCTTCATTATTTACGTACTTTTTATTTATGGATGCTGTAGTTTTCTTAAAGTCTTCATAAGCTCTAAGTTTCTTCATGTAGTCGTCAGCCTCTATCTTTTGCTCTCTTGCTTTTGCGATTGCCAATGCAGCTATAGCTTCTAGGTCTGCTGTTGGACTTCCAAGCCCTACGTTAGCCATAAACTTTTCCCATGCACTTAAGTTGTCAGAGCTAAGTACGTTGAAAAGCCCTGTTAAACTTTCAGCCATTCCTTGAAAAATATCTGACTCACCTACCGCAACCTTAAAGCCTTTATAGGCAGATGAAAGCTTGTCTAACTTTTTAGATGCTGAATCAGTATTTTCAGCTAATGCTTTTTGTAGGTTTGCAGCAGTTAGAGTTGAATCCTGAAGCTCCTCTAAGACTTGATGATAAGTATCTGCGTTTTCTCCTGCCAAAGAAAATATAGCGGTAAGTCCACGAACATTACCAAACATAGCCTCTATATCGCTAGGACTTTCTTTAAACGCTTTATTTAATCGTTTTAATGTTTCGGTAAACCCAACAGCTTTTAGTTGAGCAGAACCTATAGGAATACCCCATTTTATAAATATGTCCCTAGAAGCGGCTGCGGGTTTCTGCATTTGAGAAATAGCAGCTCTTAAAGCTGTAACTGTTTTAGCGGCATCTAAACCTGAACGAGTAGTCGTTGCTATAGCAGCCCCAAGCTCTTCAAAGCTTATTCCTGACGCAGCAGCAAAAGGAACTACAACCCCTAAAGATTTAGATAATTCTTCAACCGTTGTTACACCAAATTTTTGAGTAGTAAACAGTATTTCAGAAACTCTAGCAGCCTCAGAAGCATCCATACTGTAAGCATTTAACACCGTAGTTAAACCTGTTGTAGCTGATTTTAGTGTAGTAACACCTGCTATAGCTAACTCTGAGGCTTCAGCAAGAAACTTTACAGCTTCACCTCCTTTTATTCCCGCAGAAACAGCGTTAAACATAGACTTGTTAACGTCGTCCAAAGATAATCCATAATCTTTAGATAAGTTTATTACTCCATTATAAAAACTTTCAGAAAATAAGCTAGTATCTTTTGCACTTAAAAGAGTTGTTGTATTCTTTACACCTAACTCAAATGCAGCGAAATCCTTAACAGAACCAAGTAAAAAAGTACCTAACCTCCTAAGAGATTGTATAGCAGTAGCAATACCTACACCCATCTTAAGAGTAGCTGCCGTACCTTTTTTTGTGGCGGCTGTTTTAGACCTTGTAGCCGCTGTATTTTTCTTTGTAGCTGCTGTGTTTGACGTTAAAGAGTTAGTGTGGCTTCTGACAGACTTTTTTAATTCAGCCTGCTTAACGGTTAACTTAGCTATAGAAGAAGCTTGAGCTGCGTTAGCTCCCTTTTGCTTCTTAACTTTAGCTTCAAGTGCTGAAAGCTCCTTATTAGTCTTTCTTAACTCACTCTGATACTTTGCTAGCTTATTTAAGCCAATAATATCTAGATTTATTTTGTACGTGTCTACAGCCATTTTTTTATTCTATAATTGTTACTAAAAGTAATTCTACCTCTGTTGTTTCTCCTGAGAAGTTAAAGTCTTTTATCTTATTTACAAGATAGACTTCGTCGTTTATTCTAACCAATTTACTGAAATCTAAATTAAGCATATCGTATGTTGTCAAATAAACCTCAGCCGTAATCATTTTATCTCTAAAGTTAACCATATCAAACAATTTCTTGTGGTAAGAAGTAAATAAACTTTCTCCTGCAACTTGGTCAGAAAAAGTTAAGTTTGGGCTACCCTCAGTTAAGGCGTAAGAAAAGAATTCTGACCAAAGCCCTACCTGTTGCGTTACTGGTCTAAACTCTCCGTCGTACTTATCGCCTGAAGAACCTAAAACCCATAATTTTTCAAGTCCATAATGAACTTTGTAAGGTGAATCATCAGGATTTAATAGAACCTCTGATAATGATTGACTTGCCCTATAAAGAAGTTTATATTCGTGAGAATTATTTGCTTCAGGTTTTTCTTCGTTAATATTAGCTTCTAAAGTAGATTCGCCTTTTGAGTGTATTCTAGGCAACCTTAAAGCCTCAAAGCTAACAGCTCCATTACTCGTACTAGTTCTTTTTATATGACTGTCGTAATCCATTCTACAAGACGAGAATATCTTTAACTCCATCTCTTTAGCTTTCTTTTCTGAGTTTGTTCCTGAACGAATAATTCTATCACCCAAAGGTAAGCTACCTGCTTCTTGATTTAGAGAGGCATCAGAACTGTCCTCGTTCATTTTAAACTTAAAATCAGAACCTGCAACAGCACCTTCCTTAATTTTAGTTATTAAAGCTTTATTGCTCCAATCTATGTAGTTATTATCACTTGCATTAAAGTCGTAAAAATCACCATAAGGCTCTACGCTTAATACAGAAGTGTAAGGATTATAATCCCATATCAAGTTAAATAGTTTAGTTATCTCTGATATAAACTCTAAGCAACTAACGTCAGGAAGTATCTCCCTGTAACTAACCTTTGGTCGTGCTAAGATGTTGTAAACAATATTTTCCTTACCGTTCATTGGATGAAGAGACTCTGATAGCTTTAATTCTATATCAAACTCTTTTATAGCGAACTTACTATTAGTTAAAACCTTTCTGTTACTAGCTTTTTCTGCGTCAACCTGACAAGCAAAGAAAGATGCAATGTTGTAGTTAATTCCCGCTTTTAAGTACTGAACCCTGTTTAATGTTATTCGTGTTTGATTAAGAAACTTTTTAGTAGCGTATACTGAGCCGCCTAGAGATAATGTTTGATTACCCGAACCATTTACAAATAAACTTGTAGGAATTTCTTGAGATGCTCCATCTTCTAAATCAAACAAGTTAGCTCCAAAAGAACCACTTTCAGAATTAGTTATAGACTCTACACTTTCGTCTTCAGCAATAAGCATAGAAGTGAAGTAATGATTTGAAGGGTCGGGAACGTATTTACTACCTGAAGAAAAGGCACTATTAAACCCATACGGATTCCATATCTCAAAGTCAACAGCAGCTTGAAAGTTTATTTCATAAAAGCCATCTTTAGCTACGACTATTGAAGAATGAGTATTACTAGAATTATCGTATTGAAATTTACTTGTAGTAGGGAAGCCTTCTGATGTATTTTCGTTTCCTCCCACTCCCGAAGGTACATAAGCGTTTGCTACATTTCCTGATAAAGATGTATGTGAATGTGATGTTGTTCCCGCCTCTAATACTTCGCTTAATTTTGTGAAACACCAATCAGCAGTCCAAGTCCAATTAGCAGCTCCAAGTATTTTAGACGAAAACAACGGTCTTTTATCGTTCGTTGAACTTGCGTAATGCCAATTAGAGTATTCTGTACTTTCTTGTTGACTTCTAGTTGCGGTAAATATAGATTCTTTTATATCGTCTTCGTGCCTTTTCATTGTAGGGCTAACTCCGTATATTTGCGATGTAAGCCCGTTGAATTCAGACCCAAAGTCAGCATCCCATTCGCTATTTGAGTTTAAGAAGTTACTTTGAATTGTTATATCTTGAGATTCAAGAATTCTATCTAAAACCTTACTTATAGAAAACGCAGCCTTTAGATTGCTCCAACCAACAAAAGTTACATCTAAATCTTCAAGCTGAGAGCTAGGCACTTCCCATTTACCGTTATCAATTAAAGGGAATACGATGTCTCCTGAATATTCTGTTAACCCTGAAGTGTTAATGCTTGCCGTGGTTATGGTTTGGTAATCAGAACCTAAGCTAATATCTCTTAAATTTATACTCGACAATGAATCAGCCCAATTACTATTACCCGACTTAACATTTAGTAGCAGTTCTTGGAATCCATTTTCGTCTAATAAAGATTCATTTAAAAACATATTACCCTTAACAACCTCTAGACCGTCAGCCTTTATAATACACTCAGTACCTTGATTGTCGATGTCTTGGTTTAGTGAGTTTAATTCATTTTTAAAGTTTAAAGCTTTTTTGTTTTTAGAGGTAGCAGGTATCTTTATTGTTTTAGAGAATCCACCACTAGTTTTATCTATCTCGCTAAAGTCTTTAATTGAAAAATTTAAAGGTATATCTATTTCGTTACCTAAGTCTAACGATATTTGAGAGCCTGCAACAGCAGATGTAGCTGAATTAACTAAGCTAATAGAGCCTATAATTATATCCAAAGGCGATGATGAGTTTGAAAGAAACTTAAGGCTTATACCTGTCGACCCACCGTTAGTTAACGAGAAATTCCTACCTGCCCTTGTAATGGTAGTAGTCCCTGAAGATGTTATTGTTGTTGTCTGAATACTAGCCCCAAGATGTTCGGTTACCTGTATTGAGTTGTTTGACCCAATGTAAAGCACGTTTATTTTTAAAGCTAAAGAAGTAGAAAAATCATCATTCTCCTGAGCCGCAACATAAGCAAAAGAGTGTATAAATTCTGTTATAAATGTTTGAGATATATACTGACCACCTACGCTATTAGCTAAAGCACCTGTAGCGTGGTTGTAACTATAAACCCTAAAAGCTTGTTGGTAAGCCCCAACATAAGGCAATGAAGAGTTTATACTGCTAACGCTACCGTAAGGCTCTCCTTTTACAATAATCGTAGGAGGTAAATCAGTAAGTAAAACCGAATTTATTACAGCCGCCGTATCAACTAAAGCTGAACCTTTTTCTATAGCGGACTCAACTCTTATTCTTAAGTTTTGCCCATTAGGGATTACGGATGCAGAGCCTGTGCCTGCGCTAGAAATTTCTGTTGCTGTAGAACCGTCTCCAAAATCAATCATTAAAGAGTCTCCCGACAAAGAGCTAACATCCCAACTTAAAGTTTTCTCAGTAGTAGAACTTAATTCATCTATAGTTGTGTTAGAAACTATGTAAGGGGATGGTAAGTCGGTTAAAGAAGGATTGTATACTAACTGTATTTTATCCCCACCTGAAGTATCTCTACTTATATACGAGTTTTCTGAGGTAAGGAACTTTATATTGGTTATTCTAAAACTAGAATCAGTCAATCTGTTACTTGACATTGTGTCGAAAAAAAGATTTAAACTTCTAGAACCTATTTTTAAGTTAAATCTAGCAGTACTTACATCAGTAGCCAGATTGGTGAACTGACCGTCTACATCAATACTATTAGAGTTAAAAGGGTTAAACCTATCCGTTTCTTCTTCAAGAAATAAAGGCTCACCCGTTTGAGGGTTAAAAAACGTAGTTAAAGTTTGCTTTGAAGCGGCAGTATTTGTTAAAGCACCGAAGTTCACAGCTTCGTAATCTAACTCGGCTACAATACCCCCGTTAATATTAATATAATTCTGACCCTTTAAATGCTCATTAACCACATCCGAACTTGTAACTACAATGTCTGAATGGCAAGCTAGACTAGTTACGTAGTTGCTATAGTTTAAATCAAACTGATTTGTATTAACGCTATCGTGGTGGCTAAGGGGTTGCCATTCGTTGCAAAAAGGAAGGAATTGTTTTTCAAACCTGATGTAGTTTATTTCAGTAACAGCACCTATACCGCCATTTTGAGGGATTACAACAATGCTGTACTCTTGTTTTAATCCGTTAATTAAAGCAGAAGATGTGTCAAATGAAAAGTAATAACGCTCTCCGTCACCTGCGTTTGAGTTGAAGTTCATGCTTGGAATGTTGTCTCCTTCAGCAAATTCAATGTTATTCAAATTATTTCTTCCTACTATACTAAAAGATAAGTCATGCTGAGTCGTAGCTACGTAGCAGCTAACTATGTACGATGTAGCGGGAAGCAAGTCAACGTCAGCAATTATCCCAAGTTGAGTGTTAGTAGTTTGTTTTAACCTAAGCTTTCCATTGCTTATACTAACCTCTTCAGTCATATCGCTAAACGAACCGCCTATATCAAGAATATCATAAGGTCTAAACTTACCTATATCAAATGACGTGTTCGTGAAAGTTCCATCTGACGTGTCTACGTTAAAGTCTAAAGCTGAACTAGTAAAATCACCTACACTACCGTCATCATAAGCACCAACTAATTTTTGAGGGTTAACATTTACAGCCAAGTCAGGGGTAAGCCCTAACTCTAAAGATACGTAAGAACCTATTTGATTATCGTTAAATATATTCTCCAATCTTAAGCATGTAGGCTGAGGAACGCTAAAAATGCTTTTACCTGTGCTTAAACTTATAGGGCTAGTATTTTGACTGTACTTACCCTCATATAAGCTATCTAAACCTAGAGCAGTATCGAAAAAAGAACTCTCATTTGAGTGATAATTAAATCCTAATTCTAACTTCCTATTTTCTGCAAGTTTTTCTTTTATACCAATACTTTGATTTATAAGAGAGACTGAGGTTACACTATTGCTAGAGCTATATACATTTAAAGACCTATAGCTACCAAACTCATACATTCTATTAGGAAACATAGTGTAAGCTTGGTCATTAACATCTACATTAGCGTTAATAGAGGTAGGGTCGTTAAAAGCTGCGGGTAGGTTTTGTATATTATCTTCAGAGCCAATCCTAACCGCCACACCTGCTGCTGAACCACCTGAAGTTTTAGACCTAAAATTTAACTCAGGAATTATTTTACCAACATTACCGTTATAGTAAGAGTAACCATTTGTTGCGTCATCCTCAGACAAGCTATTACCATCTGAAGCCAATCCATTGTTAGCTATAGAATGCGTTCTAACACTCCAACCTAAAGGTTCGTAAAATGAAGAATGAGCTGTAGGGTAATCAGGTAATGTTTCATTAGAGAAGGCTTCGTCAAAAAGATTATTAAATATAGAGGTTACAGTTCCTGTAGGTGCTTGAGGTATAGCTATAAAGCCTTGTTGATTCCATCCAAAAGGAATGTGCTGATATGTTGTTGTGTCAGGAACTTCAGAAGTTGTTAGTGATTGGTTTATAAAGTTATCAAAAGGATGTTCACCACTTACTACTGAAGAGTAATTTGTATCTACGAGTATTTCAAAAACGCTTTTAGCCATCTTAGTAATTTATGTGGTGAGTATTCTTAACAAATGAAATCTCAAACAAGGTTGGCTTTCTGTCTGAGCTTAAAGGTAGAGTGTCGCCATCTAATACCGATACGGAAACAAAGTCATCGTCCTCATAAATGAAAACAGCTCGACTTCTAAATATTTCAGATAACCATTTAGATGTTTCTTTATTAACCATAGTGCTACACGTAACAATCTCTGTTGTTGAAGCTCTAGACGTAATGCTTTGATTAGAACTTCGACTTGTGTAGTCTTTTGATGAAGTCTTAAACGATGTGATGTTATTTTCGTGAGCTACACTAGAAAATCCTTCAAAAAGATAAAAGTCTAAAACCCCAAAATCATTATAGAAGTAAACTAAGGTAGAGTCTTTATCAGTTACTCCAAAGTCTGAGTTTATAGAATTACTACCCCGCTCTACTATGTTGAAGTTTAATTTCTTTCCGTTTGTTGAGCTTTGCCTTAAGCTTACAGAAAAATTTGAATTTTTAATTCCACCTTGAGTTGCGGAGTTTAATATTGAGAATAAACCCGTTCCGTTTACACTTAAGTTTGAGAAACTCAAGTCATCTACAGAACCGTAACTACCATGTATAGGTTCGTTGATTACAGCAGCATTTGAATCGCTTGTGTAGTTAACAACAAGGTCAACTGTAGGACTCTGAAGCAAACTGCTTAAAATTAAAGGACTATCGAATGGTATGTTTCTTTTTAAGGATTCAGGGCAGTTAGTTAGTAAAGATATTTTAGTAGGTTGTGAACCGATTAAAGTAGAATTAATAAACCAAGAAGCGTTTTTTAAGTAATTAGTTGAAGCTTGACAGTTAGAGAATTTATTTGTTATAACAACGTCGTCTTTCAAATACCCACTAAAAGCTTTAGCGGTTGTAGTTTCTATTGCTGTGTCTGTATTTAATGTTAGAACATTAGCTACCGTAGACCACTCTTGAGCTTTAACTGTGTAATCAACTATTAACCCTTTAGTGTAACCCGAAATAGAAGCTGTATGACCACTAACCGAAGCCATAGTCTCAAAACAAGAAATATCTTTATATATAAAAGCGTCTAACACAGGGGCTACGTCAAATGTAAATGTAGGTGTTGATTCACTAGAATCCCAATCCCTTCCTTGTATTATTGGTTTTCCAACGTCTTCTGTAACAAAAGAACTGCCACCATTTGAGGAATACCTTACAGATACTTGAGCTTGAATTAACTTAGGTACTACGGCTGCGCTACCTTTAGAGAACTGTATTAGTATAGGTCTTTTAGATGTCTCTATACTTTTGCTTGCGTGAGTACCTACACCATTTGTTACTACTATATTCTGAGCCATAATTTAATCTTTTTTACCGTTAAGCAACTTTAAAGTCATATTTCTAAATTCAAGTCTAAGGTCGTGCTTTACATTTTTTTTAATACGCTGCATTTCTTTATTAATTACTATGTCCATCCACCCAACGGAGTGCTTGTTTACTGTAGCAAAACCATTCTTCTGTATAGACCTAGCTATAGCTAAAGCTAAAGCCTTTCTGCTTTTGAAATTACCCTTACTCTTATTTCTACGAATACCCTTAGCGTCCATCCAAGATAGGATGGCATCTATGTTTGGTAAGCTTGTAGGTTTTATGTTTTTATTTAATACGTTTCCGTATCCTAGCATTTCTACTTGTAAAGACACTCCATTCTTACCGTCTACGACTCTACTTCTTATACTTCTACTTAACTTACCTTTAGCTATATGACCCCTTTCTTCTAGAGAATCCTTAAGCTTTGTTGTTAGAGAGCCACCGTAACCCCGTAGTTTATTTTTAAAAGTATCTTTAGACATTTCTATTTAAGTTGTTAATCAAAGTTAAAATAGTCAACTATCGTTTCCGCTTCAGTAACAGTAACAGCTCCGTCATATATAGCCACATTCTTCATCTCACCCTCAAAACCATTAGTGTCAATATCTGTGGCTATGTGGTAAGCACCTAAGTGAAGGTTACTAGAAGTTATTACTGCGTCACTAAATACTGAAGATTCAAACCTTAATTTGTTTATGTAGATATAAGACTTGCTATTAGTGTAGTCGTTAACAAAACCAAAAGTTCCGTAATCAGAAGAAGAACCTAAAGGTGTTTGGTCTGTAGTGAATAACGCCTCATTGTCAGCTCCACCTGAATCGGAAACAGCTAATTGAAATTTACCTTCGTGTATTCCGTCAGATATTACAGAAACCCTTACGTAGTCACTTCCTGAAGGGAAATGAAATAAAGTAGAGCCTGATACTTCGCCTGAGTTATTTGGTATAAAAACCTTCATAAAAATACTAAAATTAGCATTAGTAAATGAGGTATTATTCAATACGATTTGCTCTGTATCTGAAACTATGTTTCCTTGAAATAAGAAAAACTCCTGAGTACTACTGTAGTACGGAATGTTTTTATTTCCGTGAGAAGTATGAGTAATGATTTTAGATTGATTTGGAGAAGCTGCAGCCCAAGACAATGCGCTTGAAGTCCTAGAAACAGAACTTGAAGAAGGTATAAAGTGAGCGTATAGATTATTGGTAGGTATTGCTACAGGAATTGCATTCGCTTCTATAGCTAGAATGGATGGTATTAATAAATTAAACTCAACCTTAACACCAATGAGGTTATCATTACCCACACCTCTAACCCGCTCAATAGAAACAGATTCTTTATCTAAAGAGTAAGAACCTTGCCTTTGACCCATTAGG
>TARA_R110000796_G_scaffold215409_1_pt1 | contig 17878 bp, 16 predicted proteins | sample TARA_R110000796 | Tara Oceans TARA_R110000796 (sample SAMEA4397815) | marine metagenome | biome: Polar Biome; feature: [SRF] surface water layer (ENVO:00010504); material: water (ENVO:00002006), including particulate matter (ENVO:01000060) such as... | depth 5 m
CTCGGCGACGTTTTCCGCCGTTTCCGGCATGGAGTCGATGCCAAACGCTTTCTTCATCAGCGGGTTGACCAAGCGCCAGCCAATGGTAGTGTCTTCGAGTTTTTGACTGCGGGCGAAAGCGCTATCGGCCTTGCCCATTACGTAAGGCGCCCGAGACATGGACTCCACACCACCTGCCAACGCCAGCTCCATGTCACCAGCTTTAATGGCTCGAAATGCGGTACCGACTGCGTCCATACCCGAGCCACACAGGCGGTTCATGGTCGTGCCGGGTACCGAAGTAGGAATGCCTGCCAGCAGCGACGACATGCGTGCCACATTGCGGTTATCTTCACCGGCCTGGTTGGCGCAGCCCATGAAGACTTCTTCAATGGCGGCCGGATCGAGATCGGGTGCTTCTGCCAGGACGGCTTTAAAAATCGTCGCGGCAAAATCATCCGGGCGCACGCTGGCCAGGGTGCCGCCGAAACGCCCCACGGCGGTGCGGCGGGGATGACATAGAAAGACGTCTTGCATAACAACATCGCTCATAAATAGCTCCTTTATGCGTCCGCGTGGGCCCGTTCGGTGCGTGCTTTGAGCTCACGCAAAATCGTCAGCTCGTTTTCGCTGGGCTCTGACGTGCTCTCAAGCTGCTCGGCAAAGCGAATCTCCCAGCCGGTTGCATCAATCACGTCTTCGCGACTCACACCGGGGTGCAGCGACACTACTACCAGTTCTTTGCTGTCCGGGTCGGGTTTCATCACGCAAAGGTCGGTGATTACCCGGGTAGGGCCTTTGCCGATATTGGGCACGTTATCGCGGCCTTTGCCATCGCGGCCAAAACCCAGCGTCGTCACGAAATCGACATCTTTTACAAACGCGCGCTTGGAGTGTTTCAGGGTGATAAACACTTCACCTGCGTTGGTGGCAATTTCTGGCGCGCCGCCCCCACCCGGCAGGCGCACTTTAGGCGCTTTGTAATCACCAATAAGCGTAGTATTCAGGTTAGCAAAGCGGTCGATTTGCGCGGTGCCTAAAAAACCCACGTCGACTTTGCCGCCCTGGAGCCAGTAGCGGAACATCTCCGGCACCGCCACGGTGGTCAGCGCTGATTCGCACAGCTCGCCATCACCAATAGATAACGGCAGAATATCGGGCTTGGTCTGCAGCGTACCGGACTCGTAAATCAGTACTACATCGGGGGCGTGGGTCAGCCGTGCCAGGTTGGCGGCTTCCGAGGGAAGCCCGATACCCACAAAGCAGGTCATGCCATTTTCCAGCGCCCGCGCGGCGGTCACCGACATCATTTCAGAAGAGGTGTATTCCAGACTCATTAGGCTTGGCCTCCCACATTATCGGCGGCATTAAAGACGTTGTCGTTGAGCCACTGGGTGAAGGTGTCGCGATCCCGAGCGATGGCATCCCACTCTTTATAGAAGCGGTTGTTGCGGCCGTAATAGCCGTGGGTATAGGAGGGCAATGCGCCTTTCTCGGCTACCGCGATGGCGCTGATAGCCCAACTGGGAATCACACAGGCGTTGGGGTGGGCGTTGAGGTCATCGACGATCTCTTCCACTGTGACGATGCTGTGCTTGGCAGCCAGTACGGCCTCTTTCTGCACACCAACGATACCTTCTACCAGCACGTTGCCCTGACGATCCGCCCGCTGGGCGTGAATAATCGAGACGTCCGGGCGCACCGACGGCACGGCGGACAAGCGTTCGCCGGTAAACGGGCACTCGATGAATTTTATTTGATCGTTGACGCTGGGCAGCTCGCTGCCGATATAGCCGCGAAAAACCGCCAGCGGCAGCCCAGCGGCGCCCGCTTCAAAGGCGCAGGCCATGGCCGCGTGGCTGTGCTCCAGGATCTCGATCTTGCGCGGCCAGCCCTTCTCAACCGCATCACGCAGGCGGTGCAGCGAGCCGACACCGGGGTTGCCGCCCCATGAGAAAATCACCTTTTTAGCGCAACCCGCGCCAATCATCTGATCGTAAATGATGTCAGGGGTCATACGGATCAGCGTCAGGTCGCGCTTTTTCTGACGGATCACTTCATGACCCGCGGCAAACGGAATCAGGTGGGTAAAGCCTTCCATGGCCACGGTGGCGCCGTCTTGGACGTAGCGCGCTACCGCGTCATGCAAGCTGAGAAACTCGGCCATGATGGGTGCCTCTTAGCAGGTCGTTGGCGTACTTATCGATACTTGTTCGTCAATCGAACATAGATTCTCTATACGAACAAGTTACTGCCGAACGCTTTTAGGGTCAAATCCTGCCGTGCTGCTAAGCGGCGAACCTTGAATCACCGCACGCCTAACAGGCTTTTAAATAACATTATTTTTCAGTTAATTAGCTGCTTTTAAGCCACTTTTTGGTACGCAGAACCTGATCAATGCTGCTACCAAGGTATAAAGCGGGATCGCAGGCATCACGCAGCGCCTCGGGGTCAATAATCCCTTTTACGTCAGGATGGGTTAAGAGTACGTCTGCATAAGCGCGCGCTTCCCGGCGAGCGGTTTCCGCTGCTTCCGCGCTAACGGCCTTGGCTCTGTCCGTACCTAGGGCAGGCGCCAGTAACCGAGCGACAGGCTCGGCCATGATACCGCCGCCAGTGGCTGACAAATTTCGTTGCATATGTTCAGGGTAGACCTCGAGCCCTTCCAGCAGCACCGCCACTTGCTCGAGTGCGCCTTCCACTAGTAGAACGCTTTCCATCAGTGGCGCCCACTCCGCGTGCCACTCCCCTAGCCCACGCTCAAGAGGCTGGGCAGCAGCGTTGATCAATACGCTGGTGTGGCCATGTACTTGTCGCGCCGCCCCGCGAATAAGCGCGCTGCGCACGGGGTTACGTTTATGAGGCATGGAAGAGGACTCCCCCATCCCGGGCGCGGAGGGTTCCGCTACTTCGCCGACCTCGGTTTGAGTGAGCAGCGACACATCCAGGGCGATTTTTTCAGCCGCGCCCGCCACGGCATCTAACGCGGTGCCAAGTGCATGGATCGGGTAGCGATCGGTATGCCAGGGCAGTACCGGCGCTGCCAAGCCTAACCGCTCGGCCAACGCATCCATCCATTCAAGTCCAACGTTATCCCAACCTGAGTGCACACCCACTGCACCGCCGAACTGAACGGGGAGCTCAATGTGGATTAACCGGCGGCGGCTCTGCTCAAGGCCGATCGCCCAGTGGGCCACCTTGACGCCAAAGGTGATCGGCAGCGCCTGCTGCATTAACGTACGCCCGACCATAGGCGTGTCGATATGAGTATCCATCAATGCTGTTGCCGCCGAGCGGCAGCGCAGCAGTAACTCATCCAGCGCCGCCAAGCGCGGCTTAAGCAGCAGCATTAGTGCGGAGTCGACCACGTCCTGGCTAGTCGCGCCTTGATGCCAGTAGCGCTTGAGCTCATCGGCCAGCATCCCACGACCCTGCTTAACGAAAGGAATTGCCGCATTGCCGCCGCTAGCGATGCCCTCGGCAATATCGGCGACATTAAAACTGGCGCTTTCCAGTTGTTCTCGCATCTGTTGGCTAACACCAGCAGGCACCGCCCCGCTGGTTTCCTGTACCTCGGCCAGAGCTAGCTCAAAGGCCAACATGGCATTCACCATGGCGTCATCGTCACAAGCAGCGATCGCACGCTGACTCATAAAAGGGTGCTTTAAAAACGCAGCGGGCATATCTCAACCTCATGGATAGTGGCAGTGCCAGCGTGATACTTAACAAAACGTACAATTGTTCGCAATTCGAACGTCATGCTAAATTGGTCTCGTCACTGGGGCAACTGCTTGAGGGAATAGTATGGCTGGTAGTCTTATTGAACGTACGCTCGGCGTACTTGAAATACTAGCCGATGAGGCCGAAGGTGTGCCACTTCAACAGTTAGCCGAGCAATTAGCGATTCCCAAAAGCGCCGCGCACCGTATTTGTAATGAACTAATACGCTTAGGCCATGTTCGCCAGCATGCTGCTAGCCAGCATTATCAACTCACAACGCGACTTGTCTCGCTTGGCTTGCGTTATATGAGCAGCATCGGCACGCAAGATGTGGTTCAACCTATTCTAAATCGACTTGCCGAAGAGAGCCGAGAACTGGTGCGCCTCGCCGTGGCGGAGCATCAGCAGCTCGCATGGATCGCTAAGGCTCAGGGCTCACGCAGCGGGCTGCGTTATGATCCCGACATGGGCCGCATAGCACCACTCGCGTCCACTGCTACAGGGCTGGCGTGGCTAGCCTGCTTTAACGATGAACAGGCTCTGTTGCTGCTCAAGCAGCAACAGAGCACCACCTCTATACCGCTCATGAACGACACTACAACACTGTGTGCGCAACTAGCCCTGACACGCCAGCGTGGCTTTAGCGCGATACAAGGCAGTATGGGACCAGGTACTGCCGCTATGGCGACCGCTATTCATGATCGCCACGGTATCCCTTTAGGGGTGTTGAGTATTGCAGGGCCAAGCGTACGTTTAACCACTGAGCGAATTGATGCCCTGGCACCAGCACTGTTGGGTGCTGCTCATGAACTCGCTCTGGTGGCACCGAGTTCACCACTGTTTTCTTAAACTCTTTCTTATCGCGACACGGAGGCCGCTATGCTCGCTATTCTGGCGATTACCACGCCCATCTTCCTGCTGATTAGCGCTGGCTATGTAGCAAGGTGGAGCGGCATTATCCAGCGTGAGCAGATGCAGGGGGTCGGTGTATTTGTATTGTATTGCGCGCTGCCTGCGTTGGTGATTCGTGCATTAACTCAGCACCCATTGGAAGAAATTTTTAAGCTGAATTACCTGATCGCTTACGGGTTAGGCTCTATTACTATTTTCAGTGCCGGACTCCTACTCACTTTAAGACGCCAACGCCAACCGCTTAACGCAAGCGCGATGCAAGCGCTGGGCATGGCTGCGGCTAACAGCGGCTTTGTTGGCTACCCTGTCGCCGTCATGGTGATTGGCTCCCCTGCGGCGGTGCTTTTAGCGCTTAATATGGTAATTGAAACGCTGATTATTATACCTATGGCACTGATTTTAGCCGAAATGGGTAGTCACCAAGGCTCTAGCGTATGGAAGACGACTAAGCAGACAGCGCTTAGCCTTATCAAAAACCCAGTACTGGTAGGTTTACTGATTGGCATTAGCTTAGCCATTACAGGACTGCAGATACCCGCCCCGCTCTTTAAAGCTATTGATATGCTGGCCGAGGCGGCGGGGCCGGCTGCGCTATTTGTAATCGGCGGCGCACTATTTGGTTTACAGGTTAAAGGCATGGCTAGAAATGTGAGCCAGATTGTTGTCGGCAAACTACTCATTCACCCTTTAATTATTTTTATCGCCTTTTATCTTATGCCAAGCATTGATCCGCTCTACATGGCAGGCGCGGTGCTATTCGCTGCTTCCCCAATGATCAGTATTTTTCCTTTGCTTGGCCAACGCTATGGCTTAGGTGGTGTAAGTGCTGCCTCGATGCTTGTGGGCACTGTCGCCTCATTCTTTTCACTCAGCTTGATTATTTGGCTGATGTCACTTGGCGGATTACTAACTTTTTAGAAACGAACTTTTGTACGTATTGCAAACAAAGTGGCGGTCCCCTACATTATCTGGAACCAAGTTCTAAATTATGGCTCCCGAGCAATCTCACAATTCCGCCAGGGGAAAATAATGACGCATCGCTCCATTAACGTTGATCTAGTGATTGTTGGCTCCGGAGCGGCGGGGTTATCCGCTGCTGTGACGGCGGCGTATCACGGTCTGAAAGTCGTGGTGGTCGAAAAAGCCGACTGCCTGGGCGGTGCTACCGCTTGGTCGGGTGGCTGGATGTGGGCGCCTCTCAACCCACTAGCCCGTGCTGCCGGTATTGATGAGGCCGCGGAAACGGTGTGCACCTACCTGCGTCATGAGCTGGGTAAACGTTACGACGCAGCAAAAATCGATGCGTTCCTCACAGCCTCGCCTGCCATGGTCGAGTTCTTCCATGAGAAGACGGCTCTTCAGTTCGTCGCTGGCAATGCTATCGCAGACATTCATGGTGATTCGCCCGGTGCGAGCACGGGTGGCCGATCAGTAATTGCTGCGCCTTATGATGGTCGTGAGCTAGCCCCTAAAACATTGGAAAAACTGCGCACCACCATGTCCGAAACCTCGTTTCTTGGTATGCCTATTCAAGCTGGGCCCGATTTAGCCGCGTTTCTAAACGTTATGCGTTCACCAAAGGCTTTTCTATACGTTACCAAGCGTGTTACCCGCCATCTTTACGACTTGGCCCGCTATGGGCGCGCAATGCAACTAGTCAACGGTGTGGCGCTTACTGGACGGCTAGCGAAATCGGCTCATGCGCTGGGCGTGGAGATGTGGGTCTCGTCACCCGCTAAGCAACTTTGTAAAGATGACGAACGGGTAACCGGCGTGGTGGTCAGCACGTCTGAGGGCGACATTACAATCCGGGCAGCGAAAGGCGTGGTGTTAGCGGCAGGTGGTTTTCCTTGGGATATCAAGCGTCGTAAAGCACTGTTTCCCAAAACGCCTACGGGTAAGGAGCATTGGCCACTGCCACCCTCATCCACCACTGGTGATGGTTTGCACCTAGGCGAATCCGTGGGTGGCGTAGTAGATACCACCCTTTACTCTTCCGTCGCCTGGGCGCCGGTTTCTCTGGTTCCCTACAAGGATGGTCGTTTCGGTCATTTCCCGCACATTATTGAACGCGCCAAGCCTGGCGTGATTGGAGTACTAAAAAATGGCCAGCGTTTCGTCAACGAAGCGGGCGGCTACTACGACTACGTCGATGCCATGGTGAAAGCAGTTCCTGAGGGCGATGAGGTCTGCTCCTGGCTGGTTTGCACCCACCGCTTCCAGCGTCGCTACGGCTTAGGCATTAGCCGTCCGGCGCCGCTGCCGTTTAAGCATTGGATTAAAAAAGGCTATCTTAAAAGCGCTAAAACATTGGAAGCGTTAGCAATAGAGTGCGGGATTGACCCCAAAGCACTTAAACAGACGGTTGATGAGTACAACCACCACGCTCAGCACGGTGAAGACCCAGCCTTTAGGCGCGGCTCCACGCTTTACAACCGCAAAAATGGCGACCCAGCCAATACTCCAAACCCCTGTGTAGCGCCACTTGACCAGGGCCCGTTTTACGCCGTTAAAGTGGTGCCCGGCAGCTTTGGCACCTTCGCAGGGCTTAAAACCAATGCGTATGCACAGGTACTTAACGCCGCCAACCAGCCTATTGATGGTCTCTATGCGGCAGGTAGTGATATGGCTAGCATTATGGGCGGCTTCTACCCTGCAGGCGGCATTAACCTGGGGCCTGCGATGACCTTTGGCTATATTGCAGGCCTTCACGCAGCCAACCAGGAGTCACCTAATGCCTAACGCCGCCCTATCACCCCGCTTTTCGCTTGCCGCGCTGACCGTGCTGGAGCTTTCCCCGCCGGAGATGATTGCGGTGGCCGCCGAGGCAGGTTATGACGCGGTAGGGCTTAGGCTGATTCCCGCCACACCAGAAGAACACCACTTCCCCCTCGCTAACGATAAGCTTTTACTGCGCCGCACTCAGCAGGCGCTACGCGATACCGGCATTAAGGTGCTCGATATCGAGATTTTGCGCCTCAAACCTGAGACTCACATCGTCGAGGAGTTTGCCCATATCCTGGATACCGGTGCTGAACTGGGCGCCAGCGAGGTGCTGGTAGCGGGCAATGATGAAGACCTTGTACGCACCCAGGACAACTTCGCTCAGCTTTGCGAGCTGGCCAAATCCCGTGGTCTGCATCCGCATCTTGAGTTTATGCCCTGGACGGGCGTCAAAAACCTGGAGCAGGCTGCCAGAGTGGTGGGCGCGATGCGTAGTCGTGGGATCGATAATGCCTGCTTACTCGTCGATGCGTTTCACTTTAATCGCTCAGCAAGCCGCCTTGAGACGCTCGCCAATGTGCCGACTGAATGGCTGCGCTACGTGCAACTGTGCGATGTGGTGGGCTCCATTCCAAGTGATATGAACGAGATTTTGCGTCAGGCACGTCAAGAGCGTTGCTTCCCAGGCGATGGAGATATCGAATTAATCAGCTTATTACACGCCTTACCACATGATATTCCCATCAGTTTGGAGATACCTACCGAGGGGTTGCGTCAACAAGGCGTTTCAGCACTTGAGCGCGCACAACGGGCATTAACCAAAACGCGTGAGCTGTTGGCGGCATTGTGAAGGCCTTACCCGCTGACCGCCCCCTGCTCGGCATTGGCTTTATGCTGCTGGCTGGGCTGCTGTTTGTGATGCTCGATACCGGTGTCAAATGGCTAGGCCAAGGTTATTCACCCGTGCAAATCGTCTGGGCACGTTACGCAGGCCATATGCTGATTCTTATCAGCTACTTGCTGTGGATTGGATTTACCCGCGGTCAGGCACTGCTGAAAACAGAATCATTGATGGGGCAGCTGCTGCGTGGATTACTGCTACTCGGCGCCAGCACGTTCGCTTACCTAGCGCTGCGCGAGTTACCTATTTTACAGGTTTATGTGATCAACTTTAGTGCACCGCTACTGGTCACCTTACTGGCCATTCCGCTGCTTAAAGAGCGTGTGACGCCAGGTCGAGGGCTGGCTGTACTGGTGGGCTTTATAGGCGTCATCATTGCCATCGGGCCGGTCGATTGGCGGGGGCAGCCCGCTGCGCTATTCCCCTTTGGCATGGCGTTTTGCTTTGCCCTTTACCAACTCACCACCCGCCGCTTTGGGCGTCGCGATCACCCGCTAACCTCGTTGTTCTATGCGGGATTGGCGGGAGCCGTCATCAGCAGTTTGGTCGTGCCGTTCTTCTGGACGCCCATCGCCCTTGGCGATATGCCGCTGTTTTTACTCGTGGGTATGCTTGGTGCGGGTAGCCAACTGACCATGATTATGGCCATGCGTTGCGCGCCCGCCTCATTGGTCTCGCCGTTTCTGTATGTTCAGATTATCTGGGCATCCGCCTCAGGCTACGTGGTCTTTGGCGATATACCTCTGATTGAAACTTATTTGGGCGCAGTATTAATTATCGCCGCAGGCATTTATCTTGCTACCCGGCGAAATTAGCAGCCAACGCTTTTAAGCCAGTTCAATCACATGGCCCTTTTCTGCCGCCTTGCTGATCGCTTCCACCACACGCAAGTTCTGCAATCCATCATACACACTCACCAGCGGCTTGCTCTCGTAACGGATCACCGCGCAAAAGTGCGCTAACTGACAGGCCAAAGGGTCGTCGCGCTGTACGCTCAAGGTGTGCTCTTCAAAGGGTAGCCACCAGGAACGTGGTTGCGATTCATCATAGCGCTTTAATCGCAGTGTAGGCACGGCCAGCGAGCCTTGCGTACCTGCTAATAGGTAGCAGTCTTCTTCAGGATAATGGGCGTAGGCAGGGTCTTCGCCACTGGTTTGCTCCCAACTTTTCACGGCAGCCGCTGTGTCACTAAGAATAAAGGTACCCAAGGCGCCATTCGCAAAGCGTAAGTTGATAGCGACGGTATCTTCCACTGCGAACTGGCGAGTAGCTTTCGAGGTCAGCGCCTGCACATGGGAAATATCGCCAAACAGCGAGCGCAAATTACCAATCTCGTGAACCAGATTGATCAAAATAGGGCCACCCCCCTGTTCGCGCCGCCAAGCAGCCTCATCAAAATAACTATCCGGTTTATAGAACAGCGCACTTCCCTGAATGGCGACCGGTTGGCCAATAACACCGTCTGCGATAATGGCCCGCGCTTTGGCTAAAATCGGGCTATGGGCGCGATGATGCCCAACTAATAATGGGACTGAAGAGTTGCTTGACGCGCTCAGCAAACGCTCCCCTTCCACCACGCTATGAGCCACGGGTTTCTCAATCAATGCCGGTACGCCTGCAGTTAAACACATCAGTGCTTGCTCGACATGTAGCGCATTCGGCGTTGCCAAGATCACACCGTCCACCGGCTGTACCGCAAACAATGCTGGTAAGCTGTCGTATCGAGCCACTCCCAGCGTAGCAGCCAATGCTGGTGCGGCAGGCCCTGGATCAATCACTGCGACAAGCTGGGCTTGCGTGCTTGCTTGAATTAATTCGATATGGCGGCGACCAATTACACCCGCACCCGCTACTGCAAGACGAAGAAGTGCCATCGCTAGGCTCCATGTGAGTGCATTATCCTGTCAGCATTAAGCGCTGGCCGCTTTCATAATCGCATCCAACGCAGCCTGATAACCTTGCGTCCCTAGCCCGGCGATAACGCCGTCAGCACGCAGTGACACATAGGAATGATGACGGAAGCTTTCGCGCTTATGGACGTTGGAGATATGCACTTCGATCACCTTGCCTTCAAAGGCGTTAAGCGCATCCAGAATAGCCACCGAGGTATGGGTATAGGCAGCCGGGTTGATAATAATTGCTTGGGTGCCATCCAGCCTGGCGGCATGGATAGCATCTATCAATGCGCCCTCATGATTGCTTTGCAGGCAGTTTAGCTCCCAATCAGCCATGACGGCATTTTCTCGCAGCGCATTATTAACGTCTGCAAGCGTCTCGTAGCCATAAATCTCGGGTTGGCGAGTGCCGAGCAGATTCAAATTAGGCCCGTGCAGCACTAACACTTTACCTTGGCTCATGTGTCACTCTCCTTAAGCAGCTCGCGGCGATAATGGGCAAATAGCGTGGCTGACTGCTGATCAGCCGCTTCACGTTTGGCTTCATCTTCACAGAACAGCTTAAAGGCGTCGACGCCTTGAAACACAAACAGGCTAACGCCGCTCACCACCGCTGCATCCACTTGTTTTGCAGCAGAAATAAATTCGGTGACGGCGGGAACATAAACCGCATCAAAAATCCAGTGATGTGCCTGCACTAGCTCTGCAGGTATAGGGCAGCCGGGGCTTTTTTCGTGGCCAATCGGGGTACAGTTTACTAGCCCATCGCAATCCGGCACGGTCTCCGCCAACTGCGCAGCATTAATGGTCGAGGCGGAAAAGCCTTGCTGTTGTAGCTCATCGGCCAACTGCCGCGACTTGGTGTCATCCAAATCCATCAGGATCACCTCGTTTGCACCCAATTGCCCTAGACCAAAGGCAACGGCTTTGCCAACACCACCGGTGCCCATCAACAACACTCGCCCTGGCTTGCGCTCACCTAACGTGGCGCGAAAGCCACTCATAAAACCAGTAAAGTCAGTGTTTTCCGCTAGTATCTCGCCATTTTCAAACACCAGCGTATTGGCGGCGCCCACCATTTTGGCGCCAGCAGAAAGCCGTGTGGCCAACTTAACGGCGGTTTCTTTCCAGGGAAACGTCACATTAACCCCGCGGTAGCCAGCGGCGATAACCTTTTTCACCTGGCTTTCCAACGACTCAATCGGCTGCTCATTGGCATCAAACAGGTCGTAAGTAGTAGGGATACCGGTGAGTTGTCCCAGCCGAACGTGCAAGCCCGGCGAGCTGGAATTCATAATCGCTTTACCTATCAGGCCAAGTTTCATTGCTATCCTCCCGCGCTGTGCTGTTTTGCACCGCTGGCTGTTTATCGTTTCGTATCATTAGCGCTGTGCAGCCTGAGCGGCCAAGCGAATACCTGCGTTAGCGGCACCAAACTGTTGATAGGCCCCGCGCCGTTCAACAATTTCGAAGAAAAAGCGCCCCGAGAAAGTTTCGGTATACGCATGGAAGAAGTCGCCCTCGTCATTGCGATCAAACAGAATATTGCGCTTACGCATTGCCTCCAGCAACTCTTCCTCAAGCCCATAGCGCGCATCGAGATCGTCGTAATAATTCTGAGGAATTCTAAGCAGTGGCAAGCCGCGCGCCTGGAGTTCATCCACTGTGGCGAAGATGTCATGGCTTTCAAAGGCGATCTGCTGGACACCGCCGCGAAACTCACTGAGAAAGCGCCCTGGCTGGGTATCCTGCGCCTGTGAAACCGTCAAGGGGATGCGAATACTCTGCTCGGGGCTGATGACAGCTTGGCTGATCATCATGCCCCGTGGGTCAATAATCTCGTTCTCCGCGGCAGCGTCAAATCCAAATACCGTACGGTGAAAGAGCTGCCAACTAAGTAACTGGGTTGCGGGAAGTACGTAAGAGAGGTGATCTACCCGAGTAAGGCCAGCTTCATCGCGGCTCTCTTGGTCAAACAGTTCAAAATCGGTTCGCCACTGCAAATCATTTGCGGCTTTGTCATCGACTAGATAAACAAGGCTACCTTCGATACCCCGAAGCGCCGAGATCTCCATTTCGCCTTCGCCTACCTGCCCACGGAATGTCTGTGCTTTAAATGCTTTTGCACGCGCAAGTCCGCGCTCAACGTCATCAACACGAAAACCGACGGCACATACGGAAGTACCGTGAAGTAAACGAAAGGTGTGGGCAAAGCTGTCTGTTTCAAAATTGAGCACTAAGTGAATGTCACCTTGTTTCCACAGCTCAACATTTTTGGAGCGGTGGCGTCCCACGTGACGAAAACCCAGCGCATCGATAAATTCGCCCAGGGGCGCGGCGCTCTCTTCATCAAGGGTGAACTCAATAAAGTGGATACCGTTGTAGTTGGGTGCAGGCGGAATAGGACTGGCCCAAGGGCCATCTTCAATAAGATTTTCCAGCAGGATTAGCGAGCGAAGGCCATCTAAAGCGGTGATTTCCGTTGGTGCTGCACGAAAAGCGTCGCTAAAAATTTCTAGCGACAGCGGGCCATCGTAGCCAGTTTTGGCAAGTTCAGCCATGAAGGCTTTCAGCGGCAAACGACCTTGTCCTGGGAAACAGCGGAAGTGACGGCTCCACTGAAGTACATCCATATCCATTAGAGGCGCATCAGCCACTTGGACAAAGAAGATTTTTTCTTTAGGAATTTTGCCGATGGCAGAGAGATCATGACCACGCGAGAGAATATGAAAGCTATCGAGTACTATGCCTAAATTAGGGTGATCGACGCGTCGTACGGCTTCCCACGTATCACGGTAGTCGGAAATGTGTCGTCCCCAAGCCAACGCTTCAAATCCTACTCGAATATTACGCTTAGCAGCCAGCTCGGCAAGCTCACGTAAATCTGCCACTACGCGATCCATATCGTCCACGGCCTGGGGTGATACGTTGCTACAAACGAGCAGAAAATCCGTTCCCAACTGCTCCATCAGCTCGAATTTTCGCTCTGCACGCTTGAAATTGCGGCTGCGCTGAGGTTCCGGCATCGCCTCAAAATCGCGAAAAGGTTGAAAGGCGACGATCGATAGCCCCAGTCGCTTACACAGCAAACGGACTTCTTCTGGTGAGCCATCGAAAGAGAGCAGATCGTTTTCAAAGATTTCTACGCCATCAAAACCAGCACGGGCAATGGCTTCTAGCTTGGTTCGCAGATCTCCACTTAAGCAAACAGTTGCAATTGCGCGCATAGCTTCCTCCTGGGTAGTGCTACCGAGCCAGAGCGCTCAGAGACTACGGCTATTATGGTTAGTTATGGCTAAACTAATGGATGTGAGTATAGACCACGATTGTTCGCATAGCGTTCTTTAGTTCGTATTATGCACGATAAGATAGGGGGTATGGCAACCTGTTCCCTTTACTGTTAGTACTGCACCTATCGAAATCCTTTACGAAGCAACGGTAATAGATGTTTATTGTGAAGAGGAACAATGGCTAATACGCCCACTATTTCATTGGTCACTTCTAAATAAGCACAATGGACATTGCTATGTATGCCCCTCAGGCAATATTAAACCTTGGTCTTATAGGGAGGTTTGTTGATTGACAGCAGTCATATCGACCTCTAGTGTTCGCTTTAAGCACTTAAGTTCGTAAAGCGAACTAATAACACCCTTGGCAGCATCTAATATAATAATTTGTTGGAGGATAAGCATGAATAAGCCACTTTTCACCCAGTTGGCCATCGTAATCAGCTCTATGGCAGTCGCAGGCACAGCTTTCGCCGATTACCCCGAGCGTAACATTCAAGGCACCATACAATGGGGAGCCGGGGGAGCCACCGATAACGTGATACGCAGCCTGACGCCTCATGTGGAAGAAGTTCTAGATACCACGATTGTACTCACTAACCGTGCAGGCGGTACTGGCGTAATCGGCATGAACCATGTCATGCGTCAGCGTCCTGATGGCTATAATCTACTCTTTGGAGCAGAAAACCCCCAGCTTTACCCACTGATGGGCTTAGCCGATTTCACCTATGATGATATGCACCCTATCAACATTATCGGACAAGGCCAGGTAGTTATTGCCACTCACCCTAATAGCCAATTCGATACGTTCGCGGAGTTGCTTGAATACGCACACGAAAACCCGGACGAGCTCAAAATGGGCGGCACTGGTGCCGGTGGCTTGCCCAGCACGATTCACGCGATGATTAATTCTGTCGACGAGCTAAATGTGCGCACAGTCACCTTCGGGGGCGATGGCCCTGGTGTTACTGCTCTGCTCGGTGAACATATCGACTTTATGCCGTTAAGTCTTTCTGCTGTGGCTGAACAAATTCGCGCTGGCCGCCTAAAAGGGCTTGCTGTACTAGGTAGCGAAGAGCTGGCCGACCTGCCAGACGTTCCGCCGATTACAGACGCAATCCCAGAGATTGAGTCGTTCTTACCTTGGGGCCCATTTTGGGGTGTCTTTGTACATGAAGATACACCCGATGAGGTAAAAGCTACTCTGGAAGATGCCTACGAGCAAGCGGTTGCCAGCGAAGGTTTCCAAGAGTTCTTAGCTAACTTTGGTGGCGAGACGCTTAACCTTAATGGCGAAGAAGCTCAGCAGTACTTGGATAAGTGGCAGTCCGTAACAGCATGGTCAATGTTTGAGGCTGACGCCGTTGAAACATCGCCCGAAGAGCTCGGTATTCCACGCCCTTAACGCTAACTTCCTATGACTTAGGGGACAGACCTTCAATCTGTCCCCTTGGAGTCTATATATGACTAAACCAATAGAGCGCGTTCAGGCAGGCGAGAAGGTCTTTGACTGGTTGCTACTGCTCTTTAGTATCGGTGTCCTCTATGAGGCGTACCGAATCGATGGTGGTTTGCGACTGAATTCAGCTGGCTCGTTTCCCATGGGGCTAGCAATCATTATGCTGGCCTCATCGTTGGCAATTCTATTCAGTCATCGACGTAAGCAGCGAGACCCGCAAATTCTCTCCGCTGGCCAAGAGTTCAAAGTGTTTTTACATGAACACTTTAAGCCACATATTGTGGTGTTTTCGATAGTATCGATGATTTATTTAGCGGCGATAATGTGGACAAGCTTTTACATCAGTACGTTTATCTTTTTAGCCGCAATGTTTATGTATTATCGTCAAGGAAAAATCATTAGCTCATTAATGATTGCCTCGCTAGCTATTGCGATAATTTACGTACTTTTCACGATAGTTTTTCGTGTCTACCTTCCTTGATCATAACCCCCGAGGCATCCAATGAGTGATACCTTCTCTTACCTGCTGATGGCTTGGCTTGATCCAGGTCTTTTAGGCTTAACCGCCCTAGGTGTACTCGCCGGTATTTATGTCGGTGCGATTCCCGGCTTATCCGTCACGATGGCCGTCTCTATTTTGATTTCCTTCACTTTTTCTTGGGAGATCAATAATGCGCTAGCACTAATGGTGGGTATTTATGTTGGTGGCGTTTACGGTGGTTCACGTACCGCGATCCTTCTCAATATTCCTGGCGCTCCTTCAGCAGTTACCACCGCTTTTGACGGTTACCCACTGGCCCTAAAAGGGGAAGCAGGCAAGGCGATTGGTTTAAGCACCGTAATGTCTGTCATCGGTGGCTTAATCGGTGTTCTTGTGTTGGCTCTCACTGCCCCCCACCTTGCTGATCTGGCACTACAGTTTGCTCCTCGGGATTACTTTTTAATCGCTGTCATGGGGTTACTATTGGTCAGTTCGCTGTCGGGCAAGTCACTTGCACGCGGTATTTTCTCTGTTGCCTTGGGGGCTGCAATTGGGTTAGTGGGCATGGACATGGTAACGGCTCAACCACGGCTCACAATGGGCAGCATGGAGCTCCTGGGCGGCATTCACTATGTAGTGGTCATGATCGGTCTATTTGGTGTGGCAGAAGCATTTTACCAACTGCACAACATGGCCAAAGTGCCGGTTAAGCAGAATGTCGACAAGATCGTTCCTCCTCTTAATATGGTACTCAAGTTCTTACCCCTTTCTATACGTACTTCTATTATTGGCGTGGTGGTTGGCGCGCTGCCTGGTACGGGTGGTGATATTGCCTCGTTATTTGCTTATGACCACGCTAAACGTACGGTGAAAAATCCTGAAGTCCCTTTTGGCGAAGGTGCTTATGAGGGGCTGGTCGCTCCGGAATCCGCCAATAATGCTGCTGTGGGTGGTGCTTATGTGCCCATGCTCACGCTTGGTATGCCAGGGGATGCGGTCACAGCGGTGATGATTGGTGCACTGGTTATTCATGGCTTGAATCCAGGTCCAATGTTGATGATTGAAACGCCTTATATGTTTTGGTTTACCGTAGGAAACTTAGCATTAGCTAATATTTTTCTGCTCTTTTTTGGACTTACCGGTATCAAGCTTTTTACCAAAATTGTTGAAGTGCCTAAAGCCATCATGATCCCGCTAATTTTGGTCTTATGTGTGGTCGGCACGTACTCTCTTAACAGCAGCATGACTGAAGTCTACTGGATGCTGGGCTTCGGCATTTTAGGCTACTGGTTGAAAATGTTTGGCTTTCAGATGGGGCCGATTATTCTTGGGGTTATTTTAGGGCCGTTGCTAGATGAATCTTACCGGCAGGCAATGTCATCGGTGGGCGACAGTGGTAGCGCTTTCTTACTTGGGTTAGTCGCTAACCCGCTTTCATTAGTGCTTACTTCCGTCATTGTCCTGGTTCTACTTGGCAACACCCCACTAAAAGGTTGGCTATATTCACGTTTCAAACGTAGCTAACGTTCGAATAACGGCACACTTTGATAAAGAAGTGTGCCGTTATTTTTTGCTTGGCCATGTCTACCTAGCCAGCGGAGTAGTTCCGTGAGTGATGAAGAAACGATCCCATCTTATGCATTGGTCTTTGACTTCGATGGCGTGGTTCTAGACTCAGCAACACTAAAGCGCCAAGCGTTTGCCGACGTGTATCGTCACGCGCCTGAAAACCAGTATCGCGCCATTGTTGCCTACCTTAGCCGACGCGGCGGCCAGCCTAGAGAAGTCAAGTTTCGCCATATTGAAGAACACATACTGGGCAAACGAATCAATGAAGCGCGTATTCAAGAGCTGTGTCGTCAATTTAAGGCCAGTGTAGAAAAACGGTTACTGGATGCACCGCCAATCCTTGGAGCCATAGAATTTTTAAACTATTGGAAAAACCAACGTTCGCTATATTTATTGTCCGCTACACCAGAGCAGGAACTTAAGACTATTGTAGAACAGCGCCAATTAGCGCCCTATTTTAAAGAGGTGGTCGGCGCCCCTCCTGATAAAGCCACAGGCTTACGCAACTTGCTAACCCGCCACCAATTGGCACCTCAGGCCACCGTCATGATTGGCGATTCGTACAATGATTATCGCGCCGCTCGTTCTAACGGAACTCTGTTCATTGGCGTGACCGCAAACCCCGCTCAATCGCCTTTTCCAAATGACGTCATTACGATTGAAGATTTACGCACATTGACGCAAGCACTCAATCTTTTATAACACCTGACACTGCTTGCGTACTCACTAAGCACAGCAGCGCATACATGTTCGCTATTCGAACAATATGATATATTGGTCTCCTAAATTTACGCCTATTTCGATGAGTGGACACCGATGGAAGAACAACTGCAGGATGAAATGTTAACCCCCGATGACCGCGACTTCGTGACTGCACTGGCGAGCGGCCTGGAGGTTATTTTAGCTTTTGACGAGAACCATCCTCGTATGACGCTTAGCGAAGTAGCCGCG
>TARA_R110000796_G_scaffold30896_2_pt1 | contig 17872 bp, 14 predicted proteins | sample TARA_R110000796 | Tara Oceans TARA_R110000796 (sample SAMEA4397815) | marine metagenome | biome: Polar Biome; feature: [SRF] surface water layer (ENVO:00010504); material: water (ENVO:00002006), including particulate matter (ENVO:01000060) such as... | depth 5 m
AATAGCAGCAGACCTAATTCTTACAATTGGAAAAGGAGCCTAGTTCCTGTTGCCATTAGGCAATGGTTCCAAATATTGAATATTTAAAGGTTGATGTATTTAGTTGATAGAGATCACGGGAGTTGAACCCAAGATTTCAATAAAGGAGACTGTTTTTATCTAAAACTAAATAATTGATAGTTTAATCCATTATTATATGTCATATATATAGATTTTATCAATTTTTATAATGATATGTTAGAATTTAAAATTCAAGGTTTAGAGGCCAATGTAAGGAACAAAAAAATGAAAAAATGATTTTTAATAATATGAAAAATCCTACTTCTGAAAAATGACATAAAATTATTTTTACATCCTTTTATTATCATATTATTAGTGTTTTTCGCTAAATGATGAATTAAATTTACTGAAACTTATAATTATCAGAATAAAACACAGCATTTCGCAGCTGATGTTATACGAATAACAGATATTTAATGGTCTAGATAATCTCAAATTGAACAATATGAAAGATAGAATAGATGAAATGGATTTCAAAATTTTAAGTTTGCTGGCAGACAATGCACAGATGCCCTATACCGAAGTAGCTAAAAAGGCGGGTATTTCCCCAGGCACTGTACATGCCCGGACAAAGAAAATGATAAATTTGGGGCTGATAAAGGGGGCAACCCTAAATCTGGACTACAGCAAGATTGGATGGAAAATGACCATTTTTCTAGGAGTTTATCTACGTGAAAGTTTTATGTACAAACAGGTTATCGAGGCCCTGCAAAAGGTGCCGGAAGTGGTCAAAATTCACCACAGTACGGGCAAGTACGATATTTTTCTTAAAATGCACGCCAGGGATAGTATGCATTACCGTGATGTGTACCAGGATACCATTTTAACCATAGACGGGATAAAAGGGGTAGAGTCTTTTATGTCCGTGGAAGAAAACATGAGCCGACATATTTCTTTTGAGTGATTTGTATTTTTCCAACTATAGGTTCTCCTTATATGATAAAAATAGATTGACCATTAAAACAAATGGTTTCATTTTACCTCATTGATTACGGTATCAGCACTTCTATTAAGTAGTTTCATGGATATTGAATCCACTAAGAACAAGGGGGCGACCACTAAATCTCGCCCTCTTGCTTATGAATTTTTAGATGCTACAGGGCCCTAAACCCACCAATTATAACTCCACTTAAGATTAACCTGAAATTCTTCATAGGATTTAGATATTTTTCATTTCCGCCACCAAATCTGTCAAAGCCGCCTTGGCGTCACCGAAAAGCATGGAGGTTTTGGTATTATAGAACAATTCGTTCTCTATCCCTGCATAACCAGCGTTCATACTCCGTTTGTTTACGATGATATGTTTGGCATTTTCCACATCCAAAATTGGCATACCGTAAATAGGACTTGCCGGATTGTTGTGTGCTGCCGGGTTAACAACGTCATTTGCCCCAACAACCAATACTATATCGGTATTGCTAAATTGGGGGTTAATATCTTCCATTTCAACCAACATATTGTATTCTACATTGGATTCGGCCAATAACACATTCATATGTCCCGGCATACGGCCTGCCACAGGATGGATTGCATATTTTACATTTACCCCTCTTTTTATCAATATTTCTTCCAACTCATGAATTACATGTTGAGCCTGTGCAACTGCCAAGCCATAGCCCGGAACTATGACCACATTGTTTGCGTAATTCATCATAATGGCAGCATCGCTGGCGGTGGTGCTTTTTATAGACCCTAAGGCCTTATTCTCACCTGCTGTTGCAGCTGCTCCCCCAAAAGCACCAAAAATTACGGATCCCAAGGTCCTATTCATGGCCTTGCACATTGCCACAGTTAGGATAATACCGGCAGAACCTACTAATATACCCCCCACGAGCATTACCATATTATTATTATATAAAATACCTGTTATGGCCGCGGCAATACCTGTCAGGGAATTCAATAATGAGATTACCACGGGCATATCAGCGCCTCCAATAGGAAGCACAAATAGAATTCCATAGATAAGGCCGGCAGCCAATAGTGTATACAAAAGCAGTTGACTATCTACGCTGGAACCGACCATAAATGCCGCAAAAATGATAATTCCAATAATAGTAATGTTGTTTACAATGTTGTAATAGGGTATCCTTACCACGCTTTTTAAGGAGCCGTTCAATTTGCCCCAGGCAATTAAACTACCGGAAAAAGTAATGGCCCCGATTATTATACCTGAAACTATAGTCATGGACTGGGTAGCATTGGTTACATTTTTACCGTATTCCACTAGGCCAATAAGTGCTGCACTTGCACCCCCAAAACCATTGAATAAAGAGACCAATTCCGGCATCTTCGTCATTTCTACCTTTATGGCGATCAACCAGCCTATGATAGACCCTATAAGAATTGCTATTCCCACTAGGATATATATAAGCGGGGGGACCTCCAATTCATGAACAAAAACAGTTCCCAAAATGGCCAATCCCATACCGGCCGCCGCTATTAGATTGCCTTTTTTTGCCGTTTCCGGGTGGCCCAACATTTTTAGGCCAACTATAAATGTTACGGTTGCAATCAGATATATAATATTCAATAAAACTCCCATTATTTTTTTCTTTTAAACATTTGTAACATTCTATCGGTAACCGCAAAGCCACCTACCACATTTAAGACACCCAGGACAACAGCAACGAATCCCAATGAAAGGGCTACATAATCGGTTGGGTCTGCATGCAACATGACTAAAATTGCGCCGACAATTACAACGCCGCTCAAGGCATTTGCGCCCGACATTAAGGGTGTATGCAAAACAGCAGGAATGCTCTTTATTACCTCTATCCCAACAAATATGGCAAGGATAAGGATATATGTAATCTGTAGGTTATTCTCTATAAATTCCCAAAATTCGTTCATTGTTTAATTATTTAATTTTTTCTAATAGTTCCATTTTGGACAATCAAGGTTTCATCCGTAATTTCTTCCCCCAGATCCCATTTAAAATTGGTCCCGTCGGTTAAGTGTATAATATAGTTGTAGATGTTTTTCGCATATAGATCACTAGCATTTGTGGAAACGCTTCTTGGGTCAATACTGGTGCCAATGACCTTTACTCCATTTTTTACTATGGTCTTATTTATCTCACTTACTTCACAATTTCCTCCTTGGGCAGCGGCCAAATCTATGATTACTGCACCATTTTTCATGTGCATTACCTGTTCTTCCGTAATTAAAATCGGTGCTTTTCTACCAGGGATATTGGCAGTTGTAATAACCAAGTCCGCCTTGAACAATGATTTGTTTACCGCCTCTTTTTGTCTTTTTTGGTAATCTGCCGAGGCTTCCTTGGCGTAGCCCCCTTCTGTTTCTTCCCCCTCATTGTCTACCGAGATAAATTTGGCCCCCAAGGATTCCGCTTGCTCCTTGGTTTCAGACCTTATATCCGTGGCTTCTACTATAGCTCCCAATCTTTTGGCAGTCGCTATGGCTTGTAGGCCTGCAACCCCAATACCATAGATCAATACCCTGGCGGGAGCAATGGTTCCTGCCGATGTCATCATCAAAGGAAAGATTTTGGTCATTTCAAAGGCTCCCAAGATCACCGCTTTATAGCCCGCCAGATTGTTTTGGGAACTTAATACATCCATATCCTGGGCTCGGGAAATTCTTGGGATGGCATCCATGGAAAATGCGCTAACGCCCTTATTGGCAATGGCCTTGATTAGATCTGGATTGGATTTGTGGTACAATTTACTGATCAAAATCTGCCCTTTATCGACCAATTTTAAATCTTCTTCATCAAAGGGATTGATTTTTAGGAGTACCTCGGCTTCATGGAAAATGACTGCTCTTTTTTCAACAGCCACCCCAACATTTTTATAATCAGAATCTTTAAAGGAAGAGTACTCTCCTGCACCTTCCTCCGCAAGGAGTTCAAATCCTGATGCAATTAATTGTTTTGCAATGTTAGGTGTAATGGCAACGCGTCTTTCTCCATCCAAGGTTTCTTTTAAAATACCTATTTTCATTTTGGTTAATGGTTTGGTTAATGGTTTGGTTATTTATGATGTAAATTAACTTATTGGTTATGAATATTGAAAATTGGCGAAATTAGAGAATTAACAAAGTATTTTAGGTTATTCATACGAAAGATTACAATTTTCGTGTTAATTGTTTGATAATTTGCAATAAGATGGCAAAACCACTAGACCATGCCTTTTTATTAATGTTACAATTGGCCATTCAATTCTACAATAATAAGCTTGGAGAGGGATTTGGGCATCCTGTACTGTCTGCCTATTGTCTATATGTTAATATTACATTGGCCAATTTTACTGCTGATTTATTACTTCTGCACTAACCTATTCATCTGGATCAGGGAAATTAAAATTTGGATTATTTTATTACAATTATTTTGAGAATTGCCGCTTTTGAACTTCATCGCTCCATTGGATAAAATTACACTAGGAATCTAGTGAAGGACCTTAATTTAAGCTGTAATAATACCGTTTGTCGGATTTTAAACCCCTTTTATCGGTATTCTGACACACATAAAGTAAGAGTTTCCCAACATAAATAAGAAAAGTATTACAAAATAATCAATATTTGCCGCTGTATTAACTAATAAAATATTCTTGCAATAATTCAATCATCAAAAATTTAATTTCAGCTAATAATTTTAAAACCATGCACAAACTTATTTTCCCCCTCTTACTATTACTAACGATTCATCAGTTACAATCACAAGATATTCTGGTCATGATGGGTGGGTCGACCAACCAACTTTCCAAAGCAGAAGGAATGGCCGTAAATCTTGAAGCAACTGGAGCTTTTGACAATGTAGATGCTGTTGTTTGGGATGCTATCAATAAATATGATATGAATTTTCTAAACGAATATGATGCAATTTTGGTTGTCACCGATGGTGGATATAATTCATCCTATGGTATGGGTACAGCTCTAAAAACTTATGTGGATAATGGTGGAGGGGTAGGTATTTTTCTTTTTGCAAATGCCTCAATTCAAATTGGAGGTTCATGGAATTACCATGCGTTAGAACCAGCAGGACAGTCCATGGGACCAACTAATTTTGGAACTATTGATATACCTACACATTCTGCCTTAAATTATCCATTCAATATAAATACCTCTACATGGAATATTGGTAGTCTTTGGTCTTCTACGTCAAACACATTGGCTGCGGAAGCATATTCCATAGCAAAATTCTCAGATGGAAGACCAGCACTGCAAGCCAGGGAAAATGTTGGGGTAAATGGAACAGGAAGAGTTATTGATTTTGCAGTATCGCCATTGGCTGCTAATGCCAACAATACCACTGCGGGCTATCAACTTTTCGCTAATATTATGACATGGTTAACCGGTTCAATCCAAATAACAGGTAGCACTTGTTTAAGCACAAATAGTTTTTCTTTTTCATTTTTAAATGATGGAGGTTCTCCTATTGTTAGCTATGATTGGGATTTTGGAGATACCACTTCATCATCTGATCCTACACCAAATAAGGTATACACAGTTGCAGGGGAATATGATATAACCTTAACCGTAGTGCGGCAAGATGCCTCGTCAGATATTTATACCGATAAAATAAAAATCTGGGATAATCCGACAATTGCCAATGCTGGAGACGATTTACATCTTTTTACCGGTACTACAACAGCTTCATTAATAGGAAATATGCCAAATATTGGAACAGGTGTATGGTCTAGGTTGTCTGGACCAAATACTCCAACAGAATCCATATCAGATAATGTGTTGGACCTTTCAAACCTTACGCAAGGAACATATGAGTACGAATGGGAAGTATCCAATGGCACTTGTTCACCATCAAGTGATCTGGTTAGGATTATAATCTCGGACAATGTTGCTCCGACACTTGAACTCACTGGAGACTTTACAAAAGCTACCGATAGTGATAATTGTTTTTATACCGTACAAGGAACGGAGTTTGACCCCAGCACCGCTACGGATGATAGTGGTAGCTTAGCATCTTTGACCTATTCACTTCAGAAGTTGACTCCGAATCCCAATCTAATTTTGGAAGATTTTAACTCAAATAGTTGGAATTCCAACAATTTTGAGCTTGGGACCAATACCGGTTCTGTGGTCAATGGGGCCTACAAAAGTGATACCAGTAGTCGTGGTACGCTTAGAACAGCCGCAGAATTTGTCCCTACATTGGCAAATCCACTCTATGTTTCTGCTACGCTAAGTTATACCGGTGGAGAAGGCATAGCTTTCGTTGGAACCAGAAGTACCGGAGAACAGCCATCAGGTCAGTTTAATTCTGAACCCCAAGGGTTAAATCTCCGTATACATAATTTTAATGATGGACAAACAAGTACCTCAACAGGATATGATTTACAACCGCGGCCAGGTAATGCTTTTTATACTAATCCTGTAAGATTTGAAATTATTGATGACGGTGCTTCCATGTCTGTAACCATGACCAATATGGTCACGGGAGATTCGCATTCGTTTTCTTACAATACCAATTATACATCAGGATCCAATAGGGTTGTTTTCTCTGGCGATTATTCCGTTTCATGGGATGATATTCAAATAAGTATTGGCGCCCATGAGTACATTCAGGAATATCAAAATGGTAGTAATTCAGTATTTGGCATCACCTTGGAACCAGGAGAAAATACTATTGTTTGGAGGGCGGAAGATGCCGAAGGGATGGAAACAATTAAATCACAAATTATTACTGTTGAAGATACTGTTGATCCTATAGTCATAACACAAAATGTTACGATCACTTTGGATAATAATGGGGAGGCATCCATTACCCCTTCGGAGATCAATAATAACTCAACGGATAATTGCGGCATTGATTCCTTTGTTTTAGACAAAGAAGATTTTACTGTAGTGGATACAGGAGATAATACGGTAACGCTTACGGTGACCGATTTAAACGGAAATGTTAATACCGCTACGGCAACTGTTACGGTAATTAACCCGGATATTGACAATGATGGAATTAACGATGATATAGATAATTGCCCCACAACCAGTAATGCCGATCAAGCAGATAATGATGTTGATGGTGAAGGAGATGTTTGTGATACCGATGACGACAACGATGGCACACCCGATACAGAAGATGCCTTCCCATTTGATCCCACAGAGGATACAGATTCCGATAATGATGGTGCTGGCGACAATGCCGATACCGATGATGACAACGATGGTACACCCGATACAGAGGATGCCTTCCCATTGGATCCTACAGAAGATACAGATACTGACAATGATGGTACTGGCGACAATGCCGATACCGATGATGACAACGATGGTACACCCGATACAGAGGATGCCTTCCCATTGGATCCTACAGAAGATACAGATACTGACAATGATGGTACTGGGGACAATGCAGATACCGATGATGACAATGATGGCACCCCTGATACAGAGGATGCCTTTCCATTGGATCCTATAGAAGATACAGATACTGACAATGATGGTACTGGCGACAATGCCGATACCGATGATGACAATGATGGAAAATTGGATACAGAAGATGCCTTCCCATTGGATCCTACAGAAGATACAGATACTGACAATGATGGTACTGGCGACAATGCCGATACCGATGATGACAATGATGGAAAATTGGATACAGAAGATGCCTTCCCATTGGATCCTACAGAGGATACAGATACAGATAATGATGGTACTGGCGACAATGCGGATACGGATGATGACAATGATGGCACATTGGATACAGAAGATGCCTTCCCATTGGATCCTACAGAAGATACAGATACAGATAATGATGGTACTGGAGATAATGCCGATTTGGATGATGATGGTGATGGCCAAAGTGACGAAGACGAAACAGACTGTGGGTCGGACCCCTTGGACGCATCTTCCATCTCAGCGGATGCAGATAACGATTCAATTCCAGATTGCGTTGATGGTGATTTTGAAATTGAGGACAACGATTCGGATATAGAGGAAGAAGGAACCATTGTTTATGCACAGGCCTTCACCCCTAATGGCGATAATATAAATGATACTTGGATAATACAGGGAATAGAAAAATTTCCATCAGCTGTGGTTACCGTCTTTAACCGTTACGGGAATGAGGTGTTCAAGACCACCAATTACAACAATAATTGGGATGGCAGACGCAGATCCAATTCTGAGAAACTTCCTCCAGGTTCCTACTACTTTGTTATTGACCTACATAATGGTAAGGCACCTGTCAATGGCTGGCTATTTCTAAATTATTAACCAAACCCCCAAAACATTTAAAAAGCATGAAAATCAATAAGCTATATATCTATTTATTTATGTTTTTCCTTACTGGAAACATTATGGCACAACAGGACCCAAATTATTCTTTCTATAGGTACTCGATGAATTTAGTGAATCCAGCCTATGCGGGAGCCAGTAATAGTACAGAATTTGCTGCTAGCATACGGAGTCAATGGTCCGGGGTGGCAGGTGCCCCGGAGACCCAAAGTTTTTTGGCAAGTACCAATATAGGAAGTAAGGTTGGTCTGGGTGCAAGTATTATTAACGATAAGACCTTTATCGAGACCCAGACTTCGGTGGCCATAGATTTTTCATACCTGGTAAAATGGTCAGAAAATGCCAATATTTATTTTGGGTTAAAGGCTTCCGGCAATTCCTATAATGCGAATACCGATGGTCTAACCACCTTTGGCATAGGTTCCGATCCTTCATTGATGGATTTAAATGGAGGTGTAAACCCCAATATAGGGGCCGGGGTCTATTTTCAGGGCAAGAAACTTTCCCTGTCCTTCTCCATGCCCAAATTGTTGAAAGCGGACCGACTGGAGCAACAGGGCGGAACGGCCAGTGTGGGCAAGAACAAACTCCATATGTATTTTATGGGTGCCTACGATCTTGAAATTAATGAAAGGCTTGTATTAAAACCTTCATCAATGATAAGACATGTGGAAAGTTCTCCTTTATCCGTGGATCTTACCTTGGCTTTGAATTATAACAGTATCTTCGAGTTTGGTACCGCTTATAGGATCGATGAAAGTTTTGGAGGTTTTGCACTTTTTAATATCTCCCATAATTTAAGGGTAGGATATGCCTATGAATCGTCTTTGGATTCTGCAATCATGAACGACGCTAACGGTACACATGAGATATTTCTTAAGGTTCACCTTTGATTTGTAAATGAGAAAATGGATTGAACCAATAATTATCAATGCGATAATCAATTGGACGGTTTCCCTTGAGTTGTAACTTACTATTGTAAAAGGAAGCCTTGGAAGTATAGTCTTTAAACCATCAGTAATACTATTATTATTGATGGTTTTTATATTGAAAATACCAGTTGATATTTATCAGAACCCATTGGAATGGTGTATGATTTTTCGCTTCGGGAATGCCCTTAAGCTGTATTATTTGTCCTTGACCACATTATGGGCCGCTCTCATCTGTTCACTATCCCAATGATTGTCAAATTCAATAATTCCTCTTTTAAGATCTTCTTCCAATTGTTTTTCCTGCTGTTTGATCTCTTCTTTGGCCTTAAATATATATTCCTCCTTGGTTTTAGTTTTATCGGCCATTCGTCTCAGGCCTTCCTCATCATATTGAATAAATTTTTGGGCCTGTCTATAAATGGTGTATTTTCTAAATCCCAAATGGTTCAAAGCATCACCGGCCATCTTAACGGAGGTTTCCAAAGATTCCCTGTACACATCTTCAACACCCATATTTAATAAATCATACGCATCATATCTATTTTTTGCACGTAACATTAGTTTAACGTTTGGATATTTCTCTTTGACCATTTTGGTAAGATGAATTACGTTATCGCTATTGTCTATAGCGGATATTAGAATCTTGGCCTCTGCTATACCGGCCGATTCCAAAAGATCCATGCGCGTGGCATCCCCATAATATACTTCAAAACCCATTTTCCTAAGAAGATCTACCCGGTTGGAATCGTTATCCAAGATGGTGGCTTCAATGCCATATGATCTGAGGAACCTTCCTACGGTACTTCCAAAATGGCCAAAACCTACCAAAATAACTTTGTGGGTCTTGGCTATATGATCTACCTGTCTTGTTTCTGCTTTTTTGGTTCCAACCCTCGGTAGGATCAATCGTTCATTTATTATTCCAAGTATGGGTGTAAGGGTCATGGTAAGTGCCGTTACAACCAACATCATATCCAACTCTACCCTATCCAGAATATTCAATTGATAGGCAAAAGAAAGTAGTACAAAAGCAAACTCCCCGATTTGGGCCAGTCCTATAGTCAGGAGCAGTCTTTGATCGGCCTTGAGCTTAAAAATGGCAGCGACCAAGAATAGTATTAGGGCCTTTAAAACAATTACGGCGACTACCAGCCCACTAATCATTAAGGGGTTGTCCCCAATAACAATAAAATTAATGGAGGCACCGACCGCCATAAAGAACAAGCCCAACAATAGGCCTTTAAAGGGTTCCAAATTACTTTCCAGCTCATGTTTAAATTCACTGGTAGCCAATACCACCCCTCCAAGAAAAGCTCCTAAGGCCGGACTTAGTCCAACCAATTCCATGAGATAGGCCAGGGCAATAACGATTAGCAATGCTGAGGCAGATAGGAGCTCCCTAAGTCTTGTTTTGGCCACCAGCCGCAACATGGGAACAAAGAAATATCTACCGGCAAGAACCACTGTCACTACCGATAGAAAAATGGCCAAGGCCTGAAACCCCAGGGGTAAATTTTCGAGCAGATAGATATGATCCGAATGGTCGTCGGCAACGGCAGCTTTTTCCGAATCCGTAAGCAAGGGGATAACCGCCAACATTAAAATAACTATTATATCCTGAAAAAGAAGTATGGAAAACGATGAAGCCCCGTAGGTGGTATTCATCAATCCATTTTCTTTAATGGTCTGTAAGGTTATGGCAGTGGAGGAGAGGGAAACTGCCATGGATATGATCAACGAAACTTTCCAATCAAAGCCGATCGTGGTAAATAACAGGAAGGAAACAATCATGGTACCCAAAACCTGGGCCCCACCCATACCAATTATGGTTTTCCTCATTTGCCAAAAGCTCTTTGGTTCTATCTCAAGGCCTATTAGAAAAAGCATCATGACCACACCAAATTCGGCAAAGTGAAGTATGTCCTGACCTTCATCACCAACAAAGCCTAAAAGATAAGGCCCTATTATTATTCCTGCCAAGAGGTAGCCCAGGACAGAACTTAATCCGAACTTTTTGGCTATGGGGACACAAATAATTGCGCCGGTCAGAAATACAATTGCTGCAAAAAGTATACTACCGCTCATTTGGATGTTACCTTTTTTAGTTGGGGAGTGTCATTTAAGAATTCACAGTTTCTGATCTTGTCAAAAGGCAAGCTTTGCCGTAATTCACATATTAATTGTTCGTATTTCAAGGTGTATTCTTCCAGGTCCTTATCCGAGATGTTATGGGTTCCCATAACCGTAAATGGCGGAAGATATTCCATGCCACAGAGTCTGGCGGTCTGCTCAAAAGGTCTTAAAAATTCATTTACAGAATAATTATTGCTTCCCTCCGAACAGTAAACGGCCCTGGTTCCCCCGGTGGTAATGACATTTAAACATTTTTTGGATTGTAGTGCCGTGCCATTTGCGCCATAGGCCCATCCGAATTCCAGAACAACATCCATCCATTGTTTCATTAAAGGCGGGCAACTGTACCAATAAAAAGGATGGTGCCAAACAATAACATCATGTTCGGCCAAAAGTTTTTTTTCACTGGTGATATCTATGTTAAAATCAGGATAGCGCTCATATAGGTCATGAAAAGTAACGCCTTCCTTGTTTTCTATCATTTTGACCAGGGCTTTGTTTGCTCTGGATTGTTCAAATTTAGGATGTGCAAACAAAATTAATATTCGATTCATACTATTAATTTAATGGAAAACATGGAAACCAAGGTTTCATTTACAATATTTATGGCATTCCTACCTTGTTGTGAGGCCCTTACTCTTCAATTTCTATCTCCTCCAAACCATTATTAAAAGAGGTTGGCAGTTCAAATACTTCCAACTCAAAATAGGGTAGCGCCGCCAACAAATGGTCAAAAATATCGGCCATAATATACTCGTAGTTTTCCCAACGCTTATCACTGCTAAAAGCATAGATTTCCAAAGGTATTCCTTGGGAAGTAGGGGGCAATTGACGGGTCATTAGGGTCATTGTTTGGTTTATAGCGGAATGGTTCTTTAAGTAAGTTTCTACATATTTCCTAAAAACGCCAATATTGGTCAAGTTTCTTCCGTTTATGGCCATTTGTTTATCAATATCGTGTTCCTTGTTATAGGTGTCTATATTGCTATTTCTAGTTTCTATATACTTAGCAATTATCTGAATACCTTTTAAGGTTTCAATATTATCTGCAGTAAGGAATTTGATGCTTTTCTGTTTTATAAGCAGGGCGCGTTTAATCCTACGGCCTCCCGAAGCCTGCATTCCCCTCCAGTTTTTGAACGAATCCGAAATAAGTGAATAGGTAGGAATTGTAGTAATGGTCTTGTCAAAATTCTGGACTTTTACCGTGGCAAGTGAAATTTCGGTAACATTGCCATCGGCTCCAAATTTTTCAAAGGTTATCCAATCCCCAATCCGGACCATGTCATTGATACTTACCTGTATGCTTGCTACAAGACCTAGAATAGTATCTTTAAATATTAAAAGGATTACCGCAGAGGCAGCACCCAAGGTGGTAAAGAATTTCCAAATGGTAATGTCGGTCAATACGGCAAAAAAAGTAAGTATCCCTCCAATCCAAGCGAATATCATAAATACTTGAATATAGCTATCCAAAGGCTTGTCCTTCATATGGGGCAAGGTCTTTAGATAATCCTTAATGCTTCGGAGCAAGCTTCTAATCAGCACTAAAACCAGGATTACGGCAAGTATTTCGATTAACTTCAATATAATGCCCTCTACATTTTCAAAATCAAGAAAGGCCAAAGGAAGATAGCGGTACAACAACCATAGGGGTATAATGTGAGCCACAAATCTGGGTACCTTATTGAATACTAAAAAATCGTCAAAATTGGTCTTGGATTGTCTAGCGAACCTGACCGATAGGAAACGGAATAGTTTCCAAAGGATATAATCCATTAATAGGGCCACTAAAATTATTCCTATAAAAAGAATTAATGCATTTAGGTAGGAGGCCATATTGGCTTCCAGACCAGATTGGATCAGGTAATCGTAAATTAATCGTCTTAAACCGTTGTTCATGACCAGATTGCAATGTTGAATATTTGGCAAAAATAAGGATTGATGTTCAGTTGTGGCAGGAGATATTAAAAAAGTATGGTTTGTTGACCCTTATTTTATTGTTTGTTTTGAAAATTCGAGAGTAAGAAAAAAAGCTGAATTTTATTTGTTTGAAAGTAATAAATTGAATAATGCCTACTTCATTGAATATATGTTATTCTGTTTTTTTGTGCTGAGGCAAAGGGGACTTTATGAAGTCATGAGGATGGATTATAAATATTGCCGCAGGTGTTTTTTAAAATATTCGGCACTATCCGCCGCACTTTGCATAGGATTTGTCTTAAAATTTCCACCTTGTTCCAAATAATAGAACTCCAATCCCGATTTTTTAGGGTCTGGAAGAATTGATCGGTAATCAATGGATCCATTGCCCAATTCTGAATAGTCCCTACTAATTTTATCCATGTCCTTGATATGCCACATTACGTAACGCCCAGGTTGTTTCTCTATTAATTCCTTTGGAGTTAGTGTGGAGGAATGCATTACCCAGTACATATCCATCTGGAGTTTTACCAAAGAAGCATCCGTTTCGTTTAATATGATGTCAAATCCGCTTTGGCCTCCGTAATCTTCAAATTCATAGCCGTGATTGTGATAGGCAAATCCTAGTCCAGCCTCATTAACTTGTTCCCCGATAAGGTTGAGTTTGTGGGACATTAATTTGAAGTTATCCAAAGTCCGCTGTTCCGGAGCAATATAGGGCCAGGTGATATATTTGCTATCAATAGCCTTGGCTGCCAGAATACACTGATCTACATAATGTTTTAACGCCTCATCGGATTTTTCCAAGTAAGGGGAAAAGCTGTAATGTCCGCTTGTAATGGATAATTGCAGGTCATCCAAAATAGTCTTCAACTCAGAAGGAGTATAGCCATAAATAAGGCCCTTGTCAGCATCAAATCCATAGAATTCGAAGTCCTCATAGCCCATTTCCTTTAAGGCCTTAATGGTGGCAAGGGGATTTTTGGCCATATCGGTACGTACAGAAAACAACTGATAACCCATCTTGTATTTTGGTTGCCCCAATATGGAAAATGAACTTAAAGGCATTAAAGCCGATGCGCTTAGGACTGCTGTTTTACCTATAAAATTTCTCCTGTTCATTTGGCAATTTATTATGTTGGGTTAGTGGTATGGCCTTTAATTAAACTTGAAGTTAGTTAATTTTTACCTACTTATGGTTTCCTTGTTCACAATATTGCCATCAACATCATAATGAATAAACTCAATAATAGGAGTATTCCCTTCCCGATGTATTTTTACGGCCAAAAATCCACCCTTGACCCTTAGGAACTTGTGCTCGGGACGTTTATCGTTTGCATCCCATCCCTGGGCATGGGAGTCGCTTGATGGGCCTTGGCTAAATTCCATAAGGCCGGTCTCCGGATCAACGGAAACGTATTGCCAATGCCTATCCCCATTGATTACGAACATTTTTTGATCGGAAAGGTATTTACGTAACCAATCGCCCTCTGTTTTAAAGGAAACATTGGAATGATTGTCAATTTTTCCTTTGGCCCTATCCGGACCTACCACTGGGGTGGGCGAGCTTAGTATCTTAAAAGTGGCATCCGAGGCTTCCACCGTTTGTTTAAACCACTCTATCTGCTCCTTCCCCCAAATACTTTTGTCTGCTCCGTCAGGAGCTTTATTGTCACTTCTGTAATCCCTACCTTCTACCATCCATATTTGTAGATCTTTTCCCCACCTAAAGGTTCTATAAGATTTGTCCATGATAGGGGCCTGTTCGTTCCAGATTAACAGGCCATCCTCAAAACTCAGTTCACCAAAAGGGGAGGAGGTGGGCATGGCATCGTCCTTTAACAGATCGTGGTCGTCCTTTTGTAAGTAAAGGGGAGTATTGTTGTAGAAATTGTTCAAAGAGTGCCAGGAATTAATGGCGTGCCATTTATGTCTGGCCAATTCTAAATTATAGGCCATGGGCCCGGCTTTGTCGTAATAAACATAATCTCCTGTTTGGCAGTGAAACAGCGGATTTAGTTTTAGCATATTATCATATATCTTAAAGCCTCTTTCAGGATCGTCATAGGACCAAAAGTATTGACAGGTGGAAGAGGTGAAGAGGACAGGCACCACTTCATTTGCTTTGGGAGCAGTGGTAAACCTTCCCTGTATTTCGGTAACGGGTGTTTCAGGTCCTTTTCTTCCCCTAATGGTTACGGTATAGTCCGTATTGGATTTTAGACCGGAAATCTTGTGTTTAAAAGTAAAGTCTTTATACTCCGAAACATATTCCCATGGGGTATTTATCACAGTGTCTTTAGAACGGACCTCAATGCTGATCTGCCCGAAGGTACCCTCCACGGCCCCGTCCATTTGATTTACCGGCATATCATTGTCAAAATCGATAGGGCTTCTAAAGGGAGCCCCTTTCTGTTGATGTTTTATGGGTACCGATTTTTCGTATCGGCACAATCTGGTCCATAATATGGCAGAGGAATCGGTTAATTCTCCTATCTTAAAGCCATTGGTAAAGTATACTTGGTCACTATTTTGGGCTTGTATAGCATACGTCAGAAGAATAAAAGTCCCTAGAAAGAGAATAATACGGTTTTTCACGGTGAATGTTTTTTTGATAGTTATCTGTATCTGTACAAACCAAATATATGTTATTTATTCAAACTCCAGTAGCATACAAGAGCCTCCTTGCTTATCCAATATTTGTTGGAGGAATACCGCCCAAAATTTTATATTGCCTAATGTGATGGTTTCATTTTAGATATAAAAATGTCCTGTAGAATGGCCAATTCCTTTTTGTATTTTAAGTCGGTCCTAGAGGCAAAATAGAGGGTGTTTTCGGTAGGGGTGTTACCTGTCCAGACCAATTTAATCTCATTGGAAGCAATGGCATCCTTACAAAGAAAATCGGGAACCAGAGCCAATCCATTTTCATTGCTCAAACATCTGATGATCGAATTTATACTTGGCAAGATGTAATTAGGCTTAAAAGTGGGACGTTTGTTAAAGTTTTTATACCAAAATTTCCTAAAGTGTTCCATTTCATTGGAAGCACTATACCATCTGTGTTGCAAAAGCTCTTGTTCCAGTGTCTGTAGGTCCCCTTTTTTTAGCCGATCTTCTATTTTGAAGGTGTCTGTTCGTTTTCCGGCAACCAATACAATACTTTCCTTGGAAAAAGGAGTGTAGTTGACCAAAGTTGTTTTGTTGGTTTGTTTTTTTGGAGTTATTACCAAATCCAATATACCATTGTTCAAGTCTTTTATCAAGTCCATATGGTTTCCAAATTTTGCCACTAGATCGAATTCTAATTTTGGTACTTCTGGCTCTATGATCATTTGAAAGGTTTCAGAACACATGCCAATATGTAATGAAGGATTTTTCTCCTGCGTTGTTTTTTTAAAATGTTGTTCCGCTATCTCCAATACATTAATAGGGTCTATAATGTACTCGTAGAGAAATTTGCCTTCCTCGGTTGGGATCATTTTCCTTGAGGTACGTTCAAAAAGTTTTTTGCCCACGTAGGCTTCCAGGGCATTTAAATGAACACTTACTCCGGGTTGCGAAGCATATAAGGCTACGGAAGCCTTTGTTAAGGTTCCGTTTTCATAGATCTCTTTAAAGGTCCTGTACCATTCCAAATTCACCATAACCATTAAAATTTTAATACAAAGGTATAATTTGTATTATTTTTAATATACATGTATTCCTTTTAATTTTACACCATAATTAAAATGGTAAGCATGAAAAAGATATTTATTATTAATGGGGGACACCCATTTGCGCATTCAGGAGGCAGGTTTAATGAGACTTTGTTCAATACAACTATTGCGCACTTCCAATCCTTGGAAGGGTACGCTGTAAAATCTACACAGGTAGGGGACAATTACGATTCCAAAGCGGAAGTGGAAAAGTTTAAATGGGCAGATTTAATTATATACCATACTCCTATTTGGTGGTTTCAATTGCCTTTTGGCTTTAAAAAGTATATTGACGAGGTTTTTACAGACGGACACCAAAATGGTATTTACCACAGTGATGGAAGAAGTAGTAAGAATCCAGCCATTAATTACGGTACCGGTGGACTTTTAAAAGGTAAAAAGTATATTTTAACCACAAGCTGGAATGCACCAAAGGAGGCATTTACCTTGGAAGGGGAGTTCTTTAATGAGACATCCGTAGATGATGGGGTAATGTTTGGATTTCATAGAATGAATGCCTTTGCCGGATTGGAAAGACTTGCGACCCATCACTTTCACGATATGGAGAAAAATGCAGATGTTGAAAAGGAGTTGAAAGATTATAGGGATTTCTTGAGCCAAACGGAGAACAGGTTTATTTTGGAGGATTGTTCTGCTGGGTTAATAAATGCCGGCTAATGTCAAGACAAAATCCCTAGGCTTACACAATAACTATAGCTTTGGTCCACTTCAACCGATAAGGAAATTCCATTAGGATCATATGCAATGACTTGGTCAAACCCATTAAATTTTAGGGAAATGTACTAAAAAGGAACCTCTTGCTTTAATTGCAGGCAAAATAAATATTGAATAATGTTAAAAAAAGCCATATCTTGAATAAGCAAAAAAAGCTTTAAAATATAGCCAACCATT
>TARA_R110000796_G_scaffold7549_1_pt1 | contig 17817 bp, 12 predicted proteins | sample TARA_R110000796 | Tara Oceans TARA_R110000796 (sample SAMEA4397815) | marine metagenome | biome: Polar Biome; feature: [SRF] surface water layer (ENVO:00010504); material: water (ENVO:00002006), including particulate matter (ENVO:01000060) such as... | depth 5 m
CTTGTTTGGCTTCATCCCGCTGCTGGGCTAATTGGTCACGCTCTTTGGTTAGCTGAGCAGCTTTCTCTTGCTCGGCTGTTAACGCTTGGGCGTGCTGCTCGGCTTGTTGGGCAGCGGCTTGCTTGGCCTCATCCCGCTGCTGGGCTAATTGGTCGCGCTCTTTGGTTAGCTGGGCAGTTTTCTCTTGCTCGGCTGTTAGCGCCTGGGCGTGCTGCTCGGCTTGTTGGTTAGCATCGTTGTTTGCTTTGGTGAGCGCTTCTATCTGCTGTGTTGTTTCCTGCTGGCGTTGTTCGGCGTTGGTTAAGGCCGCCTGTAACCGCTGGGTTTCTAGTAATAGCGGGTGGCGTTGTAAAACCGTCGCTTCGCTTGGCTCGGGCAGTAGGTTGGCCACACTGCTAGGGGGTATTGCTACGGCCTGCACCCCGCTGGGGAGTTCTTCTAACCGTAAGGGCGTTCGGGGTGCAGGTATTACCACTACATACGTAAAAGCGCTTAGCCAGCCCTGCTGCTCTAGGGCGTGCATTAACGGCACGTTTTGCGCGCCAAGATCCATAATCAGCACGTTGTGTTGCTGCTTTGCCACTGCCATTTCAGCCATTAGGTGATGGATGGCGGTGGTGGTTTGTTCATGGGTGTTTAGGGCCTTTATGCCTGGGTAGCGTTGTAATAGCTCATCGCTTACCGGGTGCGGCCCGGATGCCCAGGGTAGGCTATAGCGGTAAAAGGTGGCTGCTCTCTCTTCTACATCCACCAGCGCCGATGAAACATGCACGTTAGGCTGGGTGGCGGCTAGGTTATTAAGTGTTGCCTGCACTTCCGGGCAGGCATCTACCAGCCAAATATGCTCGGCAGCTTGGGTATACGCAGAAAGCGCCGGTGAGGCACCGGTGCCTAAATGAATAAGGGTATGGAGTTGGGTGGGTTCATCCCGTAACGGCGTGTTTGCCATGGTAGAGCCTTATTGTTTGGGCAGTGTAGAAGACTGCTGTTCACTGGTAGCGGCTAGAGGAGCGCTGTTGTGGGGCGGCTGGGTTGTGCCCCTTCGCTAAGCATTAAGGGGGTATTGCCTATTTTCTAGCTCAGTGAGCAGAGTGTGCCATTCGTGTGGCTGCATATAGCTGCGTATTTCTTGCATGAGTTGCTCTATATCTTGCTTTAGCGCGTGTGACGTTACGCCCTGCTGGGTTTGTTCGTTGATATACGTTAGTACCCAGTGCCCCGGCGCGCTGCCTTGGTGCCGGGCTAACGTTGCCATGCCTTCTATGGCAACACGCCTGCGCTGGCGTTGGGTAATGCAGTCATCGTGTAAGCGCGATTGAGCCTGCACCGTAGGTATGAAGCCAATGCGGCCAGGAAAGGCGTTGAAAGCCCGGAGCCAGTAATCAAAATCAAAGGCGGCCCCTAGCTGTTGGTCTAGTGGGCCGAGTAAGCGCGGCATAACAGCTTTGAAAAACACGGTGGGCTGGCAAATAAAGCACCCGTTTTGGAAGGTGGCTTTTTCTGGCACTTGGTGGGTGCCCGCTTCCTGTGTGGGCAGGGTGGGGTAGTGCTCCATATATTGGCCTTGGGCATTAATGTGCTCCCCTTGGCCGTAGCACATCATCCATTCTGGGTGTGCCTGCATGCTCGTTACGGCCCGTGCAATGGCGCCTGCGGTATAGCGGTCGTCTGAATTTAACCAGCCTACCAGGGTGCCTCTTACCTTTTGTAGCGCTTTGTTTAAGGCATGCGCTGGCCCTTTATCGGGCTGCGACCACCAGCGTAAGCGTGGGTCTTGCGCCTGCCGGGCTTGCAATAGCGCTACGCTGCCATCGGTGGAGCCACCGTCCATCACGATTAGCTCCACATGGCGCCACGACTGCTGCAGCACGCTGTCTAGCGCATCGTTCAGGTACGTTGCTTGATTGAACGAGGGCATGATGATGGAAACAAGCGGTTGCATAGGGCTTATTGGGTTACCTGATGGATGCGTTGCATATCACTGACCAGTTGGTGCCAGGCTTGCCACCCTCGGCCGGGTTCTTGCCCTTGCTCTTGTAGGTGGTTGAGTAACATCGGCAGCTGTTCTAACACTTGGGTTAGCAAGGTTTGGTCGCGGGGGGTTAGCTGCTGCCAGGCGCCCATATCTAGGGTGTCGGGCTGGGCGAAGCGTAGCTCCCATTTGCTGCCGTGGTCGTCTTGGCTTTCGGCATACCAGTTCTCTAACCATGGGGTTGGCTGGGCAGGAATTTCCAATTTGGGGTAAGCGCCGAATTGGGTTGGGGTTACGCCTGCAGTTGAAAGGCGCAGATGCCACGTTTCCAACTGTTCGTTGCCCCAGGTGGGGTTTACCAGCTCTAGCCAGAGGTGTTCGTAATCGGGGTTTACCTGAACGTTGTGCAGGTTTACGTCATCAACCCGCAGTAGGGCTGGCAGGCTTGCTAGGCTTTCTGCTAGGGCGTTTAGCGCTTGTTGGTAGCGTGTTTTTAGTTCTGTGCTTAGCTCTGCATCTTGTAGCCCTTGTGCTAGTAGCTTGGGCAAGTGTTGTGCGTATTGCCATTGGCGGCTGCTCAGGCTTTGCAGGTAGCGGCGCTCTTGGGCCGACTTGGGAATGCCCACTTTGAAGGGGGTGGCATCTGGCTGGTGCAGGGTGAGCACCACCCCTTGGGCATTGAGGGTTGAGCGAATCTGCAGCGTTGGCCAGTGTTGCCCGGCGAACTCTAACCCTTGGAAGTGCCACTGTAGGGTGTCTGGCTGTTGTGGGTCTTCATGTGTGTCTAGCGTTTGGTAATCGCAGTAATCTGGGTGGCGCTTCAGTAGCCGCTGCCAGCGGTTTTCCAGCGTTTCATGGGTGCTGCTGAGCTTTTGGTGTTCAAGGAAGTAGTGTTCAAGCTCTTCTTGCACTTGGTGCAGCTGCAGTAGCAGCAGTTCGTTCTCTTGTTTTGTGTCTTCTAATTCAGCCTGCTGCTGGCGCTGGGTGGTTTCATGCTGTTTTGCGGCATCGCGCTGCTGCTCGGTCTGCTTGAGCTTCTCTTGAGTTTGCTTGAGCTTCTCTTGGGCTTGTTGGTGCTGCTGCTCAGCCTGCTTGAGCTTCTCTTGGGCTTGTTTGAGTTGTTGCGTTAGGTGTTGCTCGCGCTGAGTGCGTTTGTGTATTTCTCCTTTTGCGGCTTCCAGCTGTTGGCTTTGGGCGGCGTTCTTTTGTTTATGCTGCTGTTCAGCTTGCTTTAGCTGCTCTTGGGCTTGCGTTAGCTGTTGCTGGGTGTTCTTGTGTTGGCTTTCCAGCGTTTGATAGCGGCTTTCAAGCTGCTTGTGTTTCAAAAAGGTGCTTTCTAGCTCTTCTTGAACTTGGTGCAGTTGTAGTAGCAGTAGCTCGCTTTCCTGTTTGAGGTCGTCTAGCGCTTGCTGCTGTTGGTGTTGTTCGGCTTGGTGCTGCTGTTCTGCCTTGCTTAAGGCGTGTTGGGTTTGTTGTAGCTGCTGGGTGAGTTGGTCAGCGCTTTGGTTAAGCGCTTCAAGCTCGCTTTGCTGGTGTTTGCTCTGCTGGGTAAGCGCTTCTATCTGCTGCGCTTGGTGTACCCGCTGTGTGTGGTCATTTTGTTGCTGGCGGCGCAGTTGCTGGTAGTGCTGCACCATGGCATCTACGCTGGCTGGCTGTTCTGCTTCGTTATCCACCAATGGGTGCTGCGCTGCTTGTAGCTCGGCATATAGCGATTGGAAGCGGCTATCCTGCTGCTTGAGCAGGTGCTGCTCTATCAGCTGTTGGGCTAAGTAGAGCGCTAGCGGGTCGGGAACGTGGGGGGCTGTTGCGGGTTCCTCTGTAAGGCCTGTGGCCTCTAACGGTAGCTGCCAGCGCTGGGTTAGCAGTTGCACCAGCGCTTGGGGGTGTTGCTGTGCCTGTTCGGCATCAATCACTAGGCAGCGTTCTGGGTTGTCTAGGTAGAACGCTAGCAGCCGTTGGTGGTGCTGTTGCCAGTGGGTTAGCAGGGCGGAGATATCTAGCTTGCCTGGGGTATCGTCTAACAGGCTTTGGGCTAGCTGATATTCTGGGCGTGTGGCGACCAGTAAGAAGTGGGTGTTGGGTTCTTGCTCTGCCCAAAACGGCATTGCCCAGATGCTGTCGGTATCGTGCCAGCCCCAGCATGGCTTATCTAGGTTGGCCAGTAGCAGGTCGTTGGCTACATTTTCCCAAAGCTTACCCAGCGGGCGCTGTTCAACAAAGGCCGGTTTGGCACGCTGGTGCCAGGTGTGCATGTCGATACGCGTTTCACGTTCGATAGAGGCGGCGGTTGCTAGGCCTGCTTGGTAAAGCGGGGTGCTAATGGCGTTGAGTTCAGGCGCCAGCGCGCCTGTGATGCAGAGTGTTTGGGTCATGGTGGGTATCAGCTATTGTCAGGTAAACCAGGTAACGGCCAGGTTATTGGGGGCTTCGCCCATAACCATCCTCAAAGCGCACAATGTCGTCTTCGCCCAGGTAGCTGCCTGATTGCACCTCAATCAAGTGTAGCGGCACCTTGCCGGGGTTTTCTAAGCGGTGGGTTTCGCCCATAGGAATGTAGGTGGATTCGTTTTCACGTAGCAACGTGGCGTTCTCACCAATGGTGACTTTGGCCGTGCCGCTAACAACAATCCAGTGTTCTGCGCGGTGGTAGTGCATTTGCAGCGATAGTTTTTCGCCCGGTTGAACGGTAATGCGCTTTACTTGGTAGCGTTCGCCTAGGTCGATCCCTTGGTAGCAACCCCACGGGCGGTGCACGGTGGTATGTAGGCTGTGTTCATTACGGCCTTGTGCTTTTAGCTGCTCCACGAGCTGTTTTACGTCTTGGGCGTTGTTGCGGTTTGCGACGAGTACGGCGTCATCGGTAGCAATCACAATCACGTTTTCCAGCCCAGCGACAGTGACCAGTTTGTGGTCGGCATGTACGTAGCTGTTGCGGGTTTCGTGAAGGAGTACATCGCCTTGGGTGGCGTTGCCGTGTTCGTCTTTGGGTTGGATATCCCACAGTGCCGACCAAGCCCCTAAGTCGCTCCAGCCCATTTCTACCGGTACTACGGCGGCGTGGGTGGTTTTTTCCATTACGGCGTAGTCGATGGAGTCGGAAGGCGATGCTGCAAAGGCTTCCATGTCTAAACGGCAGAAGGTGAGGTCTTTTTCACTGCCTGCCAGGGCGTGTTTGGCCGCTTTAACCATGTTGGGGTTAGAGCCTTCTAACTCGTCCAGATAGGCTTTGGCGGTAAATAGGAAGATGCCGCTATTCCATAGGTAGTGGCCATCTTCTAAATAGGTTTGTGCGGTGGCCTGCTCGGGTTTTTCGACAAACTGGGCCACGCTGTGTACGCCTTGGTGGCCTTGCCATGGCTCAGCGTATTTGATGTAGCCGTAGCCGGTTTCCGGGGCGTTGGGGGTAATGCCGAACGTCACCAGTGCGCCATCGTTGGCCGCTTGGGCGGCGCGGTTAACTGCTTGGGTGAAGGCGGCTTCATCTTGAATCACGTGGTCGGATGGCATCACCAGCATTAGGGCGTCTGGGTTCTCTTCCGCTAGGCGCAGTGCGGCCACCGCGACAGCCGGGGCGGTGTTACGGCCTACGGGTTCCAGAATAATGTCTTTGGCTGTGCAGCCAATGTGGCGCAGCTGTTCCGCCACAATAAAACGGTGCTCTTCGTTACATACCAACAGGGGGGCTGAAAATAGGTCGCCTTTTACCCGTTTAACGGTGGCTTGCAGCATGCTGTCGTCGTCAGCGAGGGTTAAAAACTGCTTAGGGTACCCCGCGCGGGACATAGGCCATAAACGGCTACCGGATCCCCCAGAAAGAATAACAGGGGTGATAGAGGCACTTAAGAGTGTCATAACAGCAGTCTCTAATTTATTAGTAGTGAACAAGATGATTAAAGAGTATTGAGTACGGCGCGGTAGTAGTTACCGACGGAGTTAGGGGCGTAGGCACTTTGCATTAACCGCTGGCCTTGTGCGGCTAGTGCCTTGGCTATTTCGGGTTGATGAACTAGGCGGCGCATCCACCATGCTGCGTGCTCTATATTGGGCTCTGCCCATTGCTGGCCTTCACCAAAGGGGTAGTCATCTTTGGTTAGCACTTTTAGTTGGTGGTCTACCAAGGCAGCCGTGGCGGGCGTTGTAAAGTCTAGATTGCCTGAGTAGCCGGTAGTAATAACGGGTTTGCCTAGCATCATGGCGTCGGCAATGCCTCGCCCAAAGCCTTCACTGCGGTGTAGCGAAACAAAGCAGTCACAGGCGCGATAAAGGTCAAGCACTTCGCCACGCGTGAGGGTTTGGTTAATGATATGAATGCGTGGGTCGCTCTTTGCCTGCGCTTGGAGTGCTTGCCATAGCGGGTTGTCGTCTTCTGCGCGCATGGCTTTAACAACAAGGCCTACGGGCTCATTACCCTGTGGAAAGGCGCTTTGAAAGGCCTTAACGCAGGCCTGCGGGTTTTTGCGTTGAACACTGGAGAGAAAGTCAAAAGAGAACACAAATAGGTGGTCACTTTCAGGCAGCCCAAAGTCTCGGCGGGTTTGCTGTGCGCTTGATTCAACGTTGACCGCCATAGGCATGTGGCGTACTGGCTTAGGTGAGGAGCCAATGTAAGCGTGATAGGCAAAGCGGCTAGAGGCCCAAATTTCATCAATGTAGTTGTAAGCAATATGCCAAGCGGAAGGCCACTCGGGCAGCTCCCAAGGCCAATAGCCAATACAGTAGTAACCATCAAAGAGCTTTTGGCCTTCCACGGCAGCAAGCCGTGCGGTTTCTATACCGGTGGTGCAAAACAAATTAATGGCATAGGGCAGTTGGTCGGAAATGTGTTGGTCGGCTTGGCTGGCGGCTAGTTCGACCTCTTTGCCCGGTGCAACGTTGTAAATAGTGAAGGGAATGTCGGCGGCTTCACACGCTAGGGCGGCCATACGCACATCTTCACCAATACCAAACTGCCCGTTGGCGTAACCAATTAAGTTAATACCAACCGCCCGCTCGGGTGAGTTGGCGGCATTGTTGGGCTTCATTGCTGACTGTTGGCGTTCAGCCAGTGTGGCGATGGTTTCTAGCAGAGGGTATTGCTGGCGGCCATGCTGGCGTGCCCAGTTTAGAAAATCGGGTGATTTAGGACTGCTGAATTGCCGCTGTAAGGCTTGGTCTTGTTCCCATACCAACATGAGCACGTTGGGCAAATGAAGGTCGCTAAAGGCGGAGCTTAACAGCCATTTTAATTGTGCCTGGGAGATATAATCTTCCAGGTGATGTTCGTTGATGCCAAAGAGGAAGTACCAACGAATGAAGGCATTTTGACCTTCAGCCTCTGCCAAATTAAATGCCGCTTGAAGATCAGGGCGACTTTGCCAAATACCGCGCATAAAACGCGTCAGACAGGGTGTTGTTTGGCTATGGGCTTGCTCGTCCGGCTGTTCAAGCATGGGCAACGGTACGTTGTGTAATACTTCTGCCAGCCCCTGATATTCATTACGGCCGTGCAGTAATAGCCACAGGTGAAACGCTTCAGATGCAGTGTTCTTGAATAAGGACTGCAGGTCGGGCCGCGTTTGCCAAATGATGTACGTTAAACGCTGAAGCTGTTGCTGAGCGCTTTTGGGCTGCTTGGTTGGCATACGTTTTCTTTGATTGCTTTAAGGGGCTAGGGCGGAGTTGGTGCTAACGGGGCGCGAGCTGACGCTGCCTCCCACAGTCGCTGGTTGGGAGTTGAGGCTGCTTCCCACCCCTGCTGGGCTGTGGGCAAAAGAATTCCTTTATGGCGCGCAGTGGCCATCCGCTTAATTTTCTTTGGTGTTATTAAAGTTGATGGTCGGCAGTTGGAACGCACCCCACGGGCCTCTGCCTGTGACGTTTAGTACTTGCTCTCGCGCTGCTGAATAGAGAATGGAGGCTCCATTTATCTCTACCAATTTTGCTATATGGTTGTGCTCAAACTCATTGTCTACTACGAAATAGCCCACTATTTGCAGTGAAATATTGTAAGGCGTAGGCGCTTCTTTTCCTTCTATACCATCGATCGTCAGCCGGATCTGGTAACGATGAGGGTCACTATTATGCTGTGCGACGTTTAGGCCAACGGCTATTTCGACCTCAGCATTTTCCGTTTTATTTTGGTCAGCACGATATTCTTGATTAACGTCGATATGTAGTTTTGTAAAGAAGCTTCGTTCAAGCTGTAGTGGTATAAGGCTCATAAGATCCCTGTTTTTTCCAAGGAGACTTCGTCTTTACTTTGTTCTCAAAAATCTCGTGGTATTCATCTTCATAAGGGGTGGTGCTTTGGTTCTGCGGACTGATAGCTGCATACCAACGGACGTTATCTTCTTTCCGCGTGACGTGTAGAGAGAAATCACCATCTAATGAGCGCACCATTCGCACCATGGACTCGATGGTAAAATTTGTATCGCCTCGCAGTACTTTGGTGACATAGGCAGGGCTTGTGTCTATGCGTCTTGCAAGCTCGGATTTGTTGACACCGCGAAGCTCCATAAGGGCGACCAATTCTTCCGTGAAGTCGTGGATAGCTTTGCCGACCCAGTAACTGTCACGTTTCTTGGCTTGATCAATTAGTGACTTGAAGCTGCGTTTAGTCGTCATTGCTTTCCTCCAGGATAATCACTCTTCCATGCTTTTTAGCTTCAAAATAGGCGTTTCTTGCATTTTTGGCATGCTCAATTGTTTGAGTGGGTGTCTTCTGCGATTTTTTGACAATGCCGTGGGTGCAAACGACAACGTGGCCTTCGTCGTAGAACCAAAATACCCGCAGCCGACCCTTTATAAATTCCCAGATGTCATCCTGAATGCTGTGAGAAATGTCTGTATTCCTGGGAGGCCCTGTTGCGGCAACACGCTCTAACAGTTGAAGCATGTGATCGGCGTTCTTTTCCAGGTTGGCACCCAAGCTGTCGAAGAATTTCAGCAGCTCTGGTTCGCCGTGATTATCGCAAACGGCTAACAAGGTGTACTTTCCCCGGAAGGGTAAACGCTCGAGTTGCATTATTAACCTCTAGGTTAATGTCGGTCAAGCTGATGTAAGGAGCTAACGGTATTTCTGTGGCGCCACCGCTGGAGGAAATTGCTTCCTGGAGGGCTTTTCGCTAACCGGTCGCGAGCTAAAGCTGCCTCCCACAATCGATGGTTGGGAGTTGAGGCTCCCCCCTACAGCCACTGGTTTAGGTTTTTTGGGCGTAACCCCAGAGGTTGTAATGTTCGTCTGCGGTCACGCGCGCTTCGCTAAATCCGGCGTTGAGTAGCGCTTGGCTTAGGCTGTTTTTGTCGAAGCCGCTTTTGTGGGCCATGTAATGGTTGCCCTTTTCGACGGATGCCTGGTGGCCGTAAAGCATGTCCAACGCGCTGATGGGGCCTACTGGCGAGCGGTAGATTTCTTCGCTCAGCTTGCCTTGGGCCACCAGCTGCGCCACTTGCTGTAGGTCAGGTAGGGTGATCAGTAAAAAACCGCCGGGGCGGGTCACCCGGTGCATCTCTTTTAGCGCTATTACCGTTTCATGTAGGTAAAGGTGTTCGATGTTATGCGAGGAGAACACCGCATCCATGCTGTTGGTATCGACCGCGGAGAGATCCGTCAGGTTGGCGATAATGTCGGGGTTTACCGCTGGGTTGATATCCAGGCGAATCTGCTGCCAGCCGTCGGCTTGAAAACATTCCGGTAGGCGTTCAGGGCCAGCGCTGCCGCATCCCACATTCAAAAAGTGTTTTTGGGCTTGGGCCTGCAGCGTGGGTTGTAAAACGCTGAGGTCGGCGGCGGTCATGGTCATAGGGCTTCCTGTGAGAAGTTATTCCTGGCGTGTTGCTGGGGTTCGTAGGGTCGTAAAAAAAGCGTTTAGGCACGCTACCGCCAGGCAAGACGATTTAGGCGTCTCGCTTAGCGCTCATGGCGCGGTATGTGCCGCTGGCTTTTCCTTTTGCCATTGGGGTGATGCTTGGCTTGTTTAAGCCCTATCGTTTAAGCGCTTTCGTTGAAGCCCTAAAGCTTCAGCGCGTTGGTTCTTGCTGTAAGGCTACGCGGGGGCAGTGCCAATCCGGTAAAGGGCGCTGTATGTACATCCAACGCTAAGTTGGGGTTATAGGCAGGGTCGTTATATAGCGCATTTCCCCAGCGTTCGCGCAGCATGGTCATTTCGCGTTGGGCGCGGGCGGCTTTTTCCGGGGCTTCGTCCTTGCCCCGCGTGGCGGATTCGGCGTGAATCAGCCGGGCATTGGGGGTCCACACCACGCTTAGCCCACGGCGGCGCAGCTTCAGGCATAAATCAACGTCGTTGAAGCCGACCGGGTAGTCCCGTGGGTTGAGCCCACCCACTGCCAGGTAGTCGGCTTTGCGCAGCAGCAGGCAGGCGGCGGTCACCATGCTGAACCGTTGGGTCAGGTGGTTCATGTAGAGGTAGCCGTGGTCATCTTCATGCCAGTGGTTGCCTACGTGCCCGGCCAGCCCGCCAAATTGCCCGCCAATCACGCCGCCGTGCTGCACCATGCCATTGGGCCACAGCAGTTTGGCGCCCACCGCGCCGGTGCCAGAACGCTGGAGCAGAGCGGTCATCTCGCTTAGCCACGCTGGGTGTAGGGCTTCAATATCGTTGTTTACCAGGGCAATAAGCTCGGTGCTGGCGTGTTCAACGGCGGCATTGTTGATGGCGGCATAGTTGAACGGATGGGGGTAATCCAGCACATCTGTATGCAACTGCCCCTGGCCCAGTGGCTGAGCGGGTTGGTGGCGCAGCTCGGCGAAGTACTTCAGCGTCTCGGGCTGGGTAGAGCCGTTGTTGACCACCAGCAGGGTGACTTCGCCGGGGTAGTCGGTGTGCTCGGCAATGGTGTCTACACAGCGCTTTAGCAGGCTCAGGGCATCGCGGGTGGGCACCACCAGGGTAATACTGGGCGCTTGGGTTAACTGCCTGTGGTAGTGATACACCGGCAGCGTGGCGTGCAGGCTGAGCGTGGCGTGCGCATCCTGGCGGGCCAGCCGTGCTTGCAGGCGCTCAAGCTGGGCCTGGCTGCTAGTGGGCCAGGGTTGGCGGCGGTGCCTGCCAATCAGCGGTAGGTGTAGCACGCTGGCTTCGTCACTGAAAGCGTTAATGGCTTCCAGCGCGGCGTAGCTGAACTCTTCCGGGTGCTGTGCAGCGGTGTGGTGCTCGTTATTGAGTAGCGCTTGGCTGCGCACCAGGCACAGGCCGCCACCAACGATATCCTGCGCCCATTGGCGTTCCGGGTCCCATGCGGGTAGCAGGGCGGGCAGCGCGGGCTGGCTTTCTTCCGCCGGGGGGATATCAAAATCGCTGTAGACCAGTTGCGCCGTGGGCGTGGTGGCCAGCGCCTGCCAGGCCTGTTGCAGCGCTTGGGGTGAGAAGGTATCGCCCTCATGCAGTTGCAGCACGGCATCGGTTTGCTGGGCGAGCTGCTGCAGTAGCGCTTGATATGCGTTTGAGTTCTCTTGGGTGGCGGTGTCGGCGCTCCGGTGCTGCAGCGTTAGGCCGCTGACCTTGGCGGGCTGCTTGGGGGCGGCGCCCAGCCATACAATACCGATACATCCTTTGCTGGTGCGGGCGGTGTTGGGTGTTTGCGTGGCGTGCAGCCATTCTGGGTAGCTGGCAAGGCCCGCCGCCCGGGGTAGCCAACGTTCATAACGATCCAACTGGCGAGTAAGCAACGCTTTTGTAGCCGCGGGCAGTTGGGGAGTCAGCGTGCGAATCCAGTCGTTTAGGCCGTTGGGCCACTCTTGCACCGTCAGGGGACTGCCGCTTAACTCTCGGCCCAGGTGGTCGGTTACCGTGAGCGTGTGGGGTTCGCCATCAGCCAATGAGAACGGCAGCGTTAGGTTGAACGCCCCTTTTACCTTCTGTTGGTCATACGTTAACCAGTGCTTGGGCGTGGCTTCGGCAAGCAGTTTGCCGCGTTCGCGCACCTGCAGGGTGAGCAGTTGCTGCGGGGCGCTTGGTTCGACCATCCAGCCGCTTAAGAGCAGCCCTGGCTGCCACTGCACGCGGGAGCTTTCCGGGGTATGCAATGTCGCGCTAGCAGGTGTCAGCGTTACTTGGTCAAGCACGTGTTCAGGGGCGTTGGCTAGGCACAGGGTGAGGGCGGTGGCCTGGTGCCACTGGGCATCGCCAAGGGCGATACTAAAGCCATGCAAGCCGCTACCCGGTGCCTGGGGGTGAAAGGCGTTGGCGTGGGCCAGGGCTAACAGCTGGCTACCATCGTAAAGGGCGACCGCCCATTGGCGTTCGGGCTCGGTGTGGCTGTGTACCCAACCTTGCACCATATTGCCTGCGTAAGTGGTTAGGGTGCCGCGCAGCCCTTTAGGGGTGTTGACCATGTTCATGCCAGAGCTCCTTGCGCGTTTGCGTGTTCGCTGGGCGCTGGGTAATCGCGCAGTTCAGTCACCGGTAAGGCGTCATCAGTGCTGCTAACGCCAGGGGCGCTCCAGATCGGTAGCGGGCGCATGCCGTGCAGCCAGTGGGCGTCTGCCAGGGTGGTCGCGGTGGTATCCAGCAGTAGTAAGCCACTCAACGGCAAGTGGTGCATCAATAGCTCAACGCGTTCGCGGCGTTGTAGCCGTGGCAGCATAAACGGATAAAGCTGGCCGCTACTGGCAAGCGGGTGGTTGGCGCGCGTAGGGCTGCCATGCAGTAGGTAAAGTGACGACTGCTGGCGAGCTAGCTGGCTTACCCAGGCAATGAACGCTGGCTGTTCCAAGCTTTTGGGTTCTCCCAGCACTATCAGCAAGCCTTCGCTTGTATCCAGCGCCGTATCGGCATCATCCGCGATGAATTGGATGATGGGGGCTGGTTCGGAAGATGCCTGTTCGGAAGCCGACGGGTCAAAAGCGCCGGTACCGGTGGCTAGGGCGTTGGGCACCGCGGGGAGTAGGGCGCTCAGCGTGTGTTTCATTGCGTCATTGGTGGCCGTTAGCGTGGTGATGCCCAGGGCGTTTAAATCCTGTTGGCAGCGTTGTTGTTCCGCGGGTAACCGGTAGCGGAGCTGCCACGGGTGGGGGCATTCGCCACGCAGGGTTAAGGTTTGCCCCACCAGCGCCATGGCGCAGCCATGTTGTTGCGCGGCACGCAGGGCGTGGGCTTGGCTTGGCCATACGCTAAGCGAGCAAGGCGTGTTGGCGGCTGTGTTAGCGGGCCACAGGTTGGCTAACGGCTGTTGGTACAGCCAGTGCCGAATAGCGCGTTCTCGGCCTTCACGCATGGGATCTTGCTGCTGGCAGGCATCGAAGGCTTGGCTGCTGTGCGGGTAGCGCTCTTCAATAATAACGAGGTTCTGCTTCACCCGAAGGCGCTTTTCGCTGCCGAAAGAGATACCACCCTGATGGGCGACAACCACGTTCAGCGCCCCGCGGTGTTGCCAATGATTGGCTTCCGCCCGGTAGCTCCAGTCTGACTCTTCGCCGTAGCCGCGGGTAAGCGCGGGGTCTAAACCTCCCAGTGCGGCTAACGCATCGTGGCGCAGGTAAAGGCAAAAACCACAACCGGTATTAATCGCCACGGAGGCGTCGTTCAGGTCTTTATTGGCCTTGGCAGCGGCGTTATCCAGCGCGGCTAACTGGCTGGGTGTTAGCGCATCGGCTGGGCTGCAGGGGCCTAGCAGGCTCATGAGTTCGCCGTTGTTGGTGAGCGGCGTGACCGAGGCGGTATTGGCGTGTTGGTAAGCGCTCGCTTGCAGCCGGTCTACCCAATCGCCGTGCACCAGCGTATCGGCATTCAACAGGATAACGTCGTGGCCAGCGCTGTGGGCTAACCCCCGGTTTACGGTATTGATAAACCCTTGGTTGGTCGGCTGATGCAGCAGGGTGGCGTGGTGTGTGTTGGCAAAGCTTTCAAGCGCGTCTACCAGTGCCTGGTTGGGGCTGGCATCGTTAACGATCAATAGTTCAAACGGCGTTTGGTGGTGGGCGCAGCTGGCCACGACGCTGTGCAGGCACGCTAAGGTTTCTTCGTAGCCTTCATAAACAGGCACTAACACGGTGACAGGCGCCGCAGTGGGCACTTGCTTACCTGGTGTTAAGGGCGTGGGCTTGTTGGACGAAGTGCCTAAACGAGGCGGTACACTGCCGGTTGGGCGTGCAGGGCTGCCGATGAGCGTGGCCTGGGCACCTGCCAGCGTAACGCTGGCATGAACGGGGGCGCCACCTGTGTTTTCAAGCGATAGACTGAACCACCACGCGTACATCGTGCTGCCCGTAGCGCTTTTCAGTGGCTGGTAGCGTTTTAGGCTTACTGTATGCTGACTGTTGCCTACTGCCAGTAGAAGTTCTGGCGCCTGCTGGGTGGCTTCTGTTAAACACCATCCACATAGCTTGCCTTCTTGCCACCATACACTGCCGCACAGCGACCCCCAGACGTTGGCGATGGCAGGGGCTAGCGGGGCAAGTGATTTCGGGTCTCGAATGCCGGTTACATGGTGGTGTAGCAGTTTTTCCAGGTTGGCGGCAGAGGCTGGATTGGCTTGGCGTTGACTGATCAGCCGAAGCAGCGGTGCCTTTTCATGGGGGGCAAGGTAGTAGGCTTCTTCGCTTGCGGCCAGTTTTCCGGCCTGGGTGGGCAAGGCCTGGGCTAGCAGTGCAAAGGTATTGGAGTCTTGGCTGGTGGTGGCTAAACTTGCCAGCGCGGCGCTTGCCAGCCAGGTATCCTGGGTGCGCAAGCCCGAGATACCCAGCCACAGTAGCGCCTCCTGGTGGAGTTGAGCGTGCCCTAGCGCGCCAAACAGCGCCGTTTTAGCCGCTGGCACATCGTTTTGCTGAAGGCAGGCTTCAATGTGCTGGTGAAAATGACTAAACATGATAGTAGGCACTATTAATAGGCACGGGAGTATTCAACTGTTGGCTGGGTGCTTGTCGCTACCGGCTTGCCTTCCCATTCACACTTGACGAAGCGATGTGTATGGGAGGAAAAGCAGAATGCGTTGCGTCATAAAAAAACAGAAACAGTGGGGGCGAACCCCCACTGTTAGACTTACTTGCCCACTAGCGTTGTGCGCTAAAGGCTTGCTCAGCGCTAATGGCTTAGAGCAGGAAGTCCCACTCAGTAGCGTTAACGCTTTGCTCTTGCAGCTCTTCAGATTGCATGAAGCTTGAAGCAATGTCTTCCATGGATGCGCCTTGTTCAGCTTCGGCAATCCAGTAGTCGCGACCTGCTTCATCGATATCTGCTGCGGGACGTCCAAGGACATCTGTGTAGAGCATATCAATCACTGCTGCTTGGCCTTCGCTGGTGCTTAGGTCAAGTGCTTCAAGCTTGTTGCCAGCTTCGTCAGAGTTAAGGAAGCTCAGTACGATCTGACCTAGTGAAGAGCCACCATCAATCTCGTCAACCCAGAATTGCAGGCCTTCCAGGTCAGCCTGGCCTTCGCCGTTCTGGCTGCGTTCAGCGTTATCGCTAAACAGCTGCTTGTAGAGTGTGGTCAGCGCTTGAACGTCGCTGCTGATCTCAACCGCTTGTTCGCCATCAGCGAAGGAGAGGCTTTCAGTACCAACGACTTCGTTCACATCACCGGTTGCGGTATTGGTAACAACGGTGATCGCGCCGTTTTGCTCAATGGTGTATTCGTCAGCATTGCCTGCGAATACTGCTACGTCGTCACCCGCGCCGCCGTAGATTGAGTCGTTGCCCGCGCCGCCAGTGATGGAGTCATCGCCTGAGCCGCCGGTAATCGAGTCATCACCACCGCTGGCGGTAATGGTGTCGTTGCCTGCACCGCCGTCAACTGTTGTGTTCCGGTCGCCTGCGATAGTGAATTCGTCACCGCCGTTGGTACCAACGATAACGCGCTCAACGGTGTTGAAATTGGCCACTACGCCGTCATCACCGTCGAAGAAGTAAGCACGGCCTGATTCACGGCCTGTGTCATCGAACTGGAGAGGCGTTTCAGCGCTACCGCGCTCGCCATCGCCCAAGGACATGAAGAGCACATCTGCAACGCTGCTTTGAGCACTCTCGGCGGTGCTAACGTCGTTTTCAATAATTGGGTTTTCACCCGAATCACGGTTGCCGAGTAGTGCGCTAATTGCTTGCTGAAGACCGGGGTTACCAGGTCTGTCGAGGCTAATTTGTTGAACTACTTCATCTGCTGATCGATCTGCATACTGAGCCATGTTATTTCCCTTGATCTTAACAGTGGAGGTGGAACGCTATCGAAAGTGTTCGATAGATTGTACGAACTGCCATTAAAGGGAGTTCGGACAATGCGGTTAGGCATTCGGTGATATGCCTGTTATTAACGATGCCCATGTCAATTTTTCGATATGGCATTAGCAACTCAGTGCCGCTTTGCTAATTGGCGTTAACGCTGGCGTATATAAGTGTTTTCAGGATCCAACCAACGCGATCGCGCCGATGAAGCCGGTGAGGCCGGTTGGTTGGGAGTAGTAGCTGGTTGGTTGGGAGCCACTGATAAGCGCACCGCGACCAAGTAACTACCATTGCTTCCCGCGACTGCTTTGGGGTCGCCTAGCTGCTGGCGTGAGCCATCCGAAAAAGCTGCTTCCCCGTTTAATTGGTAATTACTCGCCCCAGGGCCGTTCAAGCACACGGCCAGCTGCGTGATGGGCGTAGCTTTTTGTCGTGTACCCAGAAATTCGTCGTTTTTAACCTGTTGTGTTGCTTGGCCTGCTTTACAGCCTGCCACCACGGTGACTTCGTCCGGCTTTTGCGGCCATATCACCTGAAAACCTTCTAGGCGCGCCTTGCTTTTCGGGTCGCCTAGCCACTCACCGGCGCTAACGCGGACATCACCTTGGCGCTCAACGTGGCCTAGCAACGCAAACTGCTCAGCGGCTGCCTCAGTGATGGGCGATGCCTTCGCTGGGGTGGCGCGCTCACTAGGCTGATTATTCGTGCTTGGCTGGCTTTTCGTGTTCAGCTGCTGATTCAGTGGCTCAATGCGCCAATGCACATCAACGTTGTCAGTCAGCGCACGTGGGGAATATTTGCTTACCGCCACTACCGCATCACCACCTTTGACATTTAGCAGCAGGTAATCGCCGGGGGCGGCAAGTGTTTGGTTGGAAACGTGCTCAGGGCTGATGAACTCGATTAGCCCACTCATCTGTATAGGTGCCTGACTGAAGGCAAGTGGGATGTTCGCCCGTGCCGCCGTAGAAGAATCAGCGGGTTCACCTTTAACGTAGGTGCCCAGGTACCTGGCGGTGTACATGCCGGGGGGCAACACTTTCAAGGCAGTTTTGACACTAATGGCATTGTTGAGGTCAAGCTGACGAGACATAAAAGGTACCCAGTTGCAGTGCAGGTCTTGCTTAGTGTGCTAGTAGCGAATGCCTACAAGAGGACATCTATTCGCTTGCGTATATTCTAATTAAATAAGTCAAGGATAAAGTTGTTAATACTTTGTGCTGTTCTTCTTAATCTAACTGGTGCCAATTTACTCATTATTGGCTTATTTGGCTAGACAAGAGGGGGCGTTCATCCAGTATTGCTACAAAAAAATACATAGCCGTAAGATATGGCTTACGCATTTGTAAGCCATATCTTACAAGTTAGCGGTTTGGCTTTAATCAAGACCTAGGAGAGATATCTCCTAGCGATACTTCTATTTGGTGTGTGCGGTTTAGCAGTTCGATAAGCACCATGGCCCGCTCCTCGCCTTTTTTTTGATTGAATAGCGCTTGGCTGAAGACGGCTTCTTTGCCTGCAAAGGGGCCAGTGTCAACACTCACCGTTTCGCCGGGCAGTATCAAAGAATGCTGGTTCCCAGGGGAGTCAGTTTGCTGGGTGTGGTGCTGTAGGGCGGTGATTAGCTCGTCGGGCACCTTGGCAGGCGCAAGGCCAAAGCTGACCAGTTTAGCCACCCCCCGTGTAGAG
>TARA_R110000796_G_scaffold153957_5_pt1 | contig 17793 bp, 14 predicted proteins | sample TARA_R110000796 | Tara Oceans TARA_R110000796 (sample SAMEA4397815) | marine metagenome | biome: Polar Biome; feature: [SRF] surface water layer (ENVO:00010504); material: water (ENVO:00002006), including particulate matter (ENVO:01000060) such as... | depth 5 m
CCGTTAACTTGGGGGACACGACATATGTATCGGAAGGCAGAATTCATGGGTGAAGCAGCACTGAAGCCAGCAGACGAAACCTGGGTGTATGCTTTTGGAGGCGGGAGCGCAGACGGCGACGCCTCAATGAAGAATTTGCTCGGAGGCAAGGGCGCGAATCTCGCTGAAATGGCGAAGTTGGGTTTGCCCGTGCCACCGGGATTCACGCTGACGACTGCAGTCTGTACTGCTTATTACGAATTGGAGCGCCAGTATCCGGCAGCTCTGGAAGCGCAGGTTGATGCCGCGCTCGCAGCCGTCGAGCAGGAGACCGGCAAGGGCTTCGGCGACCCTGAAAATCCACTGCTCGTATCCGTACGCTCAGGCGCGCGCGCTTCGATGCCGGGCATGATGGACACGGTCCTGAACCTCGGCCTGAACGAATCAGCTGCCGCAGGACTGGCCAAAAAGGCCGGCGAACGCTTCGCCTATGATTCCTATCGCCGCTTCATCCAGATGTATTCCAATGTCGTGTTGAACATCAGCCATGACGAGTTTGAGCACATTCTGGACGACTACAAAGACCGTCAAGGCTATGATCTCGATACCGAGATGACGGCCGATGACTGGAAGCAGATCATCTCGCTCTACAAGGACGCGGTTCAGTACAATCTTGGTCGCCCTTTCCCGGATGATCCGAAGGAACAGCTCTGGGGCGCCATCACGGCGGTGTTCGGCTCCTGGATGAACGATCGCGCGATCACCTATCGCAAGCTGAACGATATTCCTGAAGAATGGGGCACGGCGGTCAACGTCCAGGCCATGGTGTTCGGTAATCTCGGCGAGACGTCTGCCACAGGCGTTGCGTTCACACGCGACCCGTCGAATGGTGACCCGGTCTTCTATGGCGAATATCTGATCAACGCTCAGGGCGAAGATGTGGTGGCGGGCATCCGTACGCCCGCGCCGATCTCCCGCGAGCGCGCAGATACGCTGGGCTCAACCGATGCGCCGCTCGAAGAGTCGATGCCCGAAGTCTACACCCAGCTGCGCGATGTCGCGAACACGCTGGAGCAACACTACAAGGATATGCAGGATCTCGAGTTCACGGTCGAAGATGGCCGCCTCTACATGCTGCAGACCCGTAACGGCAAACGTACCGCTGCCGCAGCGCTCAAGATCGCTGTCGACATGGCACGCGAAGGCCTGGTTACGGAAGAGGAGGCCATCCTGCGCCTTGAACCGTCTCAGCTGGACCAGTTGCTTCACCCAACCATTTCTGAAGATGCCAAGCGCGACGTAATCGTGATGGGCCTTCCAGCCAGTCCCGGCGCGGCCGTTGGGAAGGTCGTGTTTGAGTCAGAAGATGCCTGGGCCATGGCTGAAAAGGGCGAGGACGTGATCCTCGTGCGCATCGAGACCAGCCCGGAAGACATCAAGGGCATGCATGCTTCCCGCGCCATTGTTACGGCACGCGGCGGCATGACCAGCCACGCCGCCGTTGTGGCCCGTGGCATGGGCCGGCCGTGTGTCTGCGGCGCCGGTGGTCTGCAGATCGATACCAAGGCGGGCGTGTTCCGCGTGATGGGCCGTGAAATCAAGAAAGGCGACGTGATCACTGTGGACGGGGCGACCGGTCAGGTGATGATGGGCGCCGTCGAAATGCGCCAACCTGATCTGTCGGGTGATTTCGGTTTGCTGATGAGCTGGGCCGACAAGGTGCGCACGCTGAAAGTGCGCGCCAATGCTGAAACGCCTCTGGATACGCGTACGGCGGTTGAATTTGGCGCCGAAGGCGTTGGCCTCTGCCGCACTGAGCACATGTTCTTTGAAGAAGAGCGTATCCCCGAAGTGCGGGCGATGATCCTTGCGGATGGCGAAAGTGGCCGTCGCGCTGCGCTCGACAAACTCCTGCCGATGCAACGGAGCGATTTCGAGGAAATCTTCCGTATTCTGGAAGATCGGCCAGCCACGATCCGACTGCTCGACCCACCGCTCCACGAATTCCTGCCGCACACAGATGCGGACATGGACGAAGTGGCCAAGGCTTCTGGCGTTAGCGCGGATGAGTTGCGCCGCCGGGCTGCAGAACTGCATGAGAGCAATCCCATGCTGGGCCATCGCGGCTGCCGTCTCGGCATCACCTATCCCGAAATCTATGAGATGCAGGCGCGCGCGATTTTCGAAGCCGCCGTTAATGTTTCAAAGGAGACGGGTCGCAAGCCAGTTCCGGAAGTGATGATCCCACTGGTCGCCACGCACAAGGAGCTCGCAATCCTGAAAGCGGTTGTGGACGAGGTTGCCCAATCGGTGTTTTCCGAGACGGGTGTCACGCTGGACTATATGGTCGGCACGATGATCGAGCTGCCACGCGCGGCGCTTCAGGCTGCTGAGATAGCACAATCCGCCGCGTTCTTCTCCTTCGGCACGAATGACTTGACCCAGACGACACTCGGCATTTCGCGCGATGATGCAGGCCGTTTCCTCAAGATTTATGAGGACAAAGGCATATACGAAAAAGACCCATTCGTGACGCTCGACCAGGTCGGCGTAGGAGAATTGGTCAAAATTGCAACTGAGCGGGGTCGTAAATCACGTCCTGGAATCAAGCTCGGAATCTGCGGTGAGCATGGCGGCGACCCGGCTTCGATTAACTTTTGTCAGTTGGCGGGGCTCGATTACGTGTCGTGCTCTCCGTATCGTGTGCCAATCGCGCGTCTCGCTGCGGCACATGCGGCGTTGAAAGCCAAATAAAGACGACTGTCCGCTAGAAACCGGCAGGATTTGAGTGTTGCTTCCGGGCAACACCCATTTTTGTGCAGTGCGAAATATTTCACGAAATTTGCAGAAATATTCCACTGTATTACAGAGGCTTGGCCGCTTTCTCCTAATGTAACGGTTTAAATCGAAAATCCGGGGCGTATCTATCCTGACAGAAAAGTCACTCACGTATCTGGCCAGCTTCTTGCTAGGTACCGGGAGAGATGGATATCCAACTCGAAGCGGGGCCAGAAACGGTCTCATAATTTTTAGTCAAACCAACAACACCCGGGGTTCGTAGGACGGAATATACCGTCTGCCGGGGGATTGGGGAGCGGTGATGTTAAGGGTTCTTCAACCACGAAGGGCGACTCTATCGCCAATGCGTGGGCTCCGAGAGCAGCTCAAGCGTTGGTGGATGGCTATGACGAACGAAGAGCAGAGAGATATTGTCATTCGCGGGGCGACCGTTGCGGTCTGCGCTGTGGCTGCGACTGTAACTCTTCCCCTGATTGGCGAACTCCAGATGGAGAAGCGCGCCGAAGCTGATTTCCATGCGGAAGCGGTACGCCTGGCTTCGATTGAAGACGGCGGCGTCACCGTGCGCGCTGATCCGATGACGCCAAGCCTGCTGGATACGCCTTGGATCCGTACCGTCGAGTACACTCTCAAGCGCGATACCGGCGCTTCAATGAGCCGTTATGCGATGCGCGACCGCGATGGTGCTGCACTTTCATCGCTGGTTTCGTTCCGTCCGGAGCACATCAAACGCGCCGAAAAGATTAACGACGAGGCACAGTGTCTGTCCCAGGCTATCTATTATGAGGCCGGAACAGAATCGCTGGGCGGCAAGATGGCCGTTGCCGAAGTCATCGCGAATCGGGTGCGCGACCATCGCTATCCTGACAGCGTCTGTGACGTCGTTTTCCAGGGTGCGACTCGCACAACCGGTTGCCAGTTCACCTTCACCTGTGACGGTGCCATGACCCGCGAGCCACGCGGTCGTAATTGGGATACTGCCCAGAAGGTCGCAGCTCACGTGCTGATGAACCTCAACGAGGAACGCACAGGCGGCGCGACGCATTATCACGCCACTTATGTTGACCCGATCTGGAGCGCTGGCCTCATCAAGACCGACAAGATTGGTTTGCACATCTTCTATCGGTTCCCGCGCGGCGCCGAATGGGCCCAAGTGCGCCAGAACTACAATCGCAAGCGTGAGCGCGTCATCACGGCTGCGGCTGAGGCTGATGTGAATGCTGCGGCGACGTCTGTGATCAAGACCACCGACGACGCCAAGGTTGAGAAAGTGGCCATGAATGCCCCGGCACCAACTCTGTCGCCGGCCTCTGTGACCACCTCTACGCGCACGATCACCAATGGTGCCCCGAAGTTCAACACGATGCGTAAATCGTCCGAGGTCTCCGACTATACGGCAGCCCAGGTGACGCAGGCGGCGGTAAGAAGCTCCGCTTCAGCCGCCGGCGCCATGAACTAGGAAACATCAGTTGCGTGGGGGCACACCCGCCTTCACGCGCTTCTGGATAGCGCCTGGCAACCAGCGCGCCATGAAACGTGCCCGCTCAGCATCTTTGCCAACCATGAAATGTGTATCTTTGCCATGAGCGGCGTCCCAGGCGCGTTCCGCAGCCATGGAAACCGGATACACATTCATGCCGTTTTCCTTGAGCTGGTCAGACATCTTGTGGTTCGAGCCGTCGCGATCCCCCATTTCGAGGATCGGCGTTTCAATGAACCACGGCATCAGACTGGTGACGCGAATGTCAAGATCGCGAAATTCGGCGTCGAGCGCTTCGGTCAGACCGCGCACAGCGAACTTGGTTGCAGAATAAACAGCCAGTTGTGGTGAGCCGACAACTCCCGCGGTAGAGGCCGTGTTCACAATGCGTGCGCCTGATGTCGCCTTCAGAAGGGAGAGTGACGCCTGCACGCCGTTCACTACACCTTTCACATTGATGTCGATGATCGCGTCATTATCCTCGCCTGTGATGTCTTCGAACCAGCCATGACGTCCAATGCCCGCATTGTTGAAGAGTACGTTCATTGCCCCTTCAGTGGCTTCGCTGAAATCCTTGATGGCAGCGGCCCAGTCCTCGCGGTTGCGAACATCAAGCCTGGCTTTCAGGCAGTTCTCGGATCCGATCTCGGCTTCGACGGCAACGAGGCCAGCAGTGTTCACGTCATAAAGGCCGCAGAACCAGCCGCGTTTTGCAAAATAGCGCGCGGTCTCTGCTCCGATGCCGGATGCTGCGCCCGTAATAAAGATACTCTTTCGCCCGCTCGCTCGCGTCATGGGCTTTTCCTCCTGCTGATATCAGGGACTGATCGCCCTTTGCAGCAGTGTCAGACCACATCCATACCCACGTCAAGATTGGGAGCAGAATGCGTTAGCGCCCCCACGGAAATAAAGTCCACACCGGTCTCAGCGATTGCCGCAACGGTACCCAGATTGACTCCGCCAGATGCTTCGAGCGTGACGCGGCCCTGATTCATTTCAACGGCGCGGCGCAAGGTGTCGGTATCCATATTGTCGAGCAGGACGGCATGCGGCCCATGTTTCAGCGCTTCCGCGAATTGGTCGAGTGTATCGACTTCAATTTCGATCATGCGCAGGTGGCCCGCATAGGCCTTGGCGCGTTCCAGTGCGAGCGCCACGGAGCCACCGCAAGCAGCGATGTGATTGTCCTTGATCAGGATGGCATCATCCAGGCCGTAGCGATGTGCTGTACCTCCGCCGCACCGAACGGCGCGCTTCTCCAGCGCCCGGTGACCTGGGGTCGTTTTCCGGGTGCAGACAATTGTTGTGGACGTGTGAGAAATCTTTGCGACGTAGTTGCGCGTCATCGTGGCGACCGCTGACAGTCGTCCAATAAAATTCAGCATCGTGCGCTCAGCCGTCAGGATAGAGCGCGCGCTGCCGTCAAGGCGTGCGACAACATCGCCGGGTTTTACTGCCGTGCCATCATCCATCCGAACATCCAGTTCCACGCTTGGATCGATCAGGGTAAGCGCGTGGGCCGCAGCGTCGAGACCTGCGATCACGCCGGGCTGGCGCGCTGCAATAACGACGCTGAGTTGGGTTTCCGGCGCAATGGTCGCGTCCGTGGTCAGATCACCTGCGCGGCCAAGGTCTTCTGACAGGGCAAGCCGAACGATGGGATCGAGGATGATCGCGGGCAGCGGCGGGGGGAGCAGTTTCATACGCGGACGGTCTCCTCAAAATCTCTCAGCAGGAACTGGCGTTCCGGCTCGATCATGTCTGGATAGTCAGACCGGAAATGTCCGCCCCGGCTTTCCTTGCGATTGATTGCGGCCTGAACGATCAGTCTCGCAGTGGTCAGCGCGCGAGCCGGCCCATGTATGGTGGTCAAGCGCTCGATCAGTTCAAGCACGCTGGTCATGCCGGTGGCATTTCGCACAACTCCACATTTTTCGGACATGGCGCCGCGCAATTCCTGCAGGGCTGGAACGGGTAACGCCCCTGGAACATGACCTGTTGATGCGTTAGGGGTGGCGAACTCAGCTTCGCGCAGGCGCTCGGCAATGCGGTGGGCAAATACGACAGCTTCTAACAAAGAGTTGGATGCAAGGCGATTTGCGCCGTGTACGCCGGTAGATGTACATTCGCCGCAGACGGACAGTCCATCGAGGCTGCTGCGCCCCCAGAAGTCTGGGACGATGCCACCCATATGATAGTGCGCCGCTGGAGCAACCGGGATCAATTCGGTGCGTGGGTCGATGCCGGCAGATTTGCAAGTGCCAAATACTGTTGGGAAATGGTCCGGGAAGTGTTCACCCACAGCCGTGCGGCAATCGAGAAATGCGCCTCGGCCAGACAAGCGCTCTGTGTGCACGGCGCGCGCCACTTCATCGCGCGGCGCGAGTTCGGCCAATTCATGGTAGCTTGCCATAAAGGCCGTGCCGTCTCGATTATGGAGCGTGGCGCCTTCACCGCGGAGGGCCTCGGTCGCGAGGGGGGCAGGATCGCGGCCAATGTCGATGGCCGTAGGATGGAATTGGACGAATTCTAGATCTGCAATCAGTGCGCCCGCTTCCCAGGCCATCGCAACAGCGTCGCCGCGCGCTTCGGGTGGGTTGGTGGTAACCTGGAACAGGCCGCCGGAACCGCCGGTGCACAGCACCGTTTCCCGCGCGGTCCGTGTGGAGAGCGTTCCGGCATTGTCCCGCAATATGACGCCTGCCACCTGAAGATTGGCATCCTGCATCAGGCCGGTGGCGCGGACGCCTTCGATGATGGTGATATGTGGCGCGGCGGCAACGGCCGCGACCAGCGCATCCATGATGGCCTTGCCCGCAAGGTCTCCGGCAACGCGTGCCACGCGCGGGTGAGAATGAGCGGCTTCAAGCGACAAGGCCAATGCGCCATCCGGCGTGCGGTCAAACGGAACGCCCAGCGCGACAAGATCGCGAACCCGGGCCGGGCCTTCCTCTGCAATGAGGCGGGCGATGATTGGGTCGACGAGTCCCGCGCCGGCCGCAACGGTGTCTGCGGCATGTTGTTCGGGGCTGTCCAGGGGGTGCATGGCAGCGGCCAGGCCGCCTTGCGCCCATGCGGAGGATGCGGCTTGGCCAAGCGGAGCCGGGGAGATGACGGTGCAGGGGCGCGGCGCCAGTTGCAGCGCCAGGAACAGGCCAGCAAGGCCGGCGCCTACGATCAGAACGTCATCATCGACTGGCCCATTGGCCGTCAGGGTTTGCGGAATGGAGGCACTCACGGATCAGGAGATGCCGTCATTCGCGCGGCGGAATTCCGCCGGTGCGGTCACGGCAGACACCAGCGCGCCAAACATCCGATCAGCGGATTGGATGGTGAGCGTGAAATTGTCTGGTACATAGATCAGGCCCTCGACCTTGGCTTCCAGCATTTCCTCGATCTGGGACCGAATCGAAATTTGGTCTCCGAAGCGGCGAGCCTTGCAGGATTGGCGTACAACCGACCGGCCCCACATTGAGCAGACTTCAACCGCTGTGAGCTCACAGCTATATTGGCCTTCATCCGGGTGCGGAGAAAGATACATGGTGCCAGACATCATGCACTCCCCATTGCGATAGGGTTTTGTCTGGAAGCTCCAGGTGCCAAGGACATCCGATGAATCTCCCTCGCGTTTGCTGTCGGCATGAGCGGGAGTGCAGACCAAAAGGCCTGCCATCGCCATTGCCGCGAGACCGTATATGCCTCGGACCATTCTACCTCTCCTTGCGCCCAGAGACACATTACGCCGCTCCCCCGCGATTGCACAACCTGTCTGGCTGCTAGACGACCATTTCAAGCTCAAGTGGTTTCAAACCGGTCTTGAACGCGAGCGGCTTGACCATTTTCGGCAGGGCCATCATGGCGTCGAGGGCTTCCTTGGCGCGCACGCGGACATCCTCAGGGATGAGCACCTCGTACTCGCCCGTGACCAGGCAATCATAGATGTTTTCCAGCGTGATACGCTTCATGTGCGGGCAGAGATTGCATGGACGGATGAAGTTCACGTTCGGATTGGCTGACGCCACATTGTCACTCATCGAGCATTCCGTCAGCAGGACGACCTTGTTCGGGCTTTCCTCGGCAACGTAATTGGCCAGCGCGGACGTCGAGCCGGCAAAGTCGGCGGCTTCCAGTACATCCGGCGGACATTCCGGGTGAGCCAGGATGACGACGCCTGGGTGGGCTTCGCGCAATTGCTCGACATCGTCGGCGCTGAACATCTCGTGCACTTCACACGCGCCCGGCCAGGTCATGACGCGGATGCCGGTCTGGGCAGCCACGTTCTTGGCAAGGTATTGGTCCGGCACGAGGATAACCGTGTCAGTATTCCATTCAGCAGCGATGGCTTCGACGACCTGCGCCGCATTCGAACTGGTGCAGGTGATGTGGCACTCGGCCTTTACCTCAGCGGTACAGTTTACGTAGGTCACGACCGGGTAATTCGGGAATTTCTCCTTGATCAGGCGCACATCGGCGCCCGTGATCGAGGCGGCGAGCGAACAGCCCGCGCGGGTGTCCGGAATAAGGACGGTCTTTTCAGGCGCGAGGATCTTCGAGGTCTCGGCCATGAAGTGCACTCCGGCCTGCACGATGATATCGGCATCCACATTGGCAGCTTCACGGGCCAGCTGGAGGCTGTCACCACGGAAATCGCCGACAAGCTGGAAGATGTCCGGCGTCATGTAATTGTGTGCCAGGATAACGGCGTTCTTCTCTTTCTTGAGCCGATTGATTGCCGCCACGAGGGGCGCAATGGCTGGCCATTCCATCGGAGTGATGAAATCCTGTACCAGCGGGTACAGGTCATCGGTCTCCATTTTCACCGCATCATCATAGACGAGGCCGCGCGCTTCAGCGGCAGAAGCTCCGCGCAGCGGAGTTGGCGTGGGGCAGCCGGGGCCGGAATCAATAAGACGTGCCATGTCGTCCTCCTTCGTAGCAGACCGACTTATGCTCGATCTGAGTATAATATGGGCCTGAAGCCTCGCGTTTCAAGGGGGTTGGCCTTCAAACGTCCGCAGACAGGTGGCTCTTGTGACAGCAGCTTGAAGCTTTTGCGCAGTCTGAGCAAAAGGGGAGTAGCGCTTTCAGCCTCGTCCGGCAAGTTCAAACACGCGTGAACCCCGCGTCAGCTTTCGTCAAACAGTGCCAGCGCGGCGGTTGTCATGGCCGCCACAACCATTGCGATGGTCGCGTCATGATCCGCCCTATGACAGCTCTCAACGCCACCTTGCCTGCTCTCCGCTCACCAACGATTTCGCACTTCTTCGGCAAATCCGGGCAAGTCCTTCACGGTCATCTGGCTGCCATCGTCAAGGATGACACGTCCTGAGAACAGGCCAAAGACCTGGTCCTGCGCAGTTTTTAATATGCCAAGGTCGGTCGTCTGGTGACGATTGATGATGGGAGCGAAATCCATCTCAAATCGATTGTCATTGCTGGTAAATTTCCATAGCGCGGAATCAGGCGCACCTTCAGGCATATGGAATGTGACATGGTCGAGCTTGTGGGCTTTACCATCCACGAACAGCATGTTTTCGCTGGCGGCGGATGTGTCGCCGAACCCATAGCCAATGTTAAACCCAAACGGTCGCCCCTTGACCAGGCCGGAAGCAGAGCCCCAATACCATGTGTTGTTATACGTCCAGACGCCGCGGCCCCAATCCAGTACAGCAAAGGCACTCTCAGGGGAGAACTGATACGTCTCCTCGCCCAGGGTGATCTTCCCGCGCGCGGGCATGCAGTTGATTTTCTGATTGTAGTAAAAAGCCTTCGGGGCTTTTGGAAACGGTGTCGCAATGACCATCCGGTCCATATCGGGCTGATCGAGCCATAATTCCCCGTGCAGTCCTTTTCCGTTGGCGAAAGCCGGATCATTCACCGTCAGGCGCCGTCCTCCTGCCTCATGCCGAAAGCTCAATTCCAGATCGCCCTTGCGCTGGGAAATGTCGCCACTATCGGCGCTGGCTGGCAACTTCATCTTGCCCATCGACCACGGGATGATAGCTCCATGATTGGTGGCTGTTTTGTGTTCCAGGTCGAGCCAGGATGTGCCTAGGAACCCAAGATAGCCATTGTCAGCGACAGTCAGAGCCAGCCCGAACCGGGGTGTCAGGATGCAGTAATAGTCCCACTCCTTTATGCGTAGGGCGCCCGCTTTGATGGCAGAGCGATCATAAGTCCTGACCTCGCTGGTCGCATATCCTCGTTCGACCAATCGCCCCCGTGCATCAAGTAGAGGGCCTTCGCCCATTCTGTGTTGCATTCTTCCTCCTGTCGCGCCGGATTTCTGAGATTTCGGAGCTTTTGGAAGACATATAAAGATAAGGTGGGCGTGCCTTCTACCCTCGACGTTAGGTCACTCCATATCGTCTTTCCTGTGCCGCATGGGAAAGTACCTTGCGAATTCGTCTGAGAATCTGTGCCCTCATACTCTTCCACATTTGCGCGGACACAGACTTCCTCTCCTTTAGCCTTCAGCAGGCGTGCCGCGCGCTGATCGAATCAATCGCGGGCGATGATTTGTAGCTGCATCCGGTAAAGATGTCGCGCTAGCGGCGGGCGAAGGCGAATGGACGGGTGGAGCAGGTGGAACAGGTCGTCCGGCAGCTGATAGTCCTACTCGCGACAAGGCTGCATATCGTATTTGCGCCTTTGAAGGCGCGGGGGCCGAAAATTGTGGCGGACCTGCCGGACGGCGTGGAGCTGGCGATCTTCCCGCGCCGCTCGCGACAGCGCTCCCTTGCCTAGTGCATGCCAAGTTGGACGAGGCGTAGGAGGACTCAGGTTTAGCTGTGCGAAATCGAGGAGCACCTGCCGTGCCGCACCTGCGTGTCCGGCTAGGGGCGCAGGCTCACCCCTCGAACAATTCCAACGCGGCCGCAGTCATAGCCTCGACGCCTGTGGCAATGGTCGGGTCGTAATCCGGAGCGAAGAATGGCGAATGCAGTGAAGGCAGGGGCAGGGAACTGTCTTTGGCGGCCTCATAGCGCGCAGGCTCCACTGCGCCGACCCAGAATAGGAGGCCTGGAATGTTTTCTTCCGTCCGTCCGAACTGGCTGAAATCCTCGCCGCCCATGACCGGGGCTACTTCCTTGACATTGTCTTCGCCGATTGCGTCCGCAATGGCCGCCATGGCTGTTTCGGCCAGGTCGGCGTTGTTGAAGAGCGATGGTGTATAGTCCTGCTCGATCGTGATCTCTGGCTCAGGCGCCCCGAAGGCCTCGGCTTGCGCCTTGGCAATGCGCTCAATGCCGCTCAGCAACATTTGACGGGTCGCGTCGTCATAGGAGCGCACCGTCAGGAGCAGCGTTGCTTCGTCGGAAATGATGTTGTGCTTTGCGCCGGCCTTGAACGAGCCGACTGTAACAACGGCAGAGTCTTGCGGGTTCGTATTACGCGAGACGAGGCTCTGCAGAGCTACGACGATGTGAGATCCGATCAGGATCGGGTCGCGTGTTGTGTGCGGGTAGGCGCCATGCCCGCCGACGCCTTTCACGGTGATGTCGACACTGTCGACATTCGCCATGGCGTAGCCCTTCGTATAGACAACCGTGCCAGCGGGCGCGGCTGCGGAAACGTGCAGCGCCAAGTTGTAGTCCGGCTGAGGGAAGCGGCTGTAGAGGCCATCGGCCAGCATGGCCTGGGCGCCAAGGCCGATCTCTTCGGCTGGCTGGGCGATCATTACAAGCGTGCCGCTCCACTGATCCTTGCGGGCAGCCAGTGCGCGGGCGGTGCCGATCCAACTGGTCATGTGGATGTCGTGGCCGCAGGCATGCATGACCGGGCTCTCGACGCCAGTCCATGTGGTCGACTGGACCTCTGAGGCAAACGGGAAACCCGTTTGGTCAGGAACGGGCAGGGCATCCATATCGGCGCGGATCATGACGGTCGGGCCATCCCCATTGCGCAATACGCCAACGACGCCGTGTCCGCCGACGCCATCCTTGACCTCACCTACATCTTTCATTGCCTTGGCGACCACCCAGTCCTGACCAATGCCGGTGGAAACGTCGAAGCCGAGATTTTCAAGTTCAGAGGCCATCAGAGCGGCCGATTTGGCTTCCTTGAACGAAAGTTCCGGATTGGCGTGAAGTTGTTTGTAGATTTCGATCAGTTCTGCATCAGCCTTTGGCAAGTTGGTTTCTGCTGAAGGAGTGGCCGCGGATGAGGCCGGGGCGACCGTATTCGATGCTTCGGCCTCGGTCGTTGCGCCCGTGTCGGAGGCGATCGGTTGCGGCGTTTCAGCGGCGTCATTTCCGTTTCCGCAAGCAACGAGCGCAAGCGCGAGAGAAGAGATGGCAACATTACGGAACATGGGTTTCGACCTCCGGCTAAGGTAAGAAGGCACCGTAGCGGCGTTTTCAGCGCTGCCAAGGGGGCGAAAATGTCCTGCATTCTACGGCAATCGCCGGGTTGCGTCGGCGTGCTGCGCTGCATATAAGGGGCGGTCCAAAGGAGATTGTCTGCTCATGGCCCGCGTTACCGTTGAAGACTGCGTCGAAAAGGTTCCAAACCGTTTCGAGCTTGTCCTGCTTGCTGCACATCGTGCCCGCATGATCCGCGAAGGTTCGCCGATTACTGTGGACCGCGATAATGACAAGGACCCAGTTGTGTCGCTGCGCGAGATTGCTGACGAGTCGATTGATCTGAAAGTGGTCAAGGAAGCGCTGATCTCCAATCTGCAGGACATTCGTCCAGGCGAAGAGAACGAGCGCGAAGCCGACCGTTTGGCTCTGGAATCTGCACCTGCTGCAACCGAAGAAGACGTCATGCGGGCCTATCAGGCCGAGCTGGAGTCCGGACGGGACGACCGGCTGTAGGAGGCCAGATGGACGGCAGCACCCTATCCGCAAAGGATGAAGGGGCTGGCGACATGGCTGGCACAGAGCGACCGGCTGCGGAAAAACCTAAAGATGTCCTGACCCGGCAGCAGCTGGTCGATAAGGTTCGCGCCTATCACCCTCGGGTGAAATCCGAACTTCTCGGTGCCGCTTACGATTTTGCCAAAACGCATCATGGCGAACAGATGCGCGATTCTGGCGATGCGTATTATTCGCATCCTGTTGAAGTCGCGAGCCTTCTGGCTGACGTCAAGCTCGACGAGATCACCATCGTCGCGGGCCTCCTTCACGATGTGGTCGAAGACACCGAGATCGATATCGGCGATGTCGAAGTGCGCTTTGGTGCGGATGTGGCCGAACTGGTCGATGGGGTCACGAAGCTCGACAAGCTTGAATACAGCTCCAAGGAATTGGCTCAGGCCGAGAACTTCCAGAAGTTCATCCTCGCAACCACCAGCGACATTAGAGTCCTGTTGGTGAAGCTGGCCGACCGGCTTCACAATATGCGCACGCTGCACTTTCGGAAGAAGGCATCCAGTCGCGAACGCACCGCGCGGGAAACCATGGACATTTACGGCCCGCTCGCCCGCCGCGTCGGTCTTTACCAGATTGCTGCCGAGATGGAGGACCTGGCCTTCCAGGAGCTCAATCCAGAAGCGCGTCGTGCCATTCTGTATCGTCAGGACGAACTTGCGCTCGAAAATGCCGATGATCTTGAGCGTATCCGGGGTGACCTTGAGCAATTGATGGAGGTTTCCGGAATTCCTTGCCGCATCAAGGGTCGTCGGAAACAACCTTATTCGCTATGGCGCAAGCTTGAGAAGAAATCGATTTCCTTTCGGGATGTCGCTGATTTGTTCGCTTTTCGCGTGATCGTGGAGAGTGTTGAGGATTGCTACCGGGTTCTGGGAGAAATCCACAGACTCTGGGCCTGCATCCCTGACCGTTTCCGTGACTATATCTCCGTGCCCAAGCCGAACGGTTATGCCAGCCTGCACACAACCGTACGCGCTTCCGGCAACCGGCGTGTCGAACTCCAGATACGCACTGAAGAGATGGACCGCACCGCCGAGTTCGGCGTGGCTGCGCATTGGGGCTACAAGAACCGCGCCTACGGCTTTGACATCGATTCGGCGCGTGCTGCCGGTCTTGACCCTGCCGCCAATCTCGAAGCCTTCGCAGAATTGCTTCAGGATGGCGGCGACCCGAGCGAGTTCATGGAGCACGCCAAGCTCGAAATGTATCGCGAGCACGTCTTTGCTTTCTCTCCGAAGGGCAAGTTGATCATCCTGCCAGCCGGCGCCATGCCGTTGGACTTTGCCTATGCGGTGCACTCGGCGGTGGGTGACACATGTGTTGGCGCCAAGATCAATGGCGAGGTGAAGCCGTTACGCCGCCCGCTGAAAAATGGAGACGTTGTCGAGATCATCCGGGGCAAAGCGCCTCACGCCATTCATGGCTGGGAAGCGCTGGCGATCACCGGGCGCGCGCGCTCTGCGATGCGCAAGCTGGTGCGCGACAAGGAAACAACAGAGTTCCGGCGCCTCGGTCAGGGGCTGATCAATATGGCGCTGCGACGGGCAGGTATTGATCCGGTTGATGTAAAGATGAACCATACGGCCCGCCTCGCCGGTTTTGAGGATATGGAAGACATGTCCGAAGCGCTGGGGCGCGGTCGAATTTCGTCAAACGATGTGATCCAGGCGGCCTTTCCGGGTTACCGGCCGGAACGCGAGGACGATCCCACGAAGGTCCGCATGGACAGTGAGCATACGCCGCTCATGGTATCCGGCACGGAGCTGTCACCGGGCGTGACGCTTCATCTCGGAAATTGCTGCTGCCCGTTGCCTGGGGACCGTATCATGGGGGTTCATGAACCGGGCAAGGGCATTGTGGTCCATGTCGCGAGTTGTCCAAAGCTCGCCGAATATGACGATAAACCCGAGCTCTGGGTGGACCTGCGCTGGACCGAACTGGCGCGCACGGGCGCGGTGGCAATTGGGCGAATTCGTATCAATGCCTCCAATGAGCGCGGCGTACTGGCCAAGCTCTGCGCTGCTGTGGCACAGGCCAGCGGCAACATCACAGCCATACATACGGTAGACCGCCACGAGGACTTCACGGAAATCTTGATGGAAATTGAGGTTGAAGACCTCAAGCGTCTGACGCAGATACTGGCCGCGCTCCGGTCGATCGCTGTGGTCGACAGAGCTGTGCGCGACCAGGAGGGCGAAGATGACGAATGATGATGTGCTGAATGTATTCCGCGAGGCCGGGGCTTTGCTGGAGGGGCATTTCATTTTGTCGTCTGGTCGTCGCAGTCCTGTTTTCCTGCAGAAGGCCCTCGTATTTTCCCAGCCCACGCTCTCCGAAAAATTGTGCAAGGCCCTTGCGGCGAAGCTGACTGCCGAATTCGGCAAGATTGATGTTGTGGCTGGGCCAGCTGTCGGCGGCATCATTCCGGGCTATGAATTGGCGCGCCAGCTTGGCGCACGGTCGATCTTTGCCGAGCGGGTCGATGGCCAGCTTCAGTTCCGCCGGGGCTTCTCCATTGCCGAAGGCGAACGTGTGCTGATCGCGGAAGATATCGTCACGACGGGGCTGTCTTTTCGTGAAACCGTTGAAGCGCTGGATGCGCTGCCCGGCGAGGTCGTGGGTGGTGCCTGTATCATCGACCGGTCGAACGGCCGCGCTGATGTTGGCTGCAAGCTAATTTCGCTCGCGGCGGTCGATTTCCCAGACTATGACGCCAATGATTTGCCACCAGATCTTGCCGCGATGGAGGCCGTCAAGCCTGGCTCCAGGGGCCTCGCCTGATGGCAAGCCCGTTGCGCCTTGGTGTGAACATTGATCACGTTGCAACCATTCGCAATGCGCGCGGGGGGGATCATCCCGATCCGATGCGCGCGGCGCAGATTGCGGCTCAGGCAGGCGCAGACGGCATCACGATCCATTTGCGCGAGGATCGGCGCCACATCCGCGATGGAGATCTCGAAGCCATACGTGCGGCTTCCAGCCTTCCGATCAATCTCGAAATGGCTGCGACAGACGAGATGACGGAGATTGCCTGCAAGTTCCGTCCGCATGCAGCTTGTATTGTTCCCGAAAAGCGCGAAGAGCGTACGACCGAAGGCGGGCTCGATGTCGCGGGCCTGCATAACCAAATTGCGCCCGTTGTTCGCCGCCTCAATGAATCGGGTGCGCGGGTGTCACTCTTCATCGAACCCGACCCTGTTCAGATTGCAGTTGCGGAAGTGCTTCAGGCACCTGTGGTCGAACTCCATACGGGCAAATACGCTGAGCTATGGATCGAAGGCGGTGCAGAGGCCGCGGCGCCAGAACTCGAACGGCTGAAGATCGCGGCGATAGAAGCGCGCAAGCGCGGTGTCGAACCGCATGCCGGACATGGCCTGACATTTGAAAACGTTGCTCCCGTGGCGGCAATCCACGAGATCGCAGAACTGAACATTGGACACTTTCTTGTTGGTGAGGCCATCTTTATCGGTCTTGATGCTGCAATCCGGGAAATGCGGCGACTGATGGATGAGGCCCGCGCATGATCATTGGTATCGGGAATGATCTCTGCAATATCGAGCGTGTGGAAAAGACACTTGCCCGATTTGGTGAGCGGTTTGAGAAACGCGTGTTTACCGATGTCGAAATCGCGCTGGCGCGCCGCCGTCGCCTGACTGCTGAGACGTATGCCAAACGATTTGCGGCCAAAGAGGCGTGTGCAAAGGCGCTCGGTACGGGTGTGCCGCGGCGCGGCGTTCATTGGAAGCATCTCGGCGTTGTGAATTTGCCAACGGGCAAGCCAACTCTTGCGCTGACTGGCGGCGCGGCGGAGCGCCTCGCCACGATGATGCCCGCCGGCCATGAAGCGATTATTCACCTGACCATCACGGATGATTACCCCTGGGCTGAAGCCCAGGTCATCATCGAAGCTCTTCCGGTGACGCCAGCATGACACCGGCAAGACCCAAACGCACGCGCCTCCGGTCGAAGGGAAAAGCGAGCCAGCCCTCACTGGCCGAAGCGGATATCCGGACACTGGAGTCCATTCTTGGCCACAAATTCAAAAACCCGGAGATGCTAATCCGTGCGCTGACACATCCAAGCGCTGTAACTTCTGCGGAATCAGTCCGCCTGTCCAACCAGCGCCTCGAATTTCTGGGTGACCGGGTCCTGAATCTCGTGATCGCCGAACGCTTGATTGACCGACGCCGGATGGAGAGTGAGGGCGATCTGGCTCCGCGTCTCAACAGTCTTGTTCGCAAGGGGGCCTGCGCGGATGCCATGCGCCATCTTGGCGTTTCGGAATTCGTTATCATGTCGGATGGCGAGATAGCTGCCGGTGGGCGCGAACGGGAATCGACCCTTGGCGATGCCTGCGAAGCCATTATAGGCGCAATCTACCAGGATGCCGGGCTCTCCACCGCCCGGAAATTCATTGAGAAAGGTTGGGCGCCGCAATTCGAGGCGGCTCCGGCCCAGACCAAAGATCCCAAGACGCTGCTGCAGGAATGGGCCCAAGGACAGGGCCTGCCACTGCCGGATTATGACGTGCTGAGCCGGTCGGGACCGGACCATGAACCCACTTATGAGGTTGAAGTTAAAGTGGCCGACCGGGGTGCGGCTGTTGCCGCGGGGTCGTCAAAGCGCGATGCTGAGCGTAATGCTGCCGCCCTTCTCCTA
>TARA_R110000796_G_scaffold41479_4_pt1 | contig 17752 bp, 17 predicted proteins | sample TARA_R110000796 | Tara Oceans TARA_R110000796 (sample SAMEA4397815) | marine metagenome | biome: Polar Biome; feature: [SRF] surface water layer (ENVO:00010504); material: water (ENVO:00002006), including particulate matter (ENVO:01000060) such as... | depth 5 m
CCGAATAAGCCCTTTCGAGCCGCTGTGTTACCTGCCTGTATCTCACCAGTATTGTTAGCTGGTAGATCAGGGTTCTCTGTTCTGTATTGTGCTATTGCTGCCTGACGTTCATCAGACTGTCTACGGTATCCTGCGGCTAGAGCAGTTCCTTTAAAGCCAGATACGATGTTCTCGCCGATTGTCTGCTGTGCTTCTATACCTTCTTGTAGCTCTGCATGAACAGGAGACACATAAGGCTTATCCTCTTTGGTACGTTCTTTTGGTAATACTAAGGAATTAATATTAAGAGCCATGTGTCTCTCCTGTTAGAATATGAAACCCCTGCCTTGTGACAGGGGATTAGTTTTGGTGTTACTTTACTGCTTGATACTTTCTAAGTATTTATCACGATATGCTTTACCAGCTTGTGCTAGGTCTATAGGTAAGTACGGGCCTAGATTACCATCAGGTAATCTGATACGAATCGTTACCTGTTTACTGTCAAGGGATTCAATCCAGAATGGACGCGCACCCCGCGCTTCACTACGTTCTGCATCTTCCTCAGACATGACGGGTTGATTGAAGCTACTTCCGAATATACCTGCAACTGCATCAGCGGCTTTGTAGACACCTCGCCATGCGAAGTCACTCTGCTCACGGAATGTAGTAGTACCTGTATAACCATACGCTTCTGGATCTGCTGCTGCTAAGGCTTGAATAGCGTCTAGGATTACTTCCTGTTCAACACCATCTTTACCCATGATACCTGCTGCGTCACCAAACATCTGTTGCTTGAGACTAAAGCCTTTATCCATAGTAAGAATTTTATCACCTACAATAGAGGTACGTGCTATGATGTTACTTGCTGCTTTAGCAGAATAGAAGCTAGCGTTCTGGTTAGGGAATAACTTCTGTAAGCGATACGCTTCTTCTGTTATAGCCCCACCCATTGCTGCTTTAGCATCATCAGCGAATACAGCTTGTTCCTCAGACTCCAACCTATCCCAACGCTGTGCTACATCCGATGTACCGCCGGGCCATAACCCTTGTACCCAACCTATGTCCTCAGAAGCCATGAAATCACCCACAGAATCCATGATCTGTGAAGACATTGCTGTGTTGTCAATGATATAATTCCCACTAACTAATGCGGCATTACGATCTGTGAGCGTCTGCATTGCTACCATAGACTGTGCTAGAGCATCAGGCGAGGCGAAACTACCACCAGCCATTTCCAATAAGGCTTCTGCTTTTAAAGCACCAGCTTCACTGAACATAGTTGCAGCCACTTCTGGGTTATCCTGACGGATAGAATCCCATTGTTGGATAACTGATATAGCTTGATTGTTAGGAACACCATCTGTAACTAACTCACGACTCATAATAGCTGTCGCGTGTGAGGTCACATCTTTAGGTACTGATCCACCTTGAATCCACATAGCAGTCTGCGCTTGTGCTAAGGCAGGGCCAGCTTGGTCTTCTGGCATCTTATTACTAGCCACTGCATCTGATACTAGCTTCTGGGATTCTTCACCCATCTGCTTCCATGCACGTTCCTGTAACTTAGGAGGTAGGTCACTCACTGTACCATTTGTCTTAGCACGATCAACTAGAACCTGATCAGAAGCGTACTTCAATGATGCTGTCTTAGCTGCTCTACCTGCTGTACTAGACTCCTTAACCAATGCACCCATCTTAGTTTCAGCTAAGGTAAGGCCATGCTTCTCAGCTAGTTGTGTAACTAACTCCATATAAGCATCACGGTCTGCATCTATTGATTCCGAAGACCTTCCCTCAGAATTGATAGACAGCATGTACACGTTGTTCAAGGCTTGTACTTCTAATCCAAACGAGGCTATGTCATGCTTCTTCTCTTCTTTTCCAGCATCATCCAAACTCTTAGCTGCTTCTGTGTCTAGCTTAGTTTGACGAGCTAACTGCTTAACAATAGAAGATTCTATATCAGCAATTAATGCACCAGAGATTGATCGAGAGATGTCTACGTTATGGGCTTCCAGTAAAGCATCAGCTTCTTCTCTGTACTCTTTTGGAGTCATAAGACCAGCTTGTAGCTTCTGGTTCACAGGTAACAATGCTTGGTTGTACAGATCTTCTCGTACAATAGCTGCTTGCTTCTCTGCGTCCACTAGGTCTGTAGCTTCTTGTTTCTCTTGTGCTGTCTTTAGCTTCTGTGCTGCTGTTAGAGCTGTGTCAGCCATAGACAGACGCTCTTGGCTAGTGTAGTAGTTATCTTCACCATTAGCTGAGGCTAGGATCTTCTTAGCATAGGGTTCTGTCTCACTACGTTTAGGTAGTACAGAGTAATCCCTGCCTGATTCAATCCACTTCTTAGCGTTCTCAGGGCCAGCATTGTATGCAATAGCAGCGGCTTCTATATCACCAGCTTCCCAGTTAAGAGAACCCTTGCCTTTATTACCAGCTACCATAGCTGCCCAATAGTCCTTGCCTACACGTACTGTGTCAGCCTTAGAACCATCACTAGGCTTAACGCCATAGCCGGGGTCTGTACCAGTAGCAGGCATTACCTGCATCAAGCCAGTAGCTCCTACGGGGCTTACAGCGTCAGGATCACCACCACTCTCATGGAACATAACTATGTCCTGTGTGAGTTCAGCTACCGTAGCATGATCACCACCAAGCACTGCTGTTGCTAGAACCGTAACATCTGCTCTGTCACCTAAGTCACCTGCTACCTTAGCACCTGCATAGGCTGCATTAGCCTGCTGTGCTGAAACAGTAAGGCCGCGCTCAGCGTACACTTTAATCAAAGCATCAACTGCTGCTTGAGGTGTTTCAAATACACCTGCTGCTAGATCAGCATCGTACTGAGATAGATTAGCTACGTGTTGTTCGTTATAAGTATTAGCTAGCTTAGTCTCGTATGCTTTCTTACCAGCTTCTAATGCCTGCTGCTCTGCATGAGGTAGTTCCTCAAGTAGACCACTAGACTTTAACTGCTGATACGCCAGAGGATTACCATTCTCGAATGCTGCTACTGTACCTGATACAATAGCTGCTGATCTACGGGCATCGGATAGGCCAGCCGAAGCTGTACCTACACCACCTGTAGAATTAGATAGTAACGCTGCTGTAGCTGTAGGATCTGTAGACATAGCATCTACTGAGGCTGCTAAACTATCAAAGGCGTTTTGTTCTTCAAACTGCATATTAGCTGTTGTATGCTGTGCTACCAGAGTAGGCATGTGTTCTGCCATTTGCTCACGCACCATACGTGCTGTCTTAGAATCTAATCCCTCTACCTGAGCTTCCATACGCTGTACGTACTTAGCTCGGAAAGTGTCTGGATCATCTTGGTATTGTGATTCAGTGATTAGTTCTTGTTGTGCTGCTAACATAGTAGCTGATAGTGTCTGAGCCTGCATGACGCGATAGCCCTGCATGGCGAACTTATCACCATCCATTTCTAACTCTTCCATAGCAGTACCCTGCTGGAATGCCATTTGCCCATCTAGTATAGCTTTCTCATGGTTCTTGTTCGACTGTTCTTGGAACTTAGCCGTTGACCACTTAGAGAGGCTACGTGCCACCTGACTTGACATATTGTTTACTACATCAGGAACACTAGCGTTTGGTACTTGTAATTGTGGAGCCTGTGGTAAGACAGGATTAATCTCAGACGCACCTGCGAGGCTGTCTTGAGTACCCTCTCTGCGTTGTGTTCCTTGAGCCATGTAGCTCTCCTTATTTAGTTATGTCCATAACCTACGACCATCTTTGGCTTGGAAGCCCTCAGCTTGGTTATTATCGAAGGTATCTATTAGTGTTGCACCTAGACCTAGCAATGAAGATGCTGCACTAGGACGTTGCATTACTGAGATATCTTCACCTAATATACCAGCTAGACGGAGGTTACTCTTTTCTTTATCCATTGCAAACAGACCTGACTCTAGGTTACGCATACGTGCGTTCTGTGCATTAAGGGCTGATCTACGCAGACCAAGCAATGCTTGATCCACGCTACCACCAGCTACACCAGCGGCAGCAGCACCGACTTCCGATACTGCTCTGTCTTTCAAAGACTGCTGTTGTAGTGTTACCTCTAACCGCTTAGACTTATCCTCTAGCGCAGCCTGCTGTAGCGTGACTGCGTTCAAGGATTGTGAGGTACTGATCTTACGCATAGTATTAGTGTACGCTTGAGATGCAGCATTCATGCCTGCTTGGATGTTTCTTGTTTGATGATCACCTATTGCGCTGATTGCACTTATGCCCATAGATAGGACGCTTGGATTCAATGCCATTAGACACGCCTCCCTCGGCTTAGTACCTGACCTATCCATTCTATTTCAAGAATTGTCATAGGACGTACATCATTGGATGATATTGTTAAGTCAGACCAATCACTACGCTCACCCCAAGGGATTGAATAGTACCCAGATCGTATACCCTTACCTTCTGGGTCGTCTGGATCGCCTGCTGTAACAATCTGTAAGTTACTGTGTATTGTTGGTACTGCCCTGTACTTAGAAGACATTTCTGAACTGATAGTACCTGACTCGTCGTAGTAGATAACGAACTCAGTGACAACTAGCTTAGAGTTCTTGATAGCTGCTCCTGTTGCATCACGTATGAATGGCATGGTAGGTTTAACCAGTGAGGTGTAACCTAGACCTGCTATTACAGATGCACCAGCAGGCACGGTAGTATCGTCTAATAGATACCGCCACATACCAGTACCTAAGTCAGTAATAACTGCTTGTGCTGTCTGACCTGCTACTGCACACCCTGTGCCTTGTACAATCTTAGCATTATTCCACGGTAGATCAACATAAGTTCTATCCGCTTCTGCTGTACCAGTTTCTACGTAGTCTGTGACAACATAACCTGTTAATACATAATCACCTGATACAGTCGCAGAAGTATAGGTGTCTGCTATATCAAGTATAACAGGGTAGCCTGTCTGTGAGTTATCTGGGATATCTAAATCCTGAGTAGTCTGGATATAACCAAGCACTGCATCGTACATCAAGACATAGAGCCTTGAGCCTGAGAAGAAAACATTTTTTACAGGGTAAGGAAAATCCCACCTAGACCAAGAAGCCTGTTGCTTAGACTCACCATCGTAGTAATACTGATACACGAATAATGTATTCTCTTCTGTAGCACCATCTGTTTGTACGACAACGAATGAGAAGTTGGTACTAGCTGTTAGCTTAGATACCTTACCCTTCATGTACTCGTCTTGTACCTGTGTAATAGATGTAGCATCCGAAGCATCAACACCAGAGGACGAGAAGAACTCCTTAACACCTGCGAAGCCACCGTTACTGAACGGGAACAATAATGTACGACCTGTGGAAGCTGGACGCGCTGCATTGGCACCCATCTCGAAGTTAGTAGTCTGTACTAACGAAGCGTTGGATGGTGTAAGAGCAATCGAACCCGTGATAATGAACTGACTGAAATCTGCGAAGATAATTAAGTCACGGTCAAACGGTACGATCCATTCTAGGCTGAACTCTGTCTCTGCTGTAGATTTAATATCTATCGGATCAGAGGCTGCTTCTATTGTAGCGGATTGCTTAAAGAAGTCTACCTCTATATTAGTACGGGACATCAGTACGTTAGGGCCAGCTACGAAGACAAGACGAGATTGGAAACCGTTGAGGTCACGAATAGTCTGTCCTACAAAGCTAGGCACTGGGTTAGTTGTAGAATCACCTACGCGCCTACCCTGCCAGTTACCTTCTGTTACTGTGAAGGTTGCACCTGTCTTAACTAGGATATGAGGCATTGTGGTTAAGTCGAATTGACTAGGCTCAGATGGGTCATACCATTCTCGCCATACACCCTCTGAGCCGAAGCTAAGCCCTACTGTAGCACCTGTTATGTCATAGCGCATGAGGAAGTCGTCTTCATCCCCTTTAGCCCCTACAACGCGAACTAAGGCTCCGTGGACGGCATACTTGCTGAGGTCTTCTATGTTACCTACTGTGTTAGTTTGTTCACGTATTAGGATACCACCAGAGCCGTCACTTGATGTGATCTTTACGTCTGGGATACCTGCGATACGTAGAGTAGAGGCAATGATCGTTACTGTAGTACCTGCCTTGATACTAGCATGTGCTAATAGGCTGATACGTAACTGGTCTGCGATATAAGTCGAGGCTGTTAGAGCAGCGTCACCAGCGGTAGCACCGTTAGGGGCTGTGTAAGTCCCTGTGATAACAGTAGCGTCGTTGTATTCTACTTCCACTGTGTATGTATGACTGAACTCACCGCCTAGCACACTGATGTAACCTTCATCAATAGCTACCAATGCTTCTTGTGCTGTTGTTGTAGCATTCATAGCGCATACAGTGTCACGGTTCAATAGGTAAGCTATGTCATTATAGACATACACTTCCATCTCAGTGCCTATGTAACTGCCTGTACCAGCAGCTAGAGTTACAGTACGACTCACACCTAGTGAATCAACCACTTCTACGCTGCCTGTAGCGAAGCCTATCTGAAATCTTTCTTTACCCATCGTGATATTACGGAAGTTCAGACCGCTAGCTAGGGTTGTATTATAATCAACTAATTCTGTTGCTGGTCGAGAGGTTAGTCCACGTACAACATCAGATACCATATTAATCTGCTCTGTAACTTGACCATCGTTACGGAGGTTAGGTGGCTGCTGGCTTACACCTTGAAGCAGCGCACCGAGAGTTCCTGATACGGACATAGTATCCCCTTATTGGATTCGTGTTATTGTAGAGTGCGTAGCAGGTCTACGTGTAGAGAAGGACGCATACGCCTGACCACTAAAGTAGTTAGAGTCTGTGTGCTTCATATTAATTGTAATGAGTTCACTGTCTTTCTGGAATGTCTTCTGCTGATACGCTTGCATCTTAGGGCCACTACCTTCTTGGTCTACATAATACTGTAGCCTCGCGTGTGCGCGTACAAACTGGATAGCAATAGGAGGCATGTCCTCCAGTAACATCTCTGTTACAATAACACACTTAACTGCTTCTGGGATCTCAAAGGTATAGTTACCTAGATCGAATAGGTATAAGCCACGTACTGCATAGTCGAGCCGTGCGTCTATTGGATCACACGACAAGGCGTTGTTAGGAACCACGATGTAGTTTGATGTGTTAGGGGTTAGTGTACGGATAGCTGTGTTGAACCATAGCTCTCTGGAACTGAACTCTTCAATCACTTCTGATAGCACTGCATCTGCTATGATGTAGCTAGGGTGAGTCTCGTCTGCTGCTGATAGCTTAGCTGTGCCAGTAGTAGCTAACATGCTATTAATTAAATCTAGTCTTATTGTCATAGTAAGCCTGTATAGTTAGGGGTTGAATTTCTGTTAGGAGAGATGCCTCATGGGAGAGACACAAAGCACCTCTCTAAACAAAAGTCTGGAAATGAAAAAAATGGGGCCAAGCACAATTAAGTACCTGACCCCATTAGGATTTACCGCTTAGGCGATAATAGATTGGATAGCGTAAGAACCATCTGGACGATTGAAGTTAGCACCGTATGCCATCAACGAGTCAATGAACCACTGACGCTCAATCTTGCTGAAATATACATCAGAAGTTAGAGGAATGGTTTCACCAACCATCAATGCAGATGGGTGTAAGATCAATGCTTCTGTACGAGCTTCCGCAGCAGTAACGTCATAGAATGAACTGTTAGCTGTAGTTGACAATGCGTGACCAGTAATGGCAGCAGTTGGCAAGCGGTTAGTGGAAACAACAGGAACACCCATAACAGTGTTGAACTTGCCAGAGGCGAAGTCACCGTTGTCCATAGAGAAGTCACGACCGATTAACTTGTCGTTGTTCAATAGTACAGCGTACTGGGTAGGATTAACGAAGATAACGCACTCGTCAGTATCCATGTCCTTCAACTGCATACTTACAACACCAGCTTCAACGGCTGCATAGAATGCAGTAGCGTCTAGCTCGTCACCGATAGTACCTAGCAATGCAGTAGTACCTGCACCGAATGCACCGTTAAGACCAGAAGGAGCGGCTGCTGCTGCACCCTTGATACCAGCGATAAGCATTGACTCGTCAAACAACTTACCTAGTTCTTTACCGTGGTCTTTGCCTAGTTCCATACGAGCATTGAAGTCGATTTGGAACTCGTTAAGCATAGAGCGGTTATCACGGGCCATGACAACAGTATCGATGGTTAGTGAAGTCTTACCGAATGCTGTAGCGGTAGCTGCTGGACGAACACCAGCGGTTAATGTGGTCAACTGAGTACGACCTACACGACGATCAAGAATGGTATCTGTACCTTTCACTGAACGAACGTTAACGAAGTCACGCATCATTGATTTCTTGTTAAACTGAGAATCTACTGCACCACCATACTGCTCGATCATGTCCGCAATGGCTTGATCACTTAAATGGCTTGAGTCTACTGGGATATTAGCACCTGACATAGGTATTTCCTTAAAATTAAATTAGATTAGATTGAGCTTAAATGCCCCGTTTGCGACCGTTGTTTCGGTTCGCTTGGATGGTTGCTATCTCTTTCTGAGATGCACCTCTACGATGCGCCTTTTCAAGAGCGGCAACATACTCTGCACGGGTTATAGCTGTGCTTGCTGGGGGAGACACCGAAGTAGGTTCGGCACGGGGTGCTGCTGCTCCAAGGGTAGAGTTATTACTATCCTTGTTGTATGATGCCATGAGTTCTGATACTGCGAATCGTGCTGCTGCACCACCCTTATCAATCATTGGCCTGTATTCGTTTAGGTCAGATTCGGATACGTTGTCTGCTGCCCATGCAGAGACTGCTTCCCAATTAGACTCACTACCTGCGGCAGTATGAACTTCACTGATGATACCTGCATTCTTAGCAGCATTCTCAGCAATGAAAGTCTTAGTGCCTGACATAATAATGTTAGCTGCGTTCTTACCGACCTTCTCAGTAAGTGCTGCCATATCAATCTTAGACGGATCGCCTGATTGAACACCGTCAAATAATAGTACCTTAGCTTCGTCTGTGGTTAAGCCTGCATCTTGCAGCATACCTAACACACTGTTACCCACCTCAGAACCAGTGTCACCCCAGACTGATTTATCTAGGTCTGACTCGGCTGGTTCTTCGGCAGGGGGTTCTTCGGCAGGAACCTCAGCTTCTTCTGCTGGTGCTGGCTCGTCTGCTTGTTCCTCTTTAGGAGCTATGAAACCTTCGTGAGTTTTACCTACCGTTCCGTCTGGTGGGTTACTATCGAGGTCTACAACTTCTGGTACTAAGGGTGCATCATTACTGTCGGGTAATTCGGTTGCTTCAATTACTTCTTCGGTCATATCATCTCCTATGACAAATTACTGTTGTTGGTTATCGACGGCTGCTTTACCTGCATGAGTAGCGACTTCTTGCTGCCCTGCTTCTGCTTCCATACGACCTGCTTGTTGCATAGCTTGTTCTTGGTTAGCCTGCATCTCTTCTTGAGTATTAAGGAATGCTTTCAGATCAACACTACGGTTAGTGAACACGAACTTAGCGAATCGCAATGAGTTCATAGCACCACGTAGGTCTTCTGGTACAGCTTCCATCATCTGTAAGTCACCGATAGCTAGACGTAGGTTGTCAATTTGACCTTCACGGGATAGAGACTCAAGGCCAGTTGTAACAACCACCTCAAACATATCACCTATGGAACCTATTTCTTTAGCGAAGTCTACTTTACTGATAGCGTATTCTGCTTCCTTCTGCTGCCACTTCTGGGCAAGCTGCGAGTACAAACCACCGAATGAACTCTCTAATTCATTAGCTACCATGCGGATCTCTTCTGCTGTAACGCGCTCTGCATTACGAACACTAGACATCAAGAACGCTTGGCTTAGGTCTGCTTCCCAACGAGCTACGACTTCAATCATAGTTGCTAGGTCATTACGCGCTCTCATTTCTGGGACGCTGATATCGTCTGCATTTCCGGGCCAATATGTACCACGGGGTGCTGAGTTCAATGCAGCTAGATCGTGTGACAATGGGGAGCCGGGCCTTACGAAGAACTTAACGTCAGCTATGATAGACATCAAGTCTAAGATCGCTTCGTTGGTTACATCGACACTGTGGAACGTAGCGGCATGATCTTCTACTAGACCACGACCATAGTTCTCGGCAGGGTGTAGCATCCAATCAAGAAGGAGTAGATCGTAATCTGTCTCGTTCTGGTGCTTCTCGTTCTGTAGGTTTACACCCTCAGCTTCTTGGTTAATAGTCCAACGCTTACCGTCTTTCTTGTAATGTGTTAATAGCTGAACAACATCTTCTGGTTTAGTGGCTGGGTGAGCAGCTAGGATTAGCTCCTGCATTTCCTCAGTAAACGTAGAGAACATCTTCTTGTCTGATAATACTACTTCGATCTCTTGCCCTAGTATGTCACGACGAACGCCATAACGGTCTACTGGGTACAGGATACGCTTGCCGTCTGGCATACGTCTTAGTAAAGCATTACCTGTTACTATTAAGTGCTTACAAGCTAGGATAGCTGTTGGGCGGTATTCGGTTAATGACAACTTCCGCATAGCAACCTTCTCTAACTTAGAGGTTGCATCACGAATGCTCTCTTGCATTTTACCAGCTTCTTCATCACCTAACTCTTGTTCGAGTTTAAGCTGAGCTTCTGGAGTCATTGCAACTGTAAAAAATGGACGGCTAATAGGGAATAATACATCAACGATACGGTTAGCTAAATGATTAACTAGACGCGCTCCGCTGTGTACGTTACCTTTGACTTGCTCTACACCATCACCACCATCAGGCGGCATGATTGCAGAGACAGTCCATCGAGAGTAGGTTTCTGATCTTTCAATCAGATCACCCTTCTCGGTATCCATAGCGGCCCAGATAGAATCAATCTGGTGCGGATCTTTCATTTGCATTATAGACCTCCGACCTTAGTGGCTGTTCCTTTCTTTAGACCACCGACCTTAGTACCCTTAGTCTTCTTAGCTGTGGTTGTTGCGGTTTGTTTAGTACGCTTGAGTAGTTCGTCTGAGGCTTTGCTTGTGCCTAGCTCAACGTCTGCTACCTTCAAGCCTTGATCTTGACCTGCTAACTTAGCTGCTTCTGCTGCCTTTAGATTAGACTGTGCTGTGGCCTTGGCCTGTGCATCATTCTTAGCTGTTAAGGCTGCGTTAGCTTCTTGTTGTAATCCCAATGCCTTAGCACTATCTGCTTTCTGAGAGGCAAGAGAAGCGGCACTAAGACGATTCTGTTCTAGTGCAGCGGATAACTCATTAGCTTGTGATTTCTTTTGTGCTGTTTGTGCAGCAGCTTGCTTGCCTGCTGTACTCTTAGCCGTCAGTGCGGTGTCTATAGCTGCCACGGCTGATACACCTGCTATGATTGTAGTAATGGCTGGCATGGTAACTCCGTTATGTTTCTAGCTTATAACTAGATTCTATTAAATTAAACCCTCTTCTTTCGAGAATGCGGGTGGCTATAGCTGGGCTTGTACTCATAGTACACATACGAACTTCATCTGCATGTAGTTCTTTACCAGCTTGAATGAACTTATCGAGTAATCGAATACCCGAACTGTCCTTGGCAAACCAACCGAACTCTACTAGAGCTAAATCGTCACGGAACATATCAGGAACTAACATGCCGCCTATGTAACCTTTATCAGACACGAATACAACACCGTATTCAATCAGGTGTGTAATCATTATTGTAGTCTTATCTAGGTTCAATGGTCGGTGATAGTATTCTTCATTAAATTCTTTTGTTAAAGATAGGATATGATCGAAGTCCTGCATAGTTGCTTTCTTAATCATAACCTAACTCCTGTAAATGCTTCGATGGAAGTTTTGATCTCTTCCTTTAATACTTCTTGTCCTATCTCGAAATCTCCATCACCTTTCTTTAGTGGTTTAGATATAAGTAGGGTACTCAGTAAGTCTTTAGTAGACTCACTTAGATGTGCTGTTGTTCTGCTTTGTATCATTAATACTTACCTTATTTACAATAGGATTAGTAATATCGGATACTAGATCATTACCTAATAGATCAATTAGTTCTTTAGGAATAGGTATACCATTCATGTGGAATTCTATAGCTAAGAGTAATTGATCATATTCAGATAGTTCTTGATACATAATCTTCTCCTTAGAATTTTGTTATCTTCTAAGAGGAGGTCTAAGTGTTTAACCAAAGAAATACTTTGATTTTAATACACTCTCTAAGTTCAAGTCACCGTCACTCGGTAAGTCTGGTAATACGATACCGTTGGCTTCTTCATGTACTCGTTTGAAGTCAGCTAAGATGTTGTTGTTGCTATGCAATTCATGGAAAGTCTGTCCGATAATATCCTGTAACTCCTGAGCATCACAAGCATGTGTGCCGAAATCATCATGGATCATAGCGAAGCTGGTTAAGCCTGCATCTACACAAGCATTGATACACATCATCATGTGACAAGCATCAACGTGGTGGATTAGGTTAGGGCTGCTACCTTGGCGTTGCTTACGAGTATCTACTTCTGTGGTAGAGGTAGCTAAACGTAGCTGTAGACGACCACCTATCTGAGTATCAATCTTCCGTGACGTATACTTCATACGTCTTTGGATAACTGGGAACCCTATAGGGGAGGTGTATTCGATGTCTGCGCCTGCTTTAGAGATAACTGAACTACAGTTCTGAATCCAAGTCATAGCTGCTCTCGCTGCGATAACTACTTCACCGATGCTTTCCCATAGGATAGGGGCCAAGAAGATGCACTGACTGAACGCTGTGTTCTCAGGGAAGGTACGTACTGCTTTCTCTTTGAGCCACTTGTATACGCTAGAGGTGCAAGCCTGTTGGGTAGATCCGTATGGTAAGGTCATTACTGGGGTCTTACTAAGACTGCGAGGCATGCTGTCGCCAAGCATCCAGATCCAGTTCTGTGCTGCTGGTGCATCCATAGCCTTTAACTTAGCATAACATACGTCAGCAACGCGCTGGTATATGTCTGCTGGTATGGCAGAAGGTATGAGATTAACTGCTGAACCACCAACACTGTCTCGTAACATAGCTGAGAAGTGCTGTAAGCCGTTACAAGAGCCGTCTAGCCCTACAGGTAAGAATGATACGAAGTCTCTGTGGTCTTCACAGGCAAGCATATCAACGTACTCAAAGCACCATGCTAGGAATTGGAATGGCTTGTCAGCTTCTGTCCAGATACTGCGATTACCAATAGGATCACGACCAACTGCTAGGAACTCTTCCTTGTGGTCTTCTACCCATTTGATGCGATCATCGTAGGATACCTTGTCATGTCCGTACTTGTTTGCTGCATGAATCATAAACCAACGATAGCCCTTGTCTCCTAATGGCTTACCCTCAGAGAATTCGATAAGTGATTTACTGTGGTCTGTACCTTGTGGGTTCAAACCTGATGAAGTTGCATACACACGGCCTCGGAAGTCTGTTTGGTATACGTAGAAGAACTCTTCACGGGTAGCTAACTCATTCGCTAGGCGCATAGTGCGAAGCAGGGCGAGGTTCTTAGCTCTGCGTTCATGCTCCATAGTGTGTAGCTCACGCATCTCAGCTTTCCAGTTCATAAAGTCAACCTTCATAGGGCTGTCTTCTGCTAACTCAGCGGCATTGATGTGTGAACCAATAGGACATGCAGGGAACTCAAGAGGCTCAGAACGAGGCATACCACACTCTAGGTTATTAGCCCAGATTTCCTTCATTGTAGCATGCACTCTTGAGTTAACACGCCAGCCTGTGTTCTGCATGGCATTGATAGCTCGGAGTACCTTCGGCATCTCAGCCTTGTTGTATACGTCTACACGATGCTTCTCGTTGTAGTTAGCCTTGATAAGAGGTGTACGACTACGTAGCTCAGGGCTGTAGAAGCCGCCCTCTGTGTTAGATACCCAATCCATTGGTGGGATAAGGCAAGGCATACGATCAGGGCTGATTAACTCAACTGCTTCGTTGTGCTTCTCAATCCATTCGATACAAGACTGAGTAGGTACGATATGTACTTCTAATTGCTTACGAGAGTTACGTCTGTCTTCACGCTTAACTAGGTCACACACTTCCATAAGAAGGGAGATAACCGTAGAGCCTACAGAGAAACGATCATCCTCAGACCACTCAGCCCACTCTAAGCCACGGTCTTCACCTTTAGCTTTAAGTACCTTACGCTGGTGCTTGTAGTTAACTAGATTCTTACGTTGGAAGTCACGGATAAGGCTGTCATAGTATTCAGTGTATTCAGTTTGAAAGTGTATAAAGCGTAGCTCGTCCTCACAGCGGCTGCCGATCTGTACACACATGCTGGTTAAAGAGTTCTTAGGGGAATAGAATCCATTAAGGATTGTTCGTAGAGCTAGTAGAGATATCTTATCAGGGTTAATTGTTGCCATTAACTTAGCTGACTTGTTACGTCTACGTCCATCTGGATGCTTGCCATTGAGGTACAATGTGATCTGATCAGAGATCAACAACACGTAGTGACGTAACAACGTACTACCTGCTGATGTCTCAGAGTTACGGCTGTCCATTGCAGCCTCCTGTTGGCCTCGGAACCGCTCTACACCTCTATAAACCATCTCGCATTCATAGTCTAACTGTTCCTGTATACTGACCATCATTTACTTCCCTTTGAGTGCGGCCCTCTTTCTACGGGCCTTGGCGTTAGTTGCTAGTCGTTTTTCTTCTGCTGATTTGTGAGTGGGGTGTAGTATCCCACCATGCTGCGGTACTTCATGTCGCTTATGATATGCTACCCAGTTATCTATCCACGCTTGTACAGTGAGCTTACCCTTAGCACGGCGGGCAAGATTATATATCTTACCCTCCATGCCGTTACAGTTAAGACACAATACATCTCGTAGATAACCTGTGATGTGATCATGGTCAAGGGCAGGCTTCTTCTGCCCACCCTTCATACTGCCCTCACATAGAGGACACTTATGTTTCTGATCACTTAGGAGCTTAGCCCTCACTGGTGCAATCTGTGATGTTTTTAGCTGCATTCCTTTTGTCCTGTCTCGAAGTCAATGTAACACGCTTCTGCTACTGGTTCAGCTTCAACCTCAGCTTTCTCGTTTAAGATACCGAAGCGTTTGCCACCTGAGTTAAACGTAGTACAACCTTTACAACCTTGTTCCCATGCTTTCATGTAGATAGCCGTGAAGTCTGCCCAAGGCATGTCAGGAGAGCAGTTGATCGTCTTGCTTACTGCGCTATCAACGTACTGTGAACTCAACGCTAAGACAGCTAGATGCTCGTCTGCGGTGCAGTCGTTAGCTTTCTTACCCTTTACTCCCCAAGTCCTGTAAGCATAGTCCATGACTTCTTCAATAATCGGGCCGTTCTCCGTTTGAATAGTACGATCGTAACCATAACTAAATACAGGCTCAATACCACCACTAACATTATCAGCCGTAAGACTGATGGTTCCTGTCGGAGCGAAAGAAAGTAAGTGACTATTACGAATTCCATATTTCTTGATCCCTGCTCTTACAGTCTTAGGTAAGGTCTTGATGAACTCAGCCTTGAGGTACTTGTCAATGTCCAATGCAGGGAATGCACCTTTCTCTTTAGCTAGTGCAACTGATGTTCTGTATGTCTCGTCACGGATAACCTTAAAGATGTCTTCTGCTACTGCAAGGAACTTAGGAGAGCCATACGAGAAGCCTAGAGCCTCTATAGCATTAGCTAAGCCTGTAACACCTAATCCCATACGCCTCTTGATACGGCTTTCCTCAGCCTGTGCTTCAAGGGGGAACACTGTGTTGTCATGGATGTTATCCATAGCACGGGTAACTACAGGGATGTCCTGCATTAGTTGAGCGAAGTTGAAAGAGCGTGTACCTTGATCATCGAAGTCCACGTACTTAACTAAGTTGTAGCTGCCTAGAAGACATGCACCGTTACTCGGTAGAGGCTGCTCACCACACGGGTTAGTAGCTTCGATTGTCTCACAATAGTAGAGGTTATTGCCCTCGTTGATGCGATCAATGAAGAGAACGCCCGGCTCTGCCCAGTTCCAAGTAGACCGCATGATCATTTCCCATAGGGCTGGAGCGAATACCTGCTTGTATACCTTACCTTCAAATACTAGATCAAACATCTTCTTGTCACGAACACACCGCATGAACTCGTCTGTGATACCCAACGAGATGTTGAATGCAGTTAGCTCAGTGGTGTTCTGTTTAGCGTGAATGAAGTCCTCGATGTCAGGGTGATCTACTCGTAGTACGCCCATCTGTGCGCCTCTACGGTGCCCTGCACTACTCACTGTCTTACATAGGCTATCAAAGATACGCATGAAGCTGATAGGGCCAGAGGCTTGACTACCAAGTGATACGATCAGACTGCCTTTAGGACGTAGCCTAGAGAAGTCATAACCGATACCACCGCCCTTACGCATGGTCTTACCTGCTTCCTTAGCAACGTCCATGATAGAGTTGAAGTCGTCTTCGATAGGTGACGATACAAAGCAGTTGAATGCTGTAGTAGCTGTAGGTGATCCTATTGCTAGTTGTGTACGTCCACCACCCATGAAGCGTTGCTCCAGTAGTATCTCTCGTAGCTGGTGAAAGTGTTCCTCATTATCTGCTAATGTAGAAGCGAAGCGGCTCTGCGCCTCTCGGAATGATTCACCTTCCATACGATACTTAGTAGCGTGTACTTCTTGACTTAGTTGTGTTTGTGGCCCGTCCATGTGTTCCATTATACGTCTTCCCAAATAGTACCGCGTTGATATAATTGTATTGCTGTGTTGAGGTCACAGCCGAACCCTTCCATAATTTCTTCAAAACAAATCATAAACATCATTTCATTTCGCCCAACCACTCCGTTACATCATTCTGTGAAGGTCTGCGTCGCATCCATAGCAGTTTCATATCTGCTAGCATGTGCGCTCCCCATGTTGTTTCGCTTCCATCTCTGTAGTCGTGCCACTCATACGGTGAAGTCTTGAATAGCTCTCTACAAGTGTCGAAGCACTCGCGGTCAGTCTTACAATCCTCTAGCAAGGTGTATGCTAGGATAGGCCCGACCTTCTTTTGTTTGTCTTTGATTAAGGCAATAGGTAAGCCAGCGATATTATCTGCTGTGTCACCCATGAGTAGCTGCGCCCAGAAGAACGCTGTACCCCAACCTAATACCTTCGGAGACTTCTTACTACGATCTACCCAGATAGATCCGAATGGATCATCGACATCAACTACTTCCTCGCTATCGAAGTCGTAGTGAAGGCCGGGCGGTATACGTAGATCCTTGTCCTTAGATACTATAACACTGAGGTTACTCTCACCACGCTTAACTGCTGCGTAGTTAGCTGCTGCCATACCATCGTCAGCTTCCTGATCGAAGTGTATAGCACTGTTTAGTTCCTCACCTATGTAGGCTCGGACGGTATTGAGATGCTCAGGTTTGACCTTACCATCTCGGTTAGCTTGATACCCTTTGGTTAGGGCAATATCATCTCGCTCTCCTTTGTTAGAGCCAGATGGGGTTATGTGGGCGACATAGCTAGTAGCACCAGCCATACGCATTAGATTAGTTAATCCTTGTCTGACGTTATACTTCATATCGTCCAGAGTTCTACGAGGTCTAAGACCGTCGAGTTCATCTTTGGTTTCGGCAGACACCTGATAGCAGAGAAAATCTGCATCTATGTGAGCTACACGCCCCTGCACAGCGGCAGGGTACGTGTTCTCTTTGATCTGACCTTTGATATTACCTAACTCTTTACTCAGATCCATGTTAACTCCTAGACTAGGCCAAGTGCGGCTAGTGGATCATCGTTAGCTACGCCCTC
>TARA_R110000796_G_scaffold252629_1_pt1 | contig 17733 bp, 31 predicted proteins | sample TARA_R110000796 | Tara Oceans TARA_R110000796 (sample SAMEA4397815) | marine metagenome | biome: Polar Biome; feature: [SRF] surface water layer (ENVO:00010504); material: water (ENVO:00002006), including particulate matter (ENVO:01000060) such as... | depth 5 m
AATAGAACTAGTAAGCAGGATGGCACCTCTAAACAATCTGCAGAAAAAGGTAATATATTTAGAGTAAGATATGTATATACTGGTAATGCTGCTCCAGAGAGAAACTTTTGTAAAGCTATGATGAAAGCTAAAAAAGTATATCGCAAAGAGGATATATTAGCTATGAGTACTAGGAAAGTTAATCCAGGATGGGGCCCTAAAGGTAAAAATACCTATAGTATCTGGCTAAGTGAGTGTTCTAATGAACTGAATACCAGTGAATTACAGAAATTCTACAAGGGAGGAGGAAACTGTAAGCATAAATGGCAGCGTAGGATATACCTACAAAAAGGAAAGAGAGCTAAAAATACAGATGAGGTAATTACTACTACAAGCGCTAGAAGTAAAGGATTTAAAACTCCAGTAAATCCTCAAAAGGTACCAGTAGCTCCTACAAATATGGATAATAAAGGATTTTTAAAAAATTAATATAATGAGCAGAGTACTATTTATTTCAGAAAACAAGCTAAAGAGTTTTGCAGTCGCTAGGAATGTATCAGCAGAGCATCTTTTACCTCATGTATTAGATGCTCAAAAAATATTTTTAGAGCAGGCTCTAGGTACTGAGCTATATAATAAGATAGCTGCAGAGATTACAGCGGATACTTTATCTGGTAATTATAAAATTTTAGTAGATGATTATATACAAGATGTATTAATACACTTTGGCACCTGGCAAGCAATACCTTTTTTAGCTTATAAGATAGAGGAGGGTAATATATTTAGTAAAACCTCTGAGAGCGGTACAGCTTTATCCAGAGAAGAGCTACAAGATTATAGAGATAGCTGTAAGAATACTGCAGAATTTTACTTAAAGAGATGCGTAGATTATTTAGTATTTAATTCTAATTTATTTCCAGAGTACAATCAAAATACTGGAGCTGATATGAGGCCAAGCAGGAGAAGCTATACTAATAATATGAATTTATTTAGTGGTGGAATTTGTGGAGTAGATTCTTTTAATAATTCTAATGATTAAAGTAAGATATATAAAAATTAATAACGAGGCTAAATTAAAAGCCTATTTAAAAAAAGATAAAGTAAATGCCACTAAACAAAATAGGAGCAGAGATAGCTCCAGTATTAATATTAAATAGTACTACAATCGGGCTAAGTTTTACAAATTTAGAGGCAGGATTAAAGATACTTTTATTGCTAATATCTGTAGCTTATACGCTGGATAAATGGTACTCACATAGGAAAAAAAGAAAATAAATAAAATAGAGGCCCCTATCTAGTAAATCAACGAACTTTTGTTTTTGAGGTACTTATACTACAGAAAGGAGAAACTCTCTTAAATCGTCTTAAAACAGTCTTAAATGATAAGTAAGAATATTAGTTATAAAGAGGCAATTAGGAGCAATACAGCTACCAGATTAGGCATAGATAACACTCCTAATGATGAGCAAATATCTAACATGAGATTAGTAGCTGAGATGATTTTTCAGCCTCTTAGATTATGGACTGGAGGCCCTATTAAAGTAAATTCTTTTTTTAGATGTAAGCAATTAAATACAGCTATAGGCGGTAGTAAAACCTCTCAGCATATGAAAGGAGAGGCTATAGATATAGATGATAATTTAGGTAATAAAAGTAACGCTGAGATGTTTAATTTTATAAAAGATAATTTAATATATCATCAGCTAATATGGGAGTTTGGAGATGATGATAATCCTCTCTGGATACATTTTAGCTACAAAGGAGATTGTAAAAATAGGATGCAAGTACTGAGAGCTATTAAAGTATCAGGCAAAACTAAGTATATAGAATATAAATAAAAACAAATAAATAATATGGAATTTTTTACGCAAAACTGGGCAGAATTACTATTACTATTAGGATTAGTAGCTAAAACTATTACTAGACTTACTCCAGGAATTAAAGATGATGAGATTTTTGGATATATAGATAGATTAATTAATGCTATAGTACCTAATAATGAGTAAGATATTACCCTTTAAGCAGATTGCAGAGGCCGTATCCTCAGGCTTTGGAATATTTAAGCATACTGCTACTGGTAAATATTCTGCCAGGAGGAGCGTATCTGGTATATTAGTAATAGCTGCAGCTGCTGATATGACAGCAAAAGGAGATATTAGTACTAATGCTCTTATACTATCTTTTATAGGAGTATTACCTCTTATATTCTTATCTTTTAACAAAGCAAAGTAAATAACTCGTTAAATACTATTTGTAAGTAATAGAGATATTTAGCTGTATTTTGTTATTTTTGAATTACTAAAAAATTATTATTATGACTAATAAGCGATATAGACTAACTGAGGAGGAGGCTAAACTAATTAAAAAGCATAGAGATAATGAGGATAGGAGAGTATTAGTAATACCAGATTTGCACGCTCCTTTTATAATACCAGGATTTTTACAACATTGCAAAGATATATACAATAAGTATAAATGTAATCGTGTTCATTTTTCTGGCGATATTTTAGATAATTCATTTTCTAGCTTTCATGAGGTAAATCCAGATGGTAGAAGTGCAGGAGATGAGCTTAAATTAGCTATAGAACAAATTAAGCCTTTTTGGGAGGCTTTTCCTATTGCTACAGTATGCATAGGTAATCATGATGCTATAATTTCTAGGAAGTTAGTAGCTTGTGGATTATCTAATACCTGGCTAAAGGATTTTAATGAGGTACTAGGTACTCCAGGCTGGGAGTGGGCGGATAGTTTTGATATAGATGGAGTAAAGTATATACATGGTACTGGTAGCTCTGGTAGAAATGGAGCTATTAATAGGGCTATCAACTGGAATACTAAAATATGCCAGGGCCATATCCATACAGAAACCTCAATAATATATCATGCTAATAAAGATAGCCTCTTATGGAGTATGCAATTAGGAGCTGCTTTTGATTCTGATAGCTACGCTGCTAACTATGCTAAGAATTTTACTAAAAAACCTATAGTATCTGTAGGAGTAATACTAGATAATGGTAATCTACCTATATTAGAGCCTATGAATCTCTAATCTCTTACCTAGTACACTCATTTTAAGGTACTTTTAAAGGACTTTCTCAACTTTTTGATAGTAGTACATACCTAATATATATCCTATCTGTATTAAATAGACAGTATATATATAAAAAAGATACTAATATATCATTTTGCACGCTCTTAATTTTACTAATTGACTAAATTAGAGGTAAATCTATCTCTAAAAATCAGTAAAATCTATATAATTCTTATTAAAAATATCTTATTTATTAATATTTTGTTAGTAATTCTAACCTAGTAAACCTTATTTAATTAAAAGTTATTAAATCTTTTGTTAAAAATATAGTGCGTATTAAATATTAAAGCCGTTATATTTGTATATCAATAATTAAAACTACAACTATGAAAAACTTAACAGAAGTAAAATTATCAAATAACTTACCAGCGGTAGGGCAAAGGTTAAATTTCAAATCAGCAATGTTTATAGTATTAGCTGTAAATGAATATAATGTAGTTTTAGATATTTTACATAAAGATTCTAAAGGAGTTTCTATACATTTAAGAAGTGAGTTTACTACTCTTCAAAACTTTGCTTTAAATTACTTTGGATATAAAACAAATCACTAAGTAATACTGATGAGGCTTTAATAGCCGAAACTAGCAGAGATGCTAGTCTATTACAATAATGTAAGATTAAAAATAAAAATTATGAAAACAGAAATCAGTAGAATCCACAAATCTATTTTACAATTTAGAGGTAAAAAAACAGAGATACATTTTCAATCTAGTAATCAGGGTATAAATATCATCAGTATAGGAGATACTAATATTTTTGATACCTTAACTTTTGAGGAGAGAGATTTAATACTATTACATATCATTAATCTAACTAATAACAAATAAAAAAATATCAATTATGGAAGAGATAAGAATACTTTACACAGTAGCAGGAATACTAATCGGAGTTATATACTCTCAAATACTTAAAAAATAATGTATAAAATAACTAACAAAGAAAGTGGATTTATTCAATATAGAGATGCTAAAGACTTGGCAACGTTTATGTACTATAATGAGGCTAATAATTACAAAATAGAAGAGATAGAAAATTTTGATTTAATGGAATTTGTAGCTAAGATAGTATTTGTAGTAATGATGCTAGGCTTAGTTTATGCCTTCTTTTACTTTGGATTAAGCTAATGATAAATACTATAATAATAGGAGGGCAGTACACTAATCCAGATGAGAATCTTGTAGATGTAAACCTCTGTAGAAATTGCCAAAATAATGAGAAGTATGATAGTATGGATATTTGCTATGAGTGCTCAGATGATTTTGATGAGCAGGATACAATCAGTAATTGCTGTAGTGCTAATATAGATACTGATAGGAATCTCTGCTATGAATGTAAAGATAATGCAGATACCTTATTAGATGATTACTGCAGAGAGTATAATTTTGATAAAAAAACTTATAAATATAATAATTAAATAAATAAAAAGAAAATGAAAAAAGAAAATTTACAAAACTCACTAAAAGAGATACAGAGCAATCTAAAGGCTCCTAAAGGACAATTTAATAATTTCGGTAAGTATAACTATAGAAGTGCTGAAGATATCTTAGAAGCTCTTAAACCTCACTTAAAAGAGCACGATTTAACCTTAACAATAACAGAGGAAACTAAAGAGCTAGGAGGATATCTAATACTGGAAAGTATAGCAGCTTTATCTAATGGTACGGATACTATATCTGTAAGAGCTGCAGCTGGTATTAATCCAGAGCGTAAAGGTATGGATATAGCTCAGAGCTTTGGTAGTAGTAGCTCTTATGCTAAAAAGTACGCTCTAGGTAATCTATTCTTATTAGATGATACTAAGGATGCTGATAGTACTACTAATCCTAGAGATGTAGTAAAAACTGAAAAATTTAAGCCTCTTATGACTGAGGATATATTTGGTAATATGCTAGATTTTGTAGGATTAGGTAAAGGAGATATAGTAGCCTCTAAAATAGGTAATTATAAACTGCCTGCAGAGTATAAAAAAGAGTTTATAAAATTAGGATTAATTAAATAATAAATAAAATGAGAAATAAAGATAAAATAATTAAAGATATTACAGCTATTACAGCTGCTTTATCTGGAGTACCTGCTGCAGTATTTAGCTCATCAGATAGGAGAGCAGAGGTAGTATTAGGCCGTACAGCTATAGGAAACTTTCTGCATAGAGAGCTAAATTTTAAATTTGCAGACTTAGAAAAATACACTAATAGGCATAGGACTTCTTATAATTACTATTATAATAAGCATGATAGGCAATATAAATTTTATCCAGAGTATAGGCATCTATATGATAAGATAGTATTAGCCTACTATGGTAATAGAGATAATACCTTTACAAAAGAGGAGATAGTTACAGAGATAATAACTAATAATATAGGATTAAATTCTGTAAATGCTGATTTTAAAATTAAGTTTATATTAGGAGGGCACGAAACAAATATATATTGCAAGGATTTAGCTGGTACTATAGATAAATTAAATACTACTTTTTTAAATCATGATTTTACTTTTAATGTATCTCATATAAACTCTTTAAGATATGAGTAGGGTAGGATATGTAAAACTACATAGAAAAATAATACATAATAAAATATTTAAAAGTAGTAGTATTTTGCATATCTGGATTACTTTACTAATGAAAGCAGCTCATAGTAGTAACTCCTGGAGATATAAAGGCAGAGAGTACTCTGTAAAACCTGGAGAGCTATTTACCTCTCAATATTCTTTGTCGAATTTTACTAGTCTATCTAGGAGTAAGATATATCGAGCTTTAAAAAAATTTGAGAGTGAGCAGATGATTATTACTAATATAACTCCTTACGGAACTCATATACAGATACTTAACTGGAGAGAGTACCAGGTAGAAAATACTAAGCGAGCAGAGAATAATATAAAAGCGAGCTATATAAAGAATGATATATATAAACCTTTAAAAAAATTAAAAAAATACATATAATGAAAGTACTGCCAAAAGATGAGGAGATAGAGGTAAAAGTATTATCCTCCTTAATGAATGATAGAGATGCAATATTTATAATATCAGATATATTACAGCCTGCCTCTTTTTATAATAATGATAATAGATTAATATATAATACTGCAATAGATTTATATAATAGTAGTAAGACTCCAGATTTAGTATTAATATCTGCAGAGTTAAAAGGTAAAATAAAACCTTATAAAATTGCTGAGATATGTACTCATTTTACTCCAGGAGATGTATTAGGAGATTACTGTAAAGTATTAAAGGAGTTAGAAATGAGAAGAGATTTAATAAATCTGCAGAAGCTAACTGATAAAGCTTATAATAATACAGATGATGTATTTAATTTAACCTCTGATATTAGTAAGTATATAGATAATATAGGAGCCTCTAATAAACAAACTACTAAATTAGGAGTAAATATACTAGGAGATTGCTTTAAATCAATAGAAGAGGCCTCAGAGAATACTAATAGTATTACTGGTATATCCTCAGGATTTTACGCGTTAGATAAGCTAAATAATGGATGGAATCCAGGAGAGCTTATAATATTAGCTGCTAGGCCTGGTATGGGCAAAACTACTTTAGCTCTTAACTTTATGTTAAATGCTATAAAGCAGGATAAAAGAGTGTTAAAATTCTCTTTAGAAATGACTACCTTAGAGCTAGGATTTAAGCTTATCTCTACAATTACTGGATTAGATAATGATAGAGTTAAGAGAGGTAAACTTACTCCTAAAGAATGGGAGCAGGTGCATGAGGATACTGCTTTTATAATTAACGGAGATAAGATGCTGGTAGATGATGGAGGTAATACTGATTTATTCGGATTAAAAAGTATCTCTAAGAGATTTAATCATAAGAGTAAAATAGATATGATTATAGTAGATTATCTACAATTACTTAACGGCTCTGATAGTAGTAATAAACAGCAAAACAGAGAGCAGCAAATCTCTTATTTATCCAGGAGCTTAAAAGCTCTAGCTAAGGAGCTTAATATACCTATAATATGCCTATCTCAATTAAGTAGAGCTGTAGAGAGTAGAGGTAATAAAAGGCCTATGCTATCAGATTTAAGAGAATCTGGAGCTATTGAGCAGGATGCAAATCAGGTAATGTTTATTTACAGAGATGGATACTATCAGAAAAATGATACATCTGGAGATACTGAGATTATATTAGCTAAAAATAGAGCAGGCCAAACTGGTACAATTAATTTATCTTTTGATGGAGCTAAAAGTACCTTTACAGATTTTGTGCAGACTAATGATTATAAACCCTTTTAAAAAATAAAGAAAATGATAGAAATAAATAAAATATACAATGAGAATAACTTAGATACTATGAGTAAGATGCCAGATGATTTTGTAAGTATGGTAATTACTAGCCCTCCTTATAATATAGGTAAAAGTAGAGGTAATACTAATAATTCTGATTTAGGATATGATACTTATACAGATGATTTAGAAATAGGAGAGTATTTTAAGCAGACTAAAATCTGGATAGATGAGTGCTTAAGAGTAAGTAAAAATTATGTATTCTGGAATATAGGAGAGTACTCAGGATGTAGAGGTATTGCATCCTTTATAATGAATGAGTATAAGGATAATTTAAAAGATACTTTTATTTGGATAAAGCCTAATCCTAATCCAGTAGGCAGAGGTATAGTATGTAATGGATATGAGTATATATTTTGCCTAGTAAAAGATGGAGCAGAGAGTAGTAAATATGAGTATAATAATTTTGGAGAAAATATGATTAAAAATTATATAATAAAGCCTGTAAATTCTGGTAAAGATAATGGAGGCCATGGATACGCTTTTGGAGATTGGCTGCCTAAATACTTTATAAATTACTTTAGTAAAAAAGGAGATTTAATATATGATTGCTTTATGGGCAGCGGTACTACTGCTAAAGCTGCTCATCAATTAGATAGAGATTGGATAGGCTCAGAAATTAGTAAAAAGTATGTAGATATAGCAAATAAGAGATTAAGGCCTATCTTAAATCAAACTAAATTATTTTAGTACCCCTATCTAGTAAATCAATGAACTTTCCTTTTTGATAGTAGGATACTAAACAGAGGAGAAAGTACCTTAAAACGAATGTAAACACCCTTAAAATAGAAATAAGAATATGATAGAATTTATGTTAAAACCCTGCCCTAAGCCTAGAATGACTAGAGCAGACAAATGGAAAAGAAGGCCTATAGTACTTAAATATTTTGCCTTTTGTAATGAGTTAAGAGTACTTAGTAAAAAGCTAGATTATAGACCAGGAGATAAAGTAAGCTTAATATTTTATATACCTATGCCTAAATCCTGGAGTAAAAAAAAGATGCAGGAGATGCTAGGCAAACCTCATAAACAGAGGCCAGATATAGATAATCTCTGTAAAGCCTTTTTAGATGCTTTATTAGAAGAGGATTCTTTTGTGTATTCTCTTACAGCTGAAAAGTACTGGAGTACTAAAGGGAGTATAGTAGTTACTGATAACTGGTAGTTAGTAAGCTGTTAAATACTATTTGTAAGTATTAGAGATAAGTAAGTAAAATGTAGTATTATTGTATAATTAAAATAAATAAAAAGAAAATGAGCGAATTTAAGCACAAAAACGGAAGCGGTAGTATCTTTAAGAATAGCTATAAGGATAAGGATACCCATCCAGATTATAAAGGTAAAATAGTATTACAAGATGGTACTGAGCAGGATATAGCTCTCTGGATTAAAGATACAGCTACTGGAGGAAAATTTTTCTCAGCAGCTATTAGTAATCCTTATGTAAAAGATAATACTAATGAGGCAGTAAAAGCAGTAAGAGATTTACCTCAAAATAATTTAGATAATGACTTACCTTTTTAATATAGCAAAAAAAACTATTTACTGCTCTGTAGTACATGAGGCAGCAGCTAAGGAGTATTATAATGCTTTAGATGTATCTCTTAATAAATTAGATGTAGATAATATAGATTTACTTTTAGAGGTACTTAATGTAATAGTAGATTACTCTAATCTATTTGCTGAGGATAAAACTGGAGAGTTTTTTGAGGAGTGGATAAGAGTTATACCTACTAATTTTACTTATTCTCTGGCTGGATTTGTAGCTGGATTAAATAGTAAGGACTTTGATTTTAAGTATAATAATGCTAATGTAGAGATAATGATAGCATCTAGAGCCTACTTAGAAATTATAGATAGTATAATACTAGAAAATGAGTAAAGAGCCAGTAGATATAGCTCTAGGTAAATTACTACCTAAATTAAAAGATGTTGCTTTAAATATCTGTATTGATTATAATAAGGCGGATGATGTAGTGAGTATGGTAATAGAATCTCTATTGAATCAAGATAGAGAAGTACTCCAGGATATACACGATAAAGGAGGATTACTCTGGTACTGTATAAGATGTATTACATTAAGCGTACATAGTAAAACCTCTAGATATTATTATAAATATGATAAGTATTATGAGAAAATAGATAGTAATCATTGTAAAGAGGATGGTAGCTATACCTCTTTTGATAATATCTCTAAAGGTTTGTACGATAATAATAATGATAAAGATAATAAAGAGATACAATTGCAGGCAGTAAGTAATTTACTGGATAATATGTACTGGTATGATAAGGAGCTATTTAATACTTACTTTAAAGGAGGATATACCTTAGATAAATTATCTGAGAAAACTGGTATAAGTAGGATGAGTATATTTAACACGATAAAAAAAGTAAAAAAATATTTAAGAAAAAATATAAATGAAGAAGCCAACAAAATTACAGATAGCAAAGAACTTTACTAAAGCCTCTCTATCCTTTATAAAATCAGGATTTAAAAAGAGCCCTGCAGAGATTTATGATAGTAGGATACTTACCTGCTTAGGATGTAATCAGTATGATGTAGAAAATGATGCTTGTAATAAATGTAGCTGCTATATAAATATTAAGGCCTCCTGGTTATCTGAGGAATGCCCTTTAGATTACTGGACTAAATGAGAGAATTAAATAAAGAAGAGATAGAGAGCTTAGGTATAATCTGGAATAAGATTAAGTCAGGAACTGCTCAAAATATTAGAGATAAAGAAGAGGCAGTATTATTCTGGAATCAGATAGCTGGTACTAAGTATAAAAAGACTACCTCATGCGGCAGCTGCTTAAGTACTGTATATCATGGATTAAAAAACTTATATAATGAGCTTTACTAAAGAATTAGAGAAAACAATAGGAGCAAAGGATAGTAATGGTATTGCTAGGCTCTGGATAATATACTATAATACTAAAGATGAGATAAGAGAAGTTAAAAGCTTATACAATCCAGAAGAGTATAAAGGAGCAAGAGTAGTATATACAGATATAGAATTATTAAAGAAACTAAAAAAATAATAAGATGACTAATTTAATAATAGTAGGAGTAATAATAGTAATAGCTTTATCTGCCTTTGTAGGTATGATAGAGAATAAGATAGCAGAGAGAGAGCGTAAGGAACTTTTAAAGAATATAGATAAACATACCTTAAAAGATAAAGATAATGGATAAGAGTAAGTATTACTATCAGTATAATAGAAATTTAGATAATAGTAAACAAATGAATGATTTAAAAATACCTAGTTACTATATAGGGAGTACTTATAAATATGAGGCCAGGAAAGTTATAGAGGATTGGAATTTATCTTATAATACTGGTACTGCAGTATCTTACTTACTGAGAGCAGGTAAAAAGAGAGAGGAGGGTATGGATAATAATGATAAGCATATTGAGGATATTAATAAGGCTATAAATCATCTTAGATTTGAGATAGATAAATTACAGAAGTAGGCGGAGTAATAATTATATAATAAATAAACTAAACTAAATAGATTAGCTTATATATTTATATCTTATTTTTCTAAGCTCTGCCTACTTTTATATAATGCATATTTTTATATTTATAATAAAGAGATAAAGTAAACAAATTACGCACCTATAAAAAAAAGAATATGTATAAAGATAAAGATAAGGAAAAATTCTTAGAGTTACTGAGTAAGAATGCTGGTAATGTTAGTAGAGCATGTAAGGCTATGAATATTAATAGAAGGACTTTTTATAACTGGATGGATAAGGAGGAATCCTTTAGATTTGTAGTAGAGGAAATCCAGGAGAGCTTAATAGATGATGCAGAGAGTGAGCTACAGAAGTTAATAAAGGATGGTAATACTGCAGCTATATTATTCTTTTTAAAAACTAAGGCTAAAGCTAGAGGATACATAGAGAGGCAGGAGCAGGATATAACTAGTAAAGGAGAAAAAATAAGTATTAATATTAATTTAGATGAGTAATGTATGCTATCTTATTCTTTATACTTTGCTTAATAATTAGTAAGAGATATGATAGATATTAATCCAGATTTAACTACTAAACAAAAGAGAGCTTTTAAGTATCTTATAGATGATACTACTACAGAGGTGTTATATGGAGGAGCAGCTGGAGGAGGTAAATCATATTTACTATGTTGCTATGCTATTATTACCTGCCTTAAATATCCAGGAGTAAGAGGATTAATTGGCCGCTCAAAATTGGATGCTCTTAAAAAAACTACTCTAAATACTTTTTTTGATGTGTGTAATCAGTGGAATATAAAGGCTGGAGAGCATTACAATTATAACGCTCAGAGTAATATAATTACCTTTTATAATGGCTCTCAGATAATACTAAAAGATTTATTCTTATATCCATCTGATGCTAATTTTGATAGCTTAGGAAGTTTAGAGCTAACCTTTGCCTGCATAGATGAGGCTAATCAGATTACCGAAAAGGCTAAGAATGTACTAAGCTCTAGGCTTAGATATAAACTAGATGAGTATGGATTAATACCTAAGTTATATATGAGCTGTAATCCTGCTAAGGGCTGGGTATATAATATCTATAAAGAGGATAGAGATAATACTCTACCTAATCATAAGAAATTTATCCAGGCTCTAGTATCAGATAATAAGCATATCTCTAAACATTATGAAGAGCAGCTAATGAAGTTAGATGAGATAAGTAAAGCTAGATTACTTAGAGGCGACTGGGAGTACGATGATAGTAAAGATACCTTAGTAGATTATGATGCCATTATAAATATGTTTAGTAATATAGTAGATACTGGAGATAAGTATATTACTGCAGATATAGCCCGTTTTGGTAAAGATAAAACAGTTATATATTTATGGAATGGATTACAGATATCTAATATATATACTATGGATATGAGTAGTATGGTAGATGTATCTAATAAGATTAAAGAGATACAGCAAAGAGAGGGAGTAAGGCTTAGTAATATCTGTATAGATTCTGATGGAGTAGGAGGAGGAGCAGCTGATTTAATAAGAGGTTGTAAGAATTTTTATAATGGTAGTAAGGCAGTAAGAGGAGAGAATTACCAGAACTTAAAAACTCAGTGTTATTATAAATTAGCTGATATGATTAATAAAGGCCAGATAGGTATCTCTACAAATGATATTAAATTTAAGGAGTTATTAATCCAGGAGATAGAAATGATAAAACGAACTAATATAGATAAGGATGGTAAACTAAGTATTCTTAGTAAAGATAAAGTAAAGGACTTAATAGGGCGTTCTCCAGATTACTCAGATGCTTTAATGATGAGATGCTACTATGAGCTAGGATTAAATACTGGTAAATATTGTGTAAGATAATATACTGCAATTAAATAATTTATACTTATATAAAATGAAAGTACTCGAATTACTAATAGATAAAAAAATAGAGAGGTATAATCTGCCTACTCAATGGAGTGAGGTTAGTATCTCTCAATATGCTAAGCTTATGAAGGTATTAGAAAATGATACTATTAATGAGATAGAGCTACTCGTTAGGACTTTAGAGGCCTTATTAGATATAGATGCTAAGATATTAGTAAAAGTACCTCTAAAGTATTTAAAAGAGGTTTATATAGAACTGGAGCCTCTTACTAAAGAGATGCCATCTAATGAATTAAAAAGAGTAATAGAGATAGATAATATAGAATATGGGTTTGTAAATTTTGATGATTTAACTTTAGGAGAGTTTGCAGATTTAGATAATTACTTACAAGATGCTTACGATAATATGGATAGTATATTCTCAGTATTATATAGGCCAGTAACTAAGAGGAAAGTAGATAAGTATTTTATAGAGGATTATACTCTAAAGGATATAGCAGAGAGGAGAGAGATATTCTCTAATAAGATGAGTATAGATACTGTAATAGGTGCTCTGGTTTTTTTTTGCAATATAGGGAAAAAATTTATAGAGAGTACGGTATTATCTTTGGAGAGGAGGACTTAGAAACAGAAGAGGGTAGCATAGGAGTTACTATAGCTGATAAGTATGGCTGGTATATAATGATACATAAGATAGCAGAGGGAGATTTTTTAAAGATAGATAAAGTAGTAAAGGAGCCTATTACAGCGGCTTTAAACTGGATGAGTTATACTAAGGAAATAGAATTAGAGCAGCAAAGAAATAATAAAAGTTAAAATAAAGAAGATGATAGATAAAAGTTATAATAATGTTATAGATGCTTTAAGCTGTGTAGCTTATTCTCAGGGTTTCGTTAAGAGTGTAAGTACTGGTAATATAGATGATATTGATACATCTGGAGGAGTAGATGGTAATAGTACTTTATATCCTTTAGTACATATCGTACCGCAGGGAGTAGTAGCTGGTACTGGTACTCTATCCTTTAATTTTAATATATTAGCTATGGACTTAGTACAGCCAGATAGTAGTAATGAGCAGGATGTATTAAGCGATACTCTAAGTATTATTACATCTATTATATCAGAGTTTAGGCATGGTAAAAATTTAGAGATAGCTCCAGATAATAAAGGGGTACTAGCTCAGATTAGTGAGGATGTAAGTATAGAGCCTTTTACTGAGTATTTAGATAATGTAGTATCTGGATGGAATGCTAGTTTTAATATTGAGATACCATTTCAATATAAAGCTTGCGATAGTAACAATATATCTATAGATAGAAACTCTGATTTTTTAAAACATAATGCTAAGATTTGTACTAAGTTTATTAATAATCCTTTAAGGCCTGGATTTGTAGATACTACTACTCCTTAAGCTTAAAAAGTTAAGCAAGGTAATAGAGCAGAGATTTACTAGATAAGAATATAAAAAACTGAGCAACTAAAGCGAGCTATATAAAGAATGATATATATAAAGGATAAAAAATGAGTACACCAAAATTAATAGAAACTGAGAGAGAATTTAAGAGATTTGCTGATAAGGTAATACATAGAGCGAGATTCTATTTAAAGAGGCGTAAAAAAAACACTAAGGAAGCCTCATTAAGTAAGAGCTTAGCTTATAAACTTAAAGTATATCCATCTGGAGCTCTAGAGCTAGGATTTAATGCAGCGGATTATTTTCCTTTTGTAGAAGAGGGTAGGAAGCCTGGTAAAATGCCTCCAGTAAGCGCTATAGCTAAATGGATAAGAATTAAGCCTATTAAGTTAAGAGATATGGGTTATATTAAAAAAGATGGTACTAAGGTAAAAGGGACTGGTAAATTTAAGGCTAAGAATAATGCTAATGTAAACTCTGCAGCTTTTGCAATAGCTAAACATATTGCAGCATTTGGAGTTAAGCCTACCTGGTTTTTTAGAGATTCTTTTAAGATGCATTATAAGAGAATAAATAAGGATATAGCTAAAGCGTATGGAGCAGATATAGAGAAATTTTTAAAAACAACTTTAAAAGATAATATAAAATGAGCATGACAATAGAACAGCAGCCCGCTTTTAAGCAGATGCCTGCAGGTACTGACTGGATATTTACAGTATCATCAACTAATGTATCTGGTAATTATAAATATAAGTTTATAGTAGATATACAGATAGGATTAGGAGTACATTCTGGCCTAACTAATACTATTAGATTAAAATTTTCTCCTAATGCTGTAGGAGTAGGTATAATAAATGTATCTGATATACTCTCTGATTATGTAGATTTTGATTTACTAGCTTTTGAGAATGCTACTTATGTATCTAAATTTAAAGGAGCTGCAGCATCAGCAACTAATAGGATACCTATACATCTGATAGATGCTATATCTTTAGTATCAAATGCTAGTAATAATATTAATTTTGATTTTGGAGAGGAGTACTCTACTACTCCTTTTGGAGCTCCTACTATTTATCCTATACAACAAAGCTCAGATGGCTGGCAAATGTATAATGCTGTATCTTATAATAATGAGCAATCTTTTGCATCTGGTAATTATGGTATAAATCCTGCAGACTGGAATAATAAAAACTATGTATTAGATGGTACTACTGGCTCAGCTCTTACAAATGCTCCTATTTTATCTCAGTATATAGGAGATAATGAGTACGCTACTTTAGCTCATCTTAACGGCTGGACTGGCGCGGCTGTATGTCAAGCTCAAAGAGTGCGAATTAAAATATATGATATATCTAATAGTTTATTAAGTACTCAGGTTTTGGCTTATGTAACTGGTAACGGTGCTTATGATGGCTCTGGAGATTCTGCTTTTGTAGGCTCTAGGAAAAATTTACAATATATAGGAGTAGGCCCTGCTAATATTAAAGGTAATACTAGCTTAAGTATTCCTACTAACTGGAATTATTATACTATATCTTTTATTAATGCCTCAGGTACTGATAAATCTAAAACATATAAGTATATTAGGAGAGATGAGGATTGTAAAGGATATGAGAAAATTAGATTAGCCTGGATTAATAAATTTGGAGTATATGACTATTATACTTTTACTAAAAAGAGTATTAATAATACTAAAATAGCTAGGAATATATATAGCAGCGTAAAAGGTAACTGGGGAGGCAGTACATTCTCTAAAGATGGAGCAGATAGAGGTAGAGGAGTACTTACTACAAAAGCCTACAAAAGTATCAATATTAATACTGACTGGATATATACAGATGAGGAAGCTGCCTGGCTTGAGGAGCTATTTATATCTCCCGCAGTATTTATATTAGGAGATTACGATTCTGCAGATACTGGAGATGTAGATTATGGTAATTACATGACTCCAGTAGTAATTAAAAATACAGATTATCAGCAATATACTAGAGTAAATGATAAAGTAGCTCAGTATAATATAGAGATAGAATATAGTATAGATACTAAAGTACAAAAAGCATAATATGAATAGACTTTTAATAGCATATCCTCAGAGTATTACAGCTGCATCTCCTGCCTCTTTAGCTACTGGAGAGATAGTACTAGATTTATATAAAGATGAGGTAATACCTTTTGAATTTAAAATAGATGATTTTACTAATGTAGCTGAAAAGAGTAGTAGTAATAGTAAATCTTTTGAGATACCAGGTACTAAGAATAACAATTTATTTTTTAATCATATTTATGAGGTTACTTCTGACAGCTTATTTAATCCTCATAATAAAACTAGAGTAGTATATAAAGAAAATGGAGTAGATATTTTCTCTGGATATATGCAGCTTAATGATATAGTAATAAAAAATAATAATGTATCTTATGAAATTACTCTATTTTCAGAAACTATTAATCTTAAAGATGCTATAGAGAATAAGGTACTTAGGGACTTAGATTTTACTGAGTTAAATCATGATTATACAGAGGTAAATATTGATAAAAGTATTACTGGAGTATTAGTGCTTTTAAATACTATTGCTGCCGGTAGTTTTGCAGGTACTGCAGGTACTAATATTACTTCTGTAGTAAAGTATCCTTTTGTAAGATGGAATTATAATATCACTACTGGAGGTACTTCTATAATATCTCCTGCTAATTTAACGGATGTATTTAGGCCCTGGATAAATTGTAGGTATATATTACAAAGGATATTAGCAGAGGCAGGATATACTTATACCTCTACTTTTTTAGATAGTACTGATTTTAGTAAGTTATTTATAGACTTTAATAATAATGTAGAATTTAACGCTTTTAGCGATATGATAGCTACAACGGTGCCAAACTCTACAGTATATAATACTACCTTTCAAAATGTACAATTTACTACTCTCTCAGGAGGTACTAATATAGTACCTAGTACTTACTATGATACAGCTACTCATAAATTTACAGCTTTATCTGATGGTACGAAAGTGCAGCTAAATATACAGTTAAAAATAAGTACTGCTAGTGCTGGAGTAGGAGTAATGAGATTAGTACATAGTAATACTTCTAATGCTACTAATCCTACATCTCCCTTAATTTTATATTATAATACAGTATCTCAAAACTCTCAGATTTTAGCTATTACTCCAGTAATAACACTAAACGCAGGAGAAACTATAGAGATACAACTACTGAAATCTGGAGCTACTGCTACCTTACAATCTAGTAGTAATATTCTCTGGTATATAGAGAGTAATACTACTTTTTTAAATAATAATTTAGATGGTAAAAGAGGAGATTTGAATCAATGGAGCTATTTAAAAAGTTTTATAGATAAATTTAATTTGCTTATAATGGCAGATGAGGGTAATCCTAATAATCTAATAATAGAGCCGTATAATAACTGGATAGATACAGGTAATTTAATAGACTGGACTAATAAAATAGATGATAGAGAGATTAAATTTAGCCCTATAGAGAAGCTTAGTAGAGGAGTAAACTTTAAGCATGAGAAAGATGAGGGAGATAGGATAAATATATCTCAAAATAATCCAGATGAGTGGAAGTATAACTATGAATTTA
>TARA_R110000796_G_scaffold23743_3_pt1 | contig 17731 bp, 26 predicted proteins | sample TARA_R110000796 | Tara Oceans TARA_R110000796 (sample SAMEA4397815) | marine metagenome | biome: Polar Biome; feature: [SRF] surface water layer (ENVO:00010504); material: water (ENVO:00002006), including particulate matter (ENVO:01000060) such as... | depth 5 m
GGGATGATGTAGGAACACAAACTATTGCTACATTTGATACGAAGAAAGATGCGTTTGAATACAGAACAAAAGTTATTAAAAACCCATCTAATTATGAGGATAAAAATAGTTGGCAAGGCAGACCATCTGATATAAAAGGGGTTTATATTGATAGCCTTACATCTGATAGTTACGCAAAAGGTGGAAAGTTCGCATCTGGTGGTAATGTAAGTTACAATGGTTGGACAAACTATGCTACTTGGGTTACTAGCTTAGAAATATTAGATGGAATAGACTGGGAAGAATATAATATGGGAGAGCCTATTTCAGCAGAACAAATTGAGGATTATGTTCAAGAAGTTATGGAACAATCCCCAAACTTAGCATTAAGTTTTGCCAATAGGTTTTTAAATGATGTAAATTATAGAGAAATAGCAGAAAATGCGAATGATAATTTTGATTTAGATGATGGAGAGAAAGATGAATATGCAAAAGGAGGAACTATAAATAGTTTTACTGCTAAAGGTTTTGATGATGAAAAATTCCTATACAACCTTGTAGAGCAAAAAAATACAAATGATTCAGATTACAATTATGTAATTAGAGTTGAATCAAAGGATAGAGAACCCTCTGTTATGGCTCAATTTAATACCAAAGAAGATGCACTTGAATATTTAGAAAAATTTAAAAACCGATTCCCAAAAGATAAAATTGTTTACGCAAAAGGTGGACAAATGAAAAAGCCAATGATTAGATATTCTGGTCGTAGATAATTTTTGTTTATATGGTTTAAATTGTTAGTTTTGTGTAAACAAAAAAAAAGTTATGGCAAAATTTGATAACCATCTTAAAAACTCCGATTTAACTTGGAGTGATTTAAAGAAAGAAACAAGTTCTAAGATAGATTCTTACGAAAATGTTTATGAAGCATATACTAATGCTTTTGAAGCTGACGATACTAAGTTAATAAACAAGTATGAAAAGCAATTAGAAAAACTTGATACAGAGATACTCTCTATGATTAAAAGTCAAGAGAGTGCCTCTAAATCAGTTTCTAAACCAGTTGAAGCTAAACCAGTTGAAACTAAACCAGTTCAAGACGAATTAAAGGATTGGCAAAAAGAATCAATTAAATCAGCAGAGGAAAACAAAGAGGAAATGCCCAAAGATGAATCTGGTGGTATCTCTTTCTGGTGGGATTAATGTATTTAATACCGATTACACCAAAACCAACTCCACGACCAAGATTAGGAAAGAATGGTGTTTACAACACATCTTCATACAAGGCTTACAAACAGAATTTAATAAAGTGGATAAGTTTACTCAAAATTCCTCGTAATAATTACGATTTTATTTGGGCTAAATTTTATGTGCCATATCCTAAAAGCACTAAAAAAAGTGATTTGATAGATAAGTACCCACTAAAAAAAGTTTTTGATTGCGACAATGTAATTAAAGGTCTTTGCGATGCTTTAGAGCAATCTGGTGTTGTTGAGAATGATAGGTGTTTTTGTTCTATGATGATTGAAAAATTTAGAACAACAGATAAAGTCGGTAGAATAGAATTTGAACTTACTAAATTTGAAAATCCCTATGAGCAACAGAACTGAAACATTATTACTTGCTCTGCAAAACTCCATAGAAAAGTTAGGAATATCTAAGACTATCGAAAATTTAAAGGAAGCAGCAGATGAAAGAAATAAAAATGTTAAAGATTACATAATTTATCAAGTGTGCGATTATTATAAAATTGAAATGGCTACACTTAAAGAATCAAAAAAATCTAAAAACAACGCTAAAATTTCACAAGTATTATCTTACCTATTATATTATCAAGGCTTTTTAACACAAGAAGATATAGGTATTTTATTAGGTAGAAGTAAAGCATCTATTAATAGATACATTAGTGATCTATTACATTTGCCAGATACAGAAGAATTAAAAGGCGAATTAAATATGTTTGAAAAACAAATAGTTAATTTTAAAGAAAGTATTTATGGCTAAACGAGGCAGACCAAGAAAAACTCCTAAACCAGAACAAATTAAAGAGGACTTGAAAAAAGAAAAAGAAGTTCAAGACTTTGTTTCGGAGGGTATGGAACAAAATGAAGATATTGATATTTCTGATGTAGATTATAATGAATCGGAAAAAACAAGTCTTAACGAGCCTAAATCTCCATTAGGACAATCTTATAACCCATTTGCAGAAAGTGTAGAGGAAAAGGCTTACAGAAGTGTTAAACTTGAAGATTCTCCAAACATAGGAGAAATTTCAGAACCAGTATTTGAAAGACCTACGTTCCAAGACTTAGTAAATGAGAATGAAGAACAAGTCGAAGAAGATGGTTTAGGTGGCGAATCAGATCCTTTCTCACAAGATGAGATAAGAGAGTTGCCAGACAAACAAAAAGAAGATGCAGCTAAAGGATTAGTTGAGCAAACTCTTAATATGTATGCTTTAGGTTGTAAAGGTTTAGGAACTCTTGCAAAAATTAAGGAAAAGAAAGTTGATAATCTTGCACAAGATGGTTCAATAGATTTAAGTCTAAGAATACCTATTGATGCACATACATCAGTTTCAGTTCCACAAGTTGTGCAAGGTTTTAATAGTGAGATTGATGATGCTTTTGAAGTCGATGAGGATTTTAAAGATTCTGTAAGACCAGCAATGAATAGAGTTTTTGTTAAACGAGGCTGGGGAATGACTGATGAGCAAACTTTAATGTTGGCTTTTGGTATGGACTTAGCACAAAAAGGTGCAATAGTTTTAAAACTTCGTAAGGAGGGAGATATGCAGCTTAAAAAGTTTATGGAAATGACTGATTATGCAAGGGGAAAAAATGTAAACTTTGTAAATAAAGATGCACCTATAACAGAGCCTACACCATTAGATGAAACTGAAAGTAGTAATTTAGAGGTGGTAGAATCTAAGAGCAGAGGTCGTAAAAAGAAGTCTGAATCTGATATGGTAAGCACAATAAATACAGATTTAAAAGTAAAGCAAAGTGATTTAGACCAGATAGATGTAGATAATGTATAAAACACCTAAAATATTAATAGCAGCACCACAAGCAGATGTTAAAAACTATTGCTTTGAGGATTGGTTGCGTAATGTTAGGCAGTTTACTTATCCTAAATCAAAAATAGATATATTTTTAGCAGATAACTCTCGTACTTCTGATAATGCCAATTACGTTAGAAGTATGGGAGTTAAATGCGTTCACATACCTAAAAATGGTAGAGGAATAATTGAAGTTATGGCAGAGTGCCACCAAGCGTGTTTAGACTATGCTAAGAATAATGGGTATGATTATTTACTTCATTTAGAAACAGATATTTTTCCAAAACATAATATACTGGAGGAATTAATGACCTATAAAAAGCCAGTAGTTTGTGGATTATATAGCATATTTGATGGTGCTTACAGAGAGCCTATGTTAAGGTTAATTGAAAAAAACAATGCTGGTTATGTAAGAGCATACGGAATAGCTGGTAGTACATCAGAATATATAGATGGTAAATTATTAAAAGTATATTCTGGTGCTTTAGGTTGTACATTGATAAACAAAGAAGTGTTTGATAAAATAAAATTCAGACACGATTCAAATCAACATCAATTTCCAGATACTTGGTTTTCACAAGACTTGTATAAACAAAACATTCCAATATATGTAAGCACTAAATCTCAATGTGTTCATATAAATAAATCGTGGGGTACTTATAACATAAACTTTAACTAATGAAAATTTACAAACCAAAAGCAGAATTTGAACAAGCAATTAACATTCAAAATACTTACGTTGAATTGCTTAAAAATTATCACAAGGAATTATCAGATAAGATTAAAAAATCTAAGGGTTATGATTTAGCAAAGTATCAACTTAAAATGTATGAAACTGCTACAAAGTTAGATGAACAAATTGAACTACTAAGAGAGAAACTAAATCACTTTGATAAAAACTTCATAAATCAATACAATGAAGAATTAAAAGAGTGCGAAGAAAACTTTGATTCACTACTTAAAGATGCTTTTAAAGACTTAAAAAACCACCACAGAGTTTGGATGAAAAATTTAAACGACAAAATCAAAGATGGTAATGAGGTTTTAAAAAGCATTACTGAAAAGTCTAAAAAGCAAACTAAATTTAGTTTTTCTAAAGATTTAGAATTAACAAGAGAATATACTCATCAGTTGGAATTAAATAATAAAATTGAAAGTTTTATTAATGGATCTGATAAGTTGTTAGAAAACAAAAAGCAAAAGATAGAATTTTATATAACAGATTGGCAAAGTGTAAGTCTAAAAGATAGAAATCATATAGAAGTTAAAAATGTTTTGTATAAGGACTTATTAAATTTAGTAACTTTCCCAGAAATTTAGAATTATGAGAGAACCAAAACTTGGTGTAGCAGTCGGTAAAAAAGGTATAGGCAAATCTTATACTACTGAACGAGTATTGGCAGAATATGTTAAGGGTATGCCCTCTGCTAAACCACGCAGAGTTTTAATTTTAGATGTAAACGATGAATACGAATTTGTAAAAGCTATTGCAGTTACAGATGTAGCATTATTTAGTTTGCATCCTAAAATTGAAGCAAGAAGAATTAGACCATACAATACCGATGGTAGTAAAATGGGTTTAAGAGATATTGCAGATGTTCTATTTACTTGTTTAGAGCATTTTAGAGGTGGGTTATTATTAATAGAGGATATAAACAAATATGTATCAGACCATTTACCAAACGATGTGGTGGGTGCAATATGTACCAATAGACACGCAGACCTTGATATTATTATGCACTTTCAATCCATTGGTAGAGTAACACCAAAGATTTGGCAAAACTTAAACTGGTTAAGATTTCATAAAAACTCTGATTCAGTAGATAGGCATCAAAAGAAATTTCAAGACAAATATGATTTCTTAAAAATTGCAGAGATAATGGTTAATGAAAGATACTTTGCAAATGATAAACATTTTTATCTTTACGTGGATTTAGATGAAGAAGTAATATTAGGTAATTATTCTCCTAAGATGATGAAAGAAGCTATTGATGAGTTTGTATCTGAAAACTATAATAGACTTGTTAAACCTAAATTAAATCGTAGAGATGATACTGGAAGAATAGCAGCAGATCCTAAAAAAGTTATTAGAGAAGTAAAAGATAGATTATTTATTCAGCATTACGGAAACAAAAAAAGCAAATAATGGAAGATATATTTTGGGGAAACCTATATAAAAACCAAGAAGATTTAGCAAACGAAATACCAGATAACTTTAAAAAAGTATCTGAATATTTTTCAGTTGATGAGTTTATATTTCCAGATATAGATGAAAGTAAAGAAGAAATAGAATTACTAATAAACTCTATTGAATTAGAACAAAAATCTAATACATCTGTTTATAAAGAAATGGATAAAGATCTATTTGATTACTTTAAAGTATTAGGAAAAGAATTAGGTATTAAATCCAAAGATAGCGTAGATGCGATAGAGTTTATAAAATCCAACATCTCTCCACTTACTTTAGACTTAAAGAGATACTGGAATAGAGCAAGACCTTATCAGTATGGCTATCTTTTGGATTTACCTATACACCCTTTGCATAGCAAGTCTGGAACTAACACACCTTGCTATCCATCTGGGCATAGCTTACAAGCAATAGCTTTTAACAAAATACTATCCAAAAAATATCCAAATTTAAGTGTAAGATTGGATGAAATGGAAAGCCAAGTACATCAAAGCAGAATGGCTTTGGGTGTTCATTTTCCAAGTGATATTAATTTCTCTATTGAGATTGGCGAATACTTAACTATAAATGGGTTGTTAATGTAACATCTTTTAAACTTTTTTCCCCCTATGGATGCTTGATGAAGCAACTTTTACAATGTTTTGTAATAGTTGTTTCATTTTTTTGTTTATAAATAAAATACTTTTGCTCTGTGTCTATTTGAATAGGTACATTCAAAATCGTGTATAATATAAAATCATATTGTTATGAGTAAAAACGCACTAATGGGATTCGCAGTATCAGTTGCTGGTGTCTTGGCTGGACTTTATGTCTATAAAATGTATGAAGAATCAGCAGACAAAAAATAATCTTTAAAAAAAAATTGTTATGAATACAAACAAACTTTTAATGGGATTAGCTTTATCAGCAGCAGCAGTTGTTGTAGGTCTTTACGTTAATAAAACTTTCTTTACAGAATCAAGTTCTGATAGTGGTAGTGGTAGTGGTTCTGGTATGAGTACTGGTACTGGTATGACAGATCCAGCAGATCCAATGATGTTTAGAGGGAAGCGTAGAAGATAATCCTTTCAAACAAAAAATTAATTACAAAAAAAACGAATTATGAAAATGTCAAAATACTTTTCTGATGCTCGTGAAAATGCAAACAATAGCTTTGATTCATTTAGTGGTCAAGAGTTTTTAAATGCAAATGGTGCAGCTGGTTCGTCAGCTGGTTTAGGTGGTGCAACTTCACAACCTTACATCCTTTCTATTGCAAACTCTACTACTGATGCAGTAGCAAATGTTGCAGTTTTCAACGCATACAAGTCATTAGCTGCTACGGCAACTAACTTTGATAACCCAGCAGCGATTACTATCTCTATGGGTATTGGAGGCTTAACTTATGGAGAAATGCTTTACCAATCGATGAACAAGCCATTTGTAGTAGGTTTAACTTACTTACAATCAGCAAACGCATCGCAAGTTTTAGAAACTATCCGTATTTCACAAAAAGATATTAATGGTAACGAATCGCACAAGTCGATTGTACCAACTATCGATCCTTACCAACAACAAACTGGTACAGTTGCTATTGCTTTCAACTATAAAATAGATGGTTTTACGAAACTAACTATTGCTAGTATTTTAGCAAGTGCAATTCTTAATGTTTACCTATACCCAGCAGAAAATGTTGCTACTGGTAGAGCATTAACTGGTGGTGCAGTTGTTAAAGGATTCCAGAATCCAGACTTAGTAAAGAAAGATAAAGTTGAAATCGTAGGTGGTGGAAACCAACTTGGATTTGGTGGAAACCAAGCAAGTAGCAGACGATCTCGAAGAAGATTCTAATCTTACTTTAGGTTAATTTTAAAAATAGGTGGTAGGAGGAAATTCTGCCACCTTTTTTTATTTAAAAAAAATAGATATGATTACACTATATGAATATTTAGCTTACAATGTGCCAAGTGAGTGTCAAGACTTGTTATCGAGATATGATATTCCAAACGCACAAAATGAAGATGAATTAACTGAAAATTTAAAGCAGTTTGTTCGTGTTTATAAAGAGGATGCTTTAGAAATGTTAAGTGAAATTCATCCAGATAAAGATTTGATAATGGATATGGCGAATATGGCTACACCATTTGAGGGTAAAAAAGAAGATAGTAATGAGTACTTAAATGCTTCTGGAACTATTGATAGAATTTCTACCTTAGAGCATAATATGATGAGTGGTTCAAATAAACAACCTACAAACATTTTTGATAAAATGGATGTATTGCTTGGTATTGGAATAGCTTTACTTACTGCTACTTTATTTAAAAGAAATTAGTATGAATTATACTTATGTAAACTGGGAAACCCTAACACAAGAAGAAGTATATGCACTCGCTGCTTTAAGAAAATTAGGTAGTGCATTAAGGTCTGATAATTCTGATTCGTTAAATGAATTTATAGGAACTTATATACCAGATTTTAATTCAGATACTGCTGATTTAAGTAAAAATAAAATTACTGCATATTTGCTTCAAGTATTTGAAAATGCACAAGCAGAAGATGACTCTTTACAAACATTAGATTTAGACTTTGATGAAAAATTTTCAGCAGTAATGAATCAAAGTTTAGCAGATATTTCAGAAACTGCAAATACTCAAACGCAGAGTTTTGATGGCTTTAATTTTAGTGATGATTGTGGTTGTGATGATTATTGTGATTACGCACTAAATCCATCAGCAGATTGTTGGACAGAATGTATGTGTGGAAATGACTGGGAAGCTGAATCAACTTGGACTTTAGGTGGTAGCACCATAGGTCAGATTTTTACTACGATTGGAAGTACTATTATGAACATAGGAAATCAAATTGGCTGGGATAATATAATAGGCACATTCATCAACACAGATGATGATGGTTCAAGTGATGATGCACCAGCACCAACACCACAAGATGAAAAAGAAGAAACATCAACTGATTGGGGTAAGATAGCACTTTATGGTGGTTTAGTAATCGTAATCGGATTAGGTGGTTTTTATGCGTACAAAAAAATTAAAGGTTAATTAAAAAAAACAAATATGAATAACGAAGCAGAAAGTGGGTTTTTAGATATTGCAAACCCAGACACCTTTTTAGGTGGTCAGAACGTACATAACTTAATTATAATAGGTATGTTAGGTTTTTTAGTTTATAAGAGCGTTAGAGGATAGTATTTTATGTGGTTAGATGATTACCAAAACATTGAGGAAGCACCACAAGTTACAAATGTAGCTTTGGATGAAAGATTTACAGAAAGTGCCAGATTATCGGTACAAGGTGGATTAAAAAGCAACTTTATAGGGGATTCAGAAAACCAATCAAGTGCTATTGTAGTTAGTGCAGTTGCTGGTGTTGGAATAGGTTTATACTTTGGAAAATCTCCAGTTTTATTTGGTATTATTGGTTCAGTAATAGGAACTCTTTTAACAAGAATAAGTAAATGATTTCAGCAAATAAATTATATAAAGAATCTGCATCAGATTTACCATTTAAAGAGTGGTTGCGTAGAGAGCAGCTTAAAGGCAATTTAGATATACATCAAGACAATTATCTTAATATGGTTGGGGAAGATGATGCCTTACCAGAAAACGATCAAGATGTTCAAGAAGATTTAATGCCTCCTATGATGTCAGTTAAAGAGGCAAATAGAAATAGAAACTTTGCACTTGTAATTGGTGTAGTTGGTGGTATGCTTATTAGTAAATACTTATTTAAAAAATAGTATGGTAGTTGAATATCCATTATACGGAGAATCTTGTACTTTAGGTATTACCATAGGTTGTAAAACACCTACAAAAATATCTTTAATAGTAGAAGATGCAGAGAGCGAAGAAGTTGTATTTACTGAACGTACTGGAAACTTAAAAGGTTCAGCTACTTATTATGTAAGACTTCCAATTTCTCCAGATGTAGCTTTAATAGATGTGGAGGGAGAAAGTTGTGATGTAGTTATAGAGGATGTTAAAATAATGGCTCTGCCTACGGATATGAGTAGCCCTTTATTTAAAAGACCAGATGTTATAAGTTTTATAAATTTTGCAGAAGAATTTTCTTACGATGCAAGTTCTTTACAAGCAAATGCTACTTACTCATCAGATGATGATAAGTATAAAATAAAATATTTTGAAGATATTGTAAATGAATCTGGTACAAGTTTAAACACACCAGCAAGAATAAGTCAAAATACTGGGCTAATAGAAGTCAGTAAAAAGGACTTTTTGAGATATACAATACCGATGAGATTAGCAATTTTACTTCACGAGTTCGCACATTTTTACGTTAATAAAAATATGGAGGATGAAGTAGAAGCTGATAAAAATTCTTTAATTCTATATATGGGTTTAGGCTATCCAAGAATTGATGCCTACAATGTATATTTAGATGTATTTGAAAATTCTCCAACTGAACTGAACAAAGAAAGATATGAGGCTTTACAAAAATTGTTTAGTAAAAATTATATAGCATAATGGAAGAAAACTATGATTATGGTGCAGAAATAACTGCACAAAGCGAACCAGATTACGATGGGTGGGGTTATGATGAGTATTGGTCTTGTAATGACTGGATGATTTGGCATACAAGATTAAAAGCTGAATTTGGTCTTACAATAGCAAATGAAAAGTGGACTACTGCTTGGAATAAACAAGGTGCTTGGGAAAGTAATTATAATTGGTGTAAATACGATTGTAACTTTGCAAACTTTGCACAATCTAATAACCTACCAATAAGAAATGTTTTTTCAAAACTAACTTGTGGAGTTGTAAACGTAGCTGATAATGTAGCAGAGGGTTTTACTGCTGGTGCAAAACTTGTTAGAGTTTTAATCCCAGTTGCAGTAATTGGTGTGGGTATATTTTATGCTTACAAAGGTTATTCTGCATTAAAAGGTAAGGGAGGAAAAAGATAATGAAAAAAAGCACAAAATATTTTTTAATTAGTGGAGGTGTTTTACTATTAGGTTTAGGTGCTTATTTTACTTTTAGACCTAAAAAAGTAGAAGATAATGGTTTAGATCCTTTAGAGGGTGCAGAGCAAAATGCTTTAACAGAACTTGATAATACAGAGGGTAACAACATTATACAAGTTGGAGATACATTATACCCAAGTGGTGTTTATGTAAATGTTAGGTATGATTCCTTTGTAAATAATGGTCTTATAGATAATGTTTTATTAGTAGTAGATTCTCCAAATGCAGTAGGTAGTGTTTTAGAAATTTTAACTAATGAAAATCATACTTGGTATAAAGTAGAATTAAATCAAGAATTAACAGATACTGCTTTTGGTTATGTAAGAGCAGATGTAGTGTCAAAAAACATATAATTATGGGATGTGGATGTGGTTCAAATTTTAGTGGACAAAAGAAAAAATGTACTTGTGGCAAAAATGCTGGTGGGAATTGTTCTTGCAATAAATCAAATGCAAGTGGAAACTTAGAAAGTCGTATAAAATCTAATAGAGCAAGATTTAGTGCTTTTAAAGGTCAGTCAAATGCAAAACCATTAGTTAATACTAAAAAATATGGTATAGCTGATGAACACTTTTTTGAATACAACCAGTTTGGTGGTAATTCAAGAGGTGCTATAAACAGACAAGATTTAAGCGTAGAATTTTAAAAAAAAAGATATGACAAATAGAAATCAAGATTCAAATTGCAGTTCATTCAACAATAAAACTATGTTTGATGATTTTAATGGATTTGTTGGTGGAAGCAGAAACTCGTTTTCTGGTAAAAGCAATATGCCTATTAACTGGAGTAATGCAAAAGGAATGTCAAAAGCACCAAAGAAAAGTGTAGTTCCTAATAACAATACTGATTTATATGAGGGTGGATGTGGAAGTGTTCAAATTTATTGTCCAGATGGAAGTTACCATAGAGTAAATATAAATAAATGTACATCTGGGGATTGTGATGATTGTATTGGTAGGGCTACTGCTAGGTTTTGTAGAAGTGGTAATAGAACTGAAAAGAAAAGTAAAGAAGCTAAAAACTTTACTGGTATGGGTTCTACATTCCCTAAAGGTAGTGGAAGTTACTTTGATGGAAACAATCGTATGCGACAAGGTAGAGCAATGGATAACGGAGGATTAAGACTAAGATAAAATATATGAAAAAGCAAACTAAAGTAGTATTAGGTTTATTTTTAACTATTGGTGTAGTAGGTGTAGCTGCTTATTTTATAAGACAAGCAAAATTACTTAAATCAATATGTGTAAAAGCTGGTAATATAGATTGGGAGGGTGCTTTGTTAGAAGCAGTAGGTGTATATACTTCTGGTGGTAGTTTAACAGATTTTTCACTACCTTTGAATTTAACATTAATCAACAATTCCAATAGTGAAGTAACTATAAAGAAAGTAGATATGGATTTGTATGCAGAGGGAGATTTGATTGGTCAAGTATCAACAGATTTCGAGCAAATTTTAGGTAAAAAATCAGAAACTATTTTAAATGTAGATTTTGATTTTACCCAAGATGCTAACCTAATTGCATTAGGTGCTGCTGAATTGTTAGGTTCTTTAGATTTTACAATCAGAGGAACTATAACTGCCGAAGCATCAGTATTTGAAACGATAGAGATTACATACCTATCTACATTCAATGCTGCTGGTCTTATTTCAAGTGAAAAATCTGGAGGGGATTGTAAATAAAAACAACCAACAATGAATATGATTGAAAAAAAGTCAAGGAAAATTTTAATCGGTGGGATTGAAACCCTTTCGATTAGCGAAAAAACAAACGATGTGCAATACTTGGTTAAATACCATAATGGCAGACCAGAGTTTTTTGGTATGAAAAGTTGGAAAACGGAATTAGATCACATACCTATTTCAAAAGTTTATCCAGCTTGGAAAGATTTATTTGGGATAACACCACAAATACCTATTTTTTTAGCTAATCTAATAAATGATATAGCAGAAGAAAAAGATATACCAGAAACAGAATTGAAATTGATACTATCTATTTTTGAGCCAAAACCAAGAAGAAAAGATGTATCTGTAACTGCTTATACTAACGATGGTAAAATCATTAAAAATATGAAGTTTGGCGAAGTTTTTAACGATGAAGCATTAATGAGAATTATAGCAAAACAAAATTAATATGGGAAAGGTATTTACAAAACAAATAAACAACACCACGTTTTCTTTAGATAGATTAGATGGTATCACACATATTTCAGTAAAAAATAATAGTGCATCTGCACAGAGTATTACAATTACTGGGGATTTAGTTGTTAATGGATTAACTTCATCAGCAATAACATTAAGTCAAGGCGATATAACTACTATAACTTCTAATACTGCATTAGAGGGCATTGTAGTAACTTCTGGTGGTGCTTCGGCACTTGCTGATATAATTTGTACACAATAGTATGAAAAACGCTTCTAAGGGCTTAAAAGATGATTTTGGGTTTGCTTTATTTGAAAATCGAAAGATTGACAACAAAAAAGCAAAACAAGAACCTATGTATAATATTTTGGATGGAGAAAGAAAAGTTACAAGCGTAGAGTATGGAGAGGGTAGAGTATTTGGAAAATATTTACCAACTTCTACAATGAAAGAAGATGATGCTATTTCGATAAGAGTTAGAAATTTTAATTGTGTAAGTCAAGAAATAAAATTGTTCTATACAACTCTTAAAGGGGATAATGGTATTGATGATTACACAAATGACCAAACTAAAAAAGAATGTAGATTATCCACTTCTCAATGGGGGGGTAATTTTCTTACATCTAATGGTTCTGTTTGGGCAAATGATGGTGTTACATTACCTTTTGCTTTTGGTAGTGTTATAAATTGTGTTTTTTTCTGTTTTCCTTTTGGTAATATAAGTTTAAGTACACAAGTAGCAGAGCCAATAGATTCATTTTTATTAAGGTTAATGGAAGTGTGTGCAAATTTATTTCCATCTCCACCACAAAGAGGTTTATCTGGTTCTTCTCCTATGGGGGTTAATATTTATTATAGTAACAATGAATGTTTTATAGATTTAATTGAGTATGTTCCATCTGGAGGTGGTGCTGGTTTTATTCCATTAAGTTGGAGTATAACATCTATACTTACACCTACTAATTTTGTAACAACATCTACCAATATTTTTGGTTTTTTATTAACTAACAAAGATGGTTGGCTACCTTATTTAGAGGTTACAGATTTAAGTGATACAAATGATTCTGCTGCTTATTCTGAATTTGTTAGGTCATTATTAAATCAAGATTTACTGATTAATAAAATAAACAAGTATTCTAACAACCCATCACAAGTTGGTCAGCCAATAGTATTTGAATCTTTTGATTTAGATGGAAATAATCAGAAATTACCACAAACTAATTTAATTAGCCCATATCAACCACAAGCAGTATTAAATAATTTTTCTGATATTGTTTTGGATGGGCAAACATTTGCAACTATAAATATGTTGGCTGGGGAGTTTTTAGAACTTACGATGTATTATGATTCAGTAGGTATTTTAAACTACGAAGAAATAAAAGAATTAGAAATAGGTCAAGGAAAAGAACTTACGCAAGAAGAAGATAAAGATTTAAAAGAGGCTTACTCAAATTTTAGTGGATTTAAAAACAATAAAAAAACAGAAAAATTACTCCTATTAGCAATATTAGGTTTAATAATTTTTAAGAAGTAAATTATGGCAAAAAATAATTATTACAACGCAGATGGAGATGGATTTGTAGCTGATTTAAAAGCATTAGAAGTTTATAGCCAAACACCTTTGGGTACTAATCGAGAACAAAGTTTTGTTTCAAATCCAGAAGTAGTAGATGCTTTGCAGTTAGATTCAGTAGTTGTAGAGGTGGGGAGTGATGCTTATGAAGTTACCCAGATAATGAAGATTGGAAATAATAGTTTGGTAACGATAGCAAATATAGTCGATACTAAAACTATTTCTGGACAAGGTTTATCCGATTTGATTATTGCAGTTGGAGGTACTGCCGAAACATATTTAGGAACTGCTTATGAGGGTAATAATTCTGGTGGAGGTGCTATATCTCAAACTGCTGAACAATTAGCAGCAGCAGAAAATGTTGCAGAGTTAATTTGGGAACAAAGTGGTAGAGATTGTTCTATAATAGATTTACCCATAACACTCCCATCGGTAGGTGTATCATCACAATCAAGAGCAGCACCACAAGATATTGGTCAAGTAATGATGAGTATGGGTTTTGAAGATGTGGCTGCAATCCAATTTAATTTAGGAATCCCATCGTTTGAGGCATTATCGCAATTTGTTTTACAATACATTATAGAAGAACATTGTAGAGATAATGATGGAGGTGTAGAACCAGTAGAACCAGTAGAACCATCTGAACCAGATGAAGTTGTATATGGTTGTATGAATCCAGATTATGATAATTACAATCCTTTGGCAACTGAACAATTAGCAGATTCTTGTAGAAGTTATGATTTGGACACAAACCCAACTGGTAATGCTGATAATTCAGATTTAATTAGTGGTTTAGCTGCATTAGATGGAGATTACGGAGATTTAATTGATGATACAATTCTACTTATTCAAAACCTACAAACTGCATACGAAGAAGCAGTTGCTAATGGTGGAGATGTTGATGCTTTACAAACTCAATTAGATGCAGCAAATGAGCAATTAAACTCAATCTTAGGTACAGATGGTTTATTACAAACAATAAGCAATGCAGTATCAAGTGCAGAGGATGGTACTCACGATCCATCAGTATTAAATGCAGTATCAAGTCAATTATTAGATGCACCTAATGGGCAGTCTGGTTCTTCTTATATAGATGCTATAAATAATGCTTTAGCAACTATATCAAGCTATGCAAATAGCACTTCTAATTATGATGAAATAAGTTCAGAATTAGAAGCAGCACAAGACAGTTTACAAGAGGCACAACAAGAAATAGACAATCTACTTAATGGTTTAAATACAGATGGTAGTTATGGTGGTAGTTATTCAGAGCAATTAGATGATTTAAACGCTATTTTAGAGGCAATAGAGGGTGCTTTAAGTACACTTACTGCAACACCACCTACTGGTGGTACTGCACCAACTCAATCTGGAGATGCACAAACAGATGTAGCATTATTAGTTAATTCTTATAATACTTTAGTATCTACTTATAATGATTTAGAGGCACAACAAGAGGGCTTAGAGGCTATTTCAGAAGAAAGTATGACAACTGCTGAATATGAACAAGCATTACAAGGTGCTGCCGATGCTGCAATACAAGCCTTAGAGGATGCTGGTATTCCAGTTACACAAGCCGAATTAGACACTTACATAGCAAATTATATAACTGAAAATAATTTAGTTACGGAAACTGATGTAATGCTGACTACAACTCAGTTTGACCAAGCAGTAAGTCAAGCCCTTACTCAATATATATCTGAAAATGGATTATTAACTCCAGAAGCAGCAGAAGAACTTGCTGATGCAGCAGTAACTATTGCTTTAGAGGATATGATTTTAGATACTGGTCAAGCAGATACTATTACTGGTTTGCAAAGTCAGTTAGTGGAATTAAACACTCAAATAGTATCTTTACAAGCAGAATTAGCTACTTCTCAATCTGGTTCTGGTGCTACATCAGAACAACTTGATGCAGCGTATGCTCTTTTAGATGATATGGAAGCAGCAGCAGAGGCTCAATTTCAAACTTATCAAGATGATATTGCAGCCTACGAGGCTTTCTTAGCAAACCTAAGTACGAGTATGAGTAGATTAGAAGCCTTCTTGTCTGATAACTATGGTTATCAAGCTGGAGAAAATTCTGCTTCTACTATCCCTACTGCTATAAATATACCAAGTGGTTTAGCTGCCAATAATGATTTTATGACACAACAATATGTGCCACAATTTGCTGGAGGTTCAATGCCAAATGTATATATGAATTTTGCTGGTAAAACGATTGGAGTTTCAAGAGGATTTAAACAATTTAAAGGTAAACCAATGAAAAGAAAGATGCTTAATGTAACTGGTAAAGAAACTACTTTTGAATTAAACGATAGCACTAAAAAAATACTTTGGGGTGCTGGTATAGTAATCTTATCTTTAGGTGCATTTAAACTCATCAAATCTAAATAATGAACTACAACCCAAACATATATAAGGACATAAAAGACACTTCTAAAAGTGCATTATCGTTTCTACAATTTAGAGATAAAGCGATAAAGCAGAAAGATGGGGAGTTGGCAGAAATTGAGGATAGGTTAAATCTTATGAAGCAATCTGGCATTCCTACTGAAAGTGAAGAAAAAGTATTTAGTGCTAAAGAGCAAGAAGTATTTAATCTTGAATTTGATGTAAATTCCATAATGAAAGAACAAGCATTTATGGATAAACTTATGTTTGATGTACGAGATATGTTAAATATTGATGTGGTTACTTTTGGAGATTCACAGAAGCATTTAGAGAAAATTAAATCTGATATGGATTCTATATTAAAAGATATAGAAACTAAAAACAAGCACATTTCTAAATTAGAAGATTCTAACCCTTTAAAAGATAGGTTAAGACTTGATGTAATTAGTAAAGAAGATTATATAAATAAGTTAAAAGAATTAGAGCAGAAGATTAATAATAAGTTTTCAAACTTTTCTAATTATGAAACTAAAAGATTAGGCAAATTAAATACTGCACAATCAGAAAGAGATTCATTGAATGAAAAAATTACATCTACTGAAACATTGATGGATTCTGCTTACTCTAATTTTGCTTCTTTACATAAAGAAGTTGTAGACGAAAAACTACTTATGAACTCAAAATCAGATAACGATATTGATAACATAGGGCAAATGTATAACATTGCTGGAGGGGAAAACTTAAAGCAAAAGAAGTTTCAAGAATCTTTAAGAGCGTTAGATTTAAAGGGTGCAGAAGAACTTAAAAAGTATGGAGATTACGAGTCCTATTTAAAGGATATGGCATTTCTTAAAGATCAGTTAGTAAATCAAAATAACATTATCAATACTTTAGAAGATGATAAAAATTGGTTGTATAACAGAATAGAACTTAAAGATAAAGAAGTAGCAGATAAGGATGTAGAAATAGATGAACTAAAACTTAAATTAGATTCTTGGACAAGCAGTTATAGTGAGTTTGAAAATTTAGTTGATGCTTTAGCAAATAAGGTTGGATATACCGAAGAATTTGTAAATGCAAATGGCGATGGAATAGACACAGAAAATCCTTTAGGTACACTTATTCAGCGATTAGATAGAATTACTGAATTTATAGAAAGTGAAGAATACCAAAACAAATTAGACGATAATAAAACAAAAGAACAAACCAATGTTGTAAGCCCAGTATTAATTGGAGGTTTAGCTTTAGGTACTCTTGCATTAACAACATTTTTAAACAAATAGATTATGAAAAACTTGGGTGGATATTTAGTAGGTGGATTATTATTATTTGCTGCTTATCGTTTTAGTAAATTTTCTAATACTGGAGAGGCTACATTGGATGATGATACTAATACTGGTGGTACTGATACTGATAC
>TARA_R110000796_G_scaffold60332_1_pt1 | contig 17726 bp, 28 predicted proteins | sample TARA_R110000796 | Tara Oceans TARA_R110000796 (sample SAMEA4397815) | marine metagenome | biome: Polar Biome; feature: [SRF] surface water layer (ENVO:00010504); material: water (ENVO:00002006), including particulate matter (ENVO:01000060) such as... | depth 5 m
GGGGGGGGATTAAAACTTATATAAATTTCTTCTACCTAAATCCATTGGTACGAAAACTCCAGTACGGCCTCCATCAAGAACAAGTCCACACCCTAAAGTTGGTTTCTTGGGGAAGTTCTTACCATAAGAAAAGGCCATGTGGTCTACATCAATTCCGCATCCAACATTCAAGCCGAATATAATATCGTTTCTACTGGCCATATAAGACACACCACCAAAGGAGTGAGAGTGCCCAACAACAGTAGATTGCCTATTGGCTTGTGCTCTATTTCTTGCACCTGATATACCGCTGCTTCCTGTTCCATGCTCATAAAGAACTCCATCAATTTCGTGAGACAGTTGCCAATCCCATCCTTTAGGGGCTTGCCATATCTCTTCATAAGTTCTCATAAATCTACTTGGAATACCTGCTGTGGTAGCCTTTCTAAAAGGTAAAGCTGAGTGATTACCAACACAAACCTTAACGTCAGGGAATGTTTCATACCACTTCTGCATAGCTTTTTGTGCTTTCTCAGCTTCGTTTTCAGCGTTAGGCATCTCAGCCATCTTCTCGTGATAAGAAAGTGCCGCATTATCAACCTCATCTCCAATATGCACTATCTCTGATACTCCAAATCGAGAAAAGACTTCATAACAAAAGTCTCTATATCCTGGGTGGCAAAATGGTTCGTGGGTATCTCCAATAATTCCTACATTATTCGAGTTTCTGTGTGCTTGCAGCATTTCATTTTCTGCCTGAGACAAGCGAGGTCTAAATTGTTTCATAAAGCATTGTGTTTGTGTTTAAACAAAACTACAAAATACTTTTGACATACACAACTATTTCTTAATCTTTTCGTATGAGCGACCTCCAAAATAAGCTCCAATACAGGTAATTAGAACCATTTTTAAAAGCTCTTTCCAGTCCTCGTCTACCTCAAACGAAATTGCTCCAGCATCAATAAATACCATTAAAACTGTACTTAAAACTAAAAACATAAGAGTTATAGGCCTTACGTTTTTACTGAGCCATGAGTCAGACTTCATATCTGAATCCCATCTCTTGCTAACCTCTTCTTGAACCTTTGACTCGTGATTAAGTATAAGTTCCTTTATCTTTCTTTCAGCCTCAAGCTTCTCCTCTTTAGAGGTGCTAAGGTTATCTATAACACCACCAACACTGTTAACAAGTTCGGTAGCTCCTGAGCTAAATATTTTACTTAAAATACCCATAACTATTTATCTATCCTTATTCTTCCCACCATAATTCCTGTGAGAACCATAGCTAATATGTAAAAAAGTACCATCATAAATCTTTATATTCTATAGTTACCTTTTCGCCTCTTTTAATTGCTCCTGCAATATAAGGATAAATTCTTTTATAGGCATGAACACTTTTGCCTACAAAACCATCTTTAACTATCTGATTATTTTCTTGCGTATCGCCCAAGATAAGGCAGCCAGCGGTATGCTCATCAGTATTTCCAGTGTGTATAAGAATATGCTCAAACCCAGGAACGTCAACGACATGAAGCATACCAACGTGTATATTAGAATATTTCTTACTATACCTTTTGTGAAATCCACCCTCTCTTCTTAATTTAATTTCATATTTTCCAGCAGGAATCCTTGTTTCTCCATAGATTTTTACATCTCTAAACTCATCTTCAAGGGTATAGCATAAGAAATCAGTTGAATCCCCTCTACACTCTACAAGTAAACCTGAGGTTGAGTCAGGCTCTGAACTAAATCTTAATACCTTTAAATCCATACTACATAAACATTTTTACCAACACCCCAACAACCGTTGCAAATATAATCCAAAGAGCTCTCGTAACATTTGACTTCCATCTTTTTATGTCTTGAAATTCCTGTATTAAAACATCATACTTAGGAAGTTTAGCCTCCCTAAATTCTGTGTTTTTATTTACACGAGACACAAACCCATTGTCAGGGTTTAGTAAACTTGATGTTAGTCTGTCAAGTTTGCCATCCATAGAGTCCAGCTTATTCTCAAACGAGTCCATTCTCTGCTTCATTAACGCTATTTCTTGGGCTGCTGTAGCCATTATCTAATTTCTTCCGAGGTAGAAATCAACATATCCATTTCAACACCTCTTGAGTTTCTGTCTGCTAAAGCATAAACAGTATTAGATAAGTTTGGCGGTGTATTAAAAAAGTTATCTGCCGTTAAATTGCCACTTGTGGCCATAATTCTATTGGAGGTCATTATGTAAGAGCCGCCAGGAGGTATTATAGTTATAAAGCAATACCCTGCCGAGGCAGGATTCTCACAAACTCCAGCAACATCAGTTATCTTTAACCATAAGGGATATTGACTGTCAAGGTTTGTAAATCTTGCGTAAGCAAAGCGTTCAAAGTTAACATCTCCAGCACTAAGAGGGAGTCTTGTTGCTGAAAATAAAGATATAAAGTCGTTTGCTCCGTCATAAGGTGGTATAACAAATCTTCTTTGGTAAACCTCCCCTTGGGAGTTTATTACTTGAGTTGTAGAAGAACCGTAATTAGTTCCGTCAATAGTTATAGAGTCTGATATTATATTTGTTAATGTTGCCATATTTTAAGGTCTAAGTATTTTTAAAGAATGATTATAGTTAGCTGTTACGTTTACTCTTTGTGTGTTAAATATAGCGTAAACTAAAAACCCTGGATTAGTGAAAACTCCTGGCGATGCAGGTACAAGTCTGTAACAAATAGGTACTCTATCTCCTTGCAAAACAACATTACCTTGAGCTACTATGGTTTGGTTAACAACTTGTGTCTGACCACAAACATAGATAACATAATAAACTTGTAAGGTAAGTTGAGCACCAGCAGTACCCTCTATAATTCCCTCAAGTTGAACGAACTCATCCCCAGGCATAACACAGTATTGAGCACCCCTTGAAGCAAAATCCAAAGTCATTGTTGCTCTTAGTTCTCTTGTGTGTTTATCAAAGTGAGTTCCATGTGAATCTTGGATAAATGTACCAATTCCTGCCTGAAACCAACCTCTAAAGTTTTGCTCATAAGAAGAAAATGCAGCAGGAGACGAGTATTGAGGCACGTTTAAAGTGCTTCCTACAAGAGTTGAAGCCCCTGAAGTTCCTGTAGTAGTAAGGTTTATGGTGTTTTGTTTGTTATTAAATCTAACGTAATCTGTTGCTGACAAATATCCATCAACACCTGCTGTAGCTTGGTCTATACTTATTTCAGGAGTTGCTCCACCTGTTGAGTTAGCTGGCTTACTTGCCGTAACAGCGGTAACAGTACCTGAACCACCACCTCCAATCTCCCAACTTAAAACCCCTCTTGTAGAGGTTAAAACTGTAGTGTCTACATAGTTCTTTGAGTTGTCAAAGAAAAACTTAGTATTACCGTCTGTTGTATTCTCAGTGTTTTCCATACCAGTAAATGTAACCTTACCAGTTCCGTTTACCGTTGTTGTTAATGCTGAAATTCCAAGAGAATCAAAATCTGTTTTAATCTGAGCTGCAACCGATATTGCTGTTTCGTTTGGAGCTATAGTAATTGGTAGTTGAAGAAATCCAACGGTAGGAACAAAAACAGCGGTCTCTCCAGTAACATCAAAGTGAGCCTCATACTTAATAGCATCACTTATGAAAAGAAAAAAGTTTGTATTATGTAATCCTCCAGCAACATCAGGTGCACACGTTACTATTGTAGTAGTTTCGTATGGCGATGTATTCCAATCTAAAAGACCTGTACTATCCTTTGTTAATACACTTGAGTTTGGGGCAGGCTGAAAGTCTTTTGGAACGTGTAGCTGGTCATTAGGTAAGTCAGGATGAAAGTTAGTTGCCATATTAGTATAAAATTATTCCGTTAAGTTTACTTACTCCACCTTTATTTTCATTACAGTAATCAGGAAAAGCCTCATCATTTTCATTTAAAAACTCTGTCATTCTTCTCAAGTAGGTATCTGACTTCTTGAATGTTTCGTTTCTAAGGAAGTTTAATTTCTTAGAATCAACTGGCATAGTAAAGTCTGCAACATTTTCAACAACACCTTGAGAAGTAGTATTATAAGTCATGTCAGGAAGCATCTCAAATTTAACACAAAAAGCTAAATACTTCTGTATATAATCTTGAGTTAAAACACCGTTAGGCCTCCTAAAAGTTATTTTTGCAGAGGGATTTGTTTCTTTAGCTTTTCCTGAAATTTTAAACGATAATACAATCCCTAAGGCATTTGTAGTAACATCTGTTATTTTATTAAAACCCCTACAGCAACTACCAGTATCATTTGTATTAGAATCCTCATAAAGAGGTAATTCTGTTGCCGTTACAAAATCATAAACCTGTGCGTGAGTTAAATCAAGGCTTGGAGTTATAATATTGCTACCCTTTGTTGTTTGACAGGGGATGTCAAGCCAAGACCACTGTTCATTATTACTTACCTCTTCAGAGATGTTTTCATAAAGCTTTTCCCCTATAGACGGTTTAATAAAGTTTAACTCAGCAATCTCAACAAAAGCAGGTTTAACTAAATACTGGTCTGTATTTTTGTTAGTAAATGCTGTATTAATTACTTGTTGTGGTTTTATCAACGCCATCTTTTATTTTATTTTTTTCGATTAATAAATTCTCCAACTCCTCCTCGCTAAGTTCAGGTAGGTGGAATATTCTCCTACCCTCTTGAACAGAAACGTAATCTGTAGGATTAATAGCACCAAGCATAGTAACAGGAGGCTTATTAACTATATGTAAATCAGAGACATTATACTTACCATGTCTCTTTAAAACCTTTTTAAGCTCTCTTAAAACCATTTGCTGAGGCTCTCTAATAACCGTACTCATAACAATATCATATATCGTTAAAATCTGTTGATTATTACCTAAAGAACCAGCAACCTGTATTCCTGACAAAGCAGGATTCCATCTGTGTGATGAAATTATATTGTCATTAGTAATTGTCTGTAGCTCCATAAACGAACCATCACTTGTGTCGTTTATAATCTGAACATTAGAAGCAGACTCATCACCATTTTTTGCTATAAATAATATTTTGGAGTTATTGTTTTCTCCAGTCAGTTTGTCTCTTGCCTCGTCAATAAAGATTTGAGCCTCTTCCTCTGACATATCTGCCCCTAATTCAATAATTGCAGACGGCATAAAGCCATTTTTAAATCTTGTAAGGTTGTATTTACCTATTTGTGAAGCTATCTTTATATGGTCTAAAGCTGCCACATAATCAGGCAAACCATAAAAATAGTATGTACTTTCGTAATCAGAAAATGTTATTACAGCACGTTGAACTCCTTTTGCATACTTCCTAAAATTTGGATATATGTCAAGAGACTTTATCTTATCCTCACTTCTTCTTACATCAGCCCAATTAGGATGAAATAAAATCTTTTTTCTATCCTTATCCATCCTCGCTGTTGTTGAGTCGTGATGGTATAAATTTACATAACCATTACCAACAACTATTTCAAGGTAGGCGTTTCCAAAAGTCCAGTAATCATCAATTACCTTTCTCATAACGTCATCAAGACTTTCTCCGTCTGCGTTAACATCTTTTATATATTCGTCAAGAGTTTCGTCTAAAGTATGAAAACCCTCACCAATAGTGAAAGTTGTCTTTGTGTTTAGTATAGCCCTGTGAGTTGCGGCAGCCCTTGATAACTCACTTAAATGTTGAGGAAACAAATTATCATCCCCAAAAGGAATCCAAGAGTTTTTAAGCTTGTCAAGTCTCTTTACCTCTTCAGGAACGTCTTGAGCAAGGTCTTTAGAGAATCCGTAAGCAAGAAGTTTATTTTTCTTCGCTGGCTTCTGTTGATACCTGCTTTTCTTCTTTCCTGCTTGCTGTTTCTTTGATTCCATTTACCTTTTTCTTTTTAGTAATTTTCTTATCCTCATCAGAAGATACATAAGGCTTGCCCATATCATAAAGCTCTTTTAAGACCTTTTGATTACCAGCAACAATAGATTTTACATTACCAAAACAAAAATCAATTCTTGTTTTAGATAAAGTAACCTCTTCACAGCCATTCTTCAAAAACCACTTCACATTAAGTTTATAAGCCATAATTTAATTTTTATATTGCAAACATACAGAAAATTTGGGGGAATGTCAAGCACTCCCCCATTTTTTCAATTTATTTATAACTTACTAAGCTATTTCCCAAGCAGCAGTATATGAAGCTCCTGGAGTCATAGCAGCAGTAAGACCGATTGGGTACTCAGCTTGCTCTCCTGTTAATGTAACATTAGTTCCATTAGCATCTTGAAGTGCAAGGCCTGTAGTCTCCTCACCAGTAGTAAAGTCTAAGTAAGCGTTAGATTGGAATATTTCATCATATCCTACCACGAACTTATAAGTTACCGCTGGAGTTGCACAGTCATCTGCGTAAGTCTCACATACTCCAAACAAACCACAAGATTGAGCTAACTCATCTAAAGCCAAGTTAACCGCTGGGGTTACTTTTGGTATATAGAAAATTAATTCAACAGTAATGATTGTACTTCCGTTTTCACGAGAAGCGTTTGCATTAAACCCACCTGTTCCTCTATCAAAGTCAAATTGATATGCAGCTAAAGTTGGGAATGATGTGTACGAGTTTGATGCAGCATCATAAGTTGGTACTCCACTCAAACTATCCTTTTCCATAAGCCAAATGTTTTTCAATCCACCTCTTCGGTTTCTATCGCAACATATTACCTCATGTCCTTTTGTAATTGCCATAATTATTTATTTTTAAAGTTGTTAATTTTTTTAATAAGGGGGCTTTTACACCCCCTCTTTATTTATTACTATCCTACTATAGTAGCTACTAAAGAATTATCTTTAAGAGCACAACCGAATGAATAGTTCATTCTAAATCTGTTCTCTTTACAGTCCTTGTTGTACCACATATCTACGTCTTGGATTTCCCAGTCAGTACCTACAGCGATTGCATCACGAGCTACTAAGAAAGCACAACGAGTTGCATTAACAGTCGATGGAGCATTTGTTGGTAAAGTAGCACCGTAAGCAGCGATGTTTACATCGAAGTCAGGCTTTACAATCATTGGGATTCCGTTATAAGAAAGGTTCTCAATACCGTTTTGTAGGTCAGAGTAAGCAGCACCTACAACAGTAGCTTGTAACTCACTTCTGTATTGCTCTGCAAAAGCACGAGATACGAACATTACTTGCTCAGAGCCAGCTAATTCGTTAGTACGAGCAGTCATCAAAGCAGCAAGGTCAGTTAAAGCAGCTCCTGTGTCTGCAACGATTTGCCCAGCAGGAATAGACTTAGAAGCCTCCCAAATACCGTTAGCTAATCCTTGAGTTCCAACACCAGCAACAGTTTCACCCCACCATAAGATAGTAGAGAAATCTCTCATAATACCACCCATAAGGATTTCAGAAATCATAACCATCAACAAAGTTCCGTCAAGATTGTTTCTCTCGATACCTTGTCTCATTAACTGAGATTTGATGTGATTAAATAAAGCGTGAGCTTTTTGTGCGTGCTCTACTTCTAAACGAACTAAAGATAAAGTTACGTTTGAGTTTGCAGAACGGTCAGAATCAGATACAAAACAGTCCTCATTTATAGTTTTAGTTACATCTTTTAATGCACTATACTTATCAAGTAAGATAGACGAGCCTGAAATGTTAGTCATTACATCAAAATAAGTTAAATCGTTATTTGATATAAAAAGTGGTTGTAAGAAGTATTTTGCTGCATCCTCTTGCGACCACGTTAATGTAGTTTCAATAATATTTGCCATTTTCTTTTTTTTTAAATTATTTAGTTAAAATATGTTTGTTAAGCCATCCCATGAATTTAACACACCCTCAGTTTTTACTGGAGCTGGGTCTTTTTCAGGAACAACATTACTTGAAGTACCCTCGTACTTCGCTAATTTTGATTCTAAAGATTTTACTTCGTCAAGCAAAGCAACAATATTAGATTCTTTTTCTCCTAAAGAGTCTGTAAGCTCAGTTAAGTTGTCATCCGAAGTAGCGATAGCTTCTTCTAACTCAATGATTTTTGCAGACACCTCAGGTGTTTCAAGAATATTCACTACATCAGCTTGCTCAACTTTATTTTTTTTGTTGAATAAGTCCGTAATGAAGTTCTTTAACTCTTCAATGTGGTTTTCCATTTTTAATGATTTTTGATTAGAATTAAACATCTTAACTACTAAGCTTGTATTTTTGTAGTTAAATTTTTGAACATCAAACTTTGCCGCTAAAGCTATTGGCTTCTCAACTAAGTTGATAAAACCAGCTTCAAGAGCTTCGTCTGCCGTAAACCAAGTTTCCTCGTTCATCCAGTTACGGATTTCAGATTCGTCTTTACCTGTTTTACTTACATAAATATTTACAAGTCTGTCTCCCATCTTATCCATCAGGTCAGCAGCTTTTCTCATATCTTTTGCACCTCCAGTTTCTCCACCCCATACATTATGAATCATAAACAAGCTATTCTGACTCATAGAAACCTCGTCAGCACCTAAAGCTATAATAGTAGCAATAGAAGCTGCAAGACCCTCAATTTGTGCGGTTACTTTTTGAGGCATACGTTTTAACGCATCGTGTATAGATAGACCATCTATAACTGAACCGCCTGGGGAGTTTATTCTTAATAGAACATTCTCAGTGGATATTTCTTTAATTTCATCAATGAAAGTCTTTGAGTCTATACCCCATTGACCTATTTCATCGTATATTACTACCTCAGTTGTTGTTTTAGAAATATTCTTTATATTGTACCAATTCATTTCTTTTAAGTTTTTAAAGTTTAAACTTTCTTCAATTTCGCCATCATTATATGTAAACTTAATAGTCATTTCAGTTCCATCCTCATCTATTTGAGTAACATATAAAACACCATTATCGTGAAGCTCTTTCATTTCAGCTTCAGTAAAATTATATTCGTGGTCGTGTTCTTGATTTTTCATATTATCTATTTGGTCTAACTTTTTTATAGCCCATTCAACACCGCTTGTTCCTCCCCAGGCATCCCACATTATACCTCCACAACCCTCGTCATAAGGAACGTCTTTGTGTTGTTGGTGTCTTTTAAAGCTTGCCATACGAGCAATAGTGCTTCTCGATAGCTTTTCTCTTCTTGCTAATTGGCTTGCACGAGTCCACCCAACATTAGTTCCGCAATCAGAACCGTTTTCCTCTTTATATTTTATAGCCCTTTTAGCATTATTTGTTGCCGACTGAGGATAATCATTATATGTTTCTGCGTTATAACCTGAGTTTGCAGACTCGCAAGATTCAAGAGAGCTGTAACTACATTCTCCATCTTCTCCCCACTTATAACTATCTTCTCCGCATTTAATGCAAGGCATATATTCTTCTTAAAAAACAATAATACAAATAATTAGTGCAAATGTTAGGAAATTTGTTGCACAGAAAAGGAAATAAACGGAATAAAATAAAAAACACCATTAAAAGTTTGGTAGTCTCATTTATTATGGCAATATTTGCATAGTAATTAATTAACTAAACAAAACAAGACTATGGGATTAATGAAAGAAAAGTTTATTCAACAAAGAGAAGAAGAAAGTTATCAAGAAGATACAATTCAAGCTCACTACAGTAACTTATTATTATTAAGTGAAGAACAAAATGAAACTCAAGAAATTATTAACGAACTAAATACAGAAGAAGATGTCAACAGAAACTAAAAAAGAAACATTAAGAAGATTGTTTATTGAAAACGGATTGGTTAAAGAAGATGTTTATAAGCATCAACACTACACTATCATCACGAGGGCAGGTATCGACAAAATTCAGGCCAAGACAAAAATAAATATCTCTTATGAGGTTATCGAGTGCAAGCCTAATTTTGCAGTAGTAAAGGGTACAGCTTCAGATAAAGACAAGACTCAAACCATACAAACTTTTGGTTCTGCCTTAAAAGGAGAGGGTTTTAAAGATGGAAACTGTAATACTTGGTATGTTATGGAAATGGCTGAAAAAAGAGCGATGTCAAGAGCTGTACTTAAATTAGCAGGTTTTTATGAGATGGGTATTTTTGGAGAAGATGAGAGCGATGACTTCAAAAGATGATGATTGGATAGAAGAGCACTTAAATGACGAGTGCTCTATCTATCAAATGTCGAAGATAGAACAGCTTATGATAACATCTTCGGCAAATAAAAATTACGAACACATTAACATTGAACAATTAACTTATGAACAAGCTAAACACATCATCAAAGACCTTGAAGAAAACGACAATCCAAGAGACTGTAGGGAGCAGTTTCACCAAGTTCTTAAAAGGAACTCAAGAGACTAAAAACGTAAGGAGTGTATTGAAATTTATGGTAGACGTAATCATAATTGACAAAAACGTAGATTATATACGAATTGATAATTATATTGACTTCTATAAAAAAATACCTTTAAATCTTTGGGCTACAAGGCCAGTTTTTTATTTTAAAGATGATAAATTTGATGCCCTTGGTTTTCTTGGAGAAAGAGTACACGCTTTCACATTAGTAACAAAAACATTAGATTTGTATTTTCAAGACGGTATAGGTATGCACATTACACACGTTCTTGATAATAAAGAGCCTAAATTTATTAACATAGACAACCCTAAAGACAGAATGTTGGCTGCCTTAGAATATTTAAAGGAAAACGCAAGTGTAGGGGATTTAAAAAGAGCATACAGTAAAGCAAAAAAAATATTACATGGAAGATACTATTGATAAAAACGCAACACACCACTACAAAGCTGAAATGCTTTTTGAGGTAGCAGAACAGATAACTAATATAAGCAAGGATGTTATTTTATCTAAACAAAGATACGGCAAAATAGCCTTAGTTAGAAACATAATTGGCTATATGTTAAACAGAGATGTTGGACTAACAACCGTTGAGTCAGGTAAAAAGATAAATAGAGACCATTCAACCATAGTTTATTATGGTAATAAATTTAGCTCTAACTATAAATATTACAAAGAGTTTAGAGAAACATACGACCTTATAGCAGAACTGTTTTGGAGCAGGTTTGTTGTTGAAGAACAAGAAGAAATTGACTTACAAGTTAGGTCATTACAAGCTTTGATTGAAAAATTAAAGAGAAAAACTGAGTATTTATTAATTAAAAACAAGTAAAATGGAAGAAAAAAAGTATGTAAACGGAATTGTTATCAAAGAAAAAACATTTGATAATGGTGGCTCACAACTAAAGATGAGCATTAAAGTAGAGGATTTTATTTCTCAACTTAAAGAAGTTTCTGATAATGGTTGGGCAAACCTAATCATTAGTAAAAGAAAAGAAGCTTCTGACACTGGTGTAACTCACTATGTTAAAGTTGACACTTGGAAGCCTGACCCAAACAAGTCTGGAGGCTCAAAATCAGCACCTGCAAAGCAAGAGGCTGAGAATGACTTGCCGTTTTAATACGGAAAGATAGAATGGTTTATGAGGGGGTTCGACTCCCCCTCTATCTACAAAACACAAAAACAAACGATATGAAAAGAAAATTTAAAGGTATTTGGATTCCTGCTGAGGTTTGGGAGTCATCTGAGCTTACTTTACAGGAAAAAGTATTTCTTGTTGAGATTGATTCTCTCGACAATGAGAGAGGTTGTTATGCCAATAATAATTATTTTGGTAAGTTCTTTGGGTTATCATCTACAAGGGTTTCTCTTGTCATTGGAAGCTTAATAAAAAAGGGTTATGTAACCTCAACAATATTACAATCAGAGGGTAACAAACGTATATTAAAGACCTCTTTAATAAAAGTTAAAGACCCTATACAACAAACCTTAAAACATAATAATACAGTTAGTAATACAGATAATAAAGAAAAGTCTGAGCTTTTTGAAATCTTTTGGAATATATATGATAAACCAGTTTCTAAGAAGCCTGCTAAAGTTAAGTTTTTAAAATTATCATTGGCAGATTGTAAAAAGTGTGTAGAGGTAGCTCCTATGTATGTAAAGTCAAGCCCTGATAAGAAGTTTAGAAAACACGCTTCAACTTGGTTAAATCAAGAGTGCTTTAACGATGATATTGAGTTGGCCTCTCAAGGTGGCATAACTACTGGTAAACTAAAAGGAATGATACTATGACATTTAGCGATAACGGTATAATGGTTAAAAGAACATCAGGTCAAGTTAAAACAAAGTGCCCAAAGTGTTCTCAAGAGAGAAAAAAGAAATCAGACCCTTGCCTTTCAGTTAATATTGATACTGGTGTTTGGAATTGCCATAATTGTGGTTGGAAAGGTGGATTAAAAAAACATGACTTTATGCAAGAAGTAAAATATGTATTACCTAAATCAAGGCCAACTATATCAAATTATAGTGATGGCATACTAAAGTATTTTAAAGATAGAGGCATAAGCGAAAGCACTCTTTTAAGAAATAGAATAGGCGAGGGTAAAGAGTATATGCCGCAAGTTAGTGCTGAAAGAAATACTATACACTTTAACTATTACAAAGAGTCAAACTTAATAAACGTAAAGTATAGAGACGGAGACAAGAACTTTAAGCTTGTTAAAGATGCTGAGAGAATACTGTATGGGCTTGACGACTTAAAGGACTGTAAAGAGGCTATAATAGTAGAGGGAGAGATTGATAAGCTTTCTTATTATGAGGCAGGATTTAAAAATTGCGTTTCAGTTCCTAACGGAGCTTCCAATTTAGAGTGTAAATATCTAAAAGACTTCCCTGATAATTTGGAAAGGGTTTACATAGCAACAGATAATGATGAGCCAGGCAGAAAGCTTGCTGAAGAATTATCGAGAAGAATAGGAAGAGACATTTGTTATAGGGTGGATTTTAAGAGCTTTAAAGATTCAAACGATGTACTTGTATCTTTAGGTAAAGATGGTGTAGCAAACACGCTTAAAAGGGCTAAGGCTTATCCATTAGACGGTGTTTTAGGTGTAGATAGTTTTGATTTAGATATTGATGCACTATATCAAGATGGATTGTCTAAAGGTGATTTAACTGGTCATCCTACCTTTGATACGCTATTTTCTTTTGCAACATCTCAGCTTACTGTAATTACAGGAGTTCCTACTCATGGAAAGAGTAACTGGCTTGAACACGTTTGTATGAAGCTTGCCTCTCAGAATGGTTGGAAGTTTGGCGTGTTTTCTCCTGAGCATTATCCGCTACAGCTTCACTTTTCAGTTCTTGCAGAAAAGTTTATTGGCAAGACTTTTAGGGATGTAAGCAAGTTTGAAAGAATGAACAAATCAGAGCTTAATCACGCTAAAAACTTTATATCAAGTAGATTTAATTGGATTAGACCTGAGGGTGATGTATTTACTATTGATGCTATACTTGAGTCAGCGGCAGGATTAATAAAGAGGCATGGGATAAAGGGTTTAATTATTGACCCTTATAATAAAATTCACGCACCAATAGGTACTAAAAGCGAGACTCAATACATTAACGAGTTCCTTACTAAGCTTACCATATTTAAACAAAAATATGATATTCATATATTTTTAGTGGCTCACCCAAGAAAAATGATGAAAAAGGATAATGGTCTTTATGATGTGCCAACTCTTTATGATATTGCAGGCTCTGCAAACTTCTACAACCAAGTGGATAATGGAATAACGGTTTATAGAAACTTTGAAACAGAATGTACTCATGTTTACGTTCAAAAGGTTAAATTCAGACACATCGGAGAGCTTGGAGAAGCTGTTTTTAAATACAACTTGCAGAATGGTAGATACCACGAACTTGTTGAGTACCCTGACAACCTGCCCTACATAAATGATAGCGAACAGTTGGAAATGTAAAATATTATTTGTATTATTGTAAAAACTTTTAAGATGAAAGAAAACGAAACAAAACAAGAAAAAATAAGAGCATTTATTGATTTAGATGTTAATGGTGAGGCGAGTGGAGGAGTATTTATTGAGTCTAACTTAAAGGATAAAATAGAAGAGATTGAGGCTTCAGGAGAAGATAAAGTTGTTGGGGTTGTTTACGATGGCACATATAATCTTGAAGTAATAACTCAAAAAATAGGAGAAGCTCCTAAGTTTAAAATAAAGTCTAAAAAGAGATGATAACTTTATTTGAAGATATTACATACGAGCTTACTGACTACGAAATGGAAACGCTTGTTCCTCTTGTTGTACTTGGTTTAAAAAATAAGATTGGTAAAGAAAGTGCAATCACTAATAAAGCTATTTGTGAAAAACTTAAATTATCAAACTTTAAAATAAGCGAACCAAGGCTTAGAAAGATAATACACCACATAAGGATAGAACAACTAATTGTTGGCTTATGTTGTAACAGTAAAGGTTATTATGTAACAGACGACCTTGAAGAGCTTGGTAGGTATGTTGAAAGTCTTGCCCAAAGAATAAGAAGTCAGCAAGCAATTCATACAAGCATGAAAATGGCTATGGATAAAATAGCTTTATTACACAGAACATTTGACTTTGATAATAAAATTAAAATAAATAACGATGGAAAACAAAAGTAAACATTACTATGAATACACAAGAAATTGTGATTGCACTGAAACTTGCGAACCATGTAAGCTAAAAAGTATTGATGAACAAGTGCCTGAATATTACAAGGGTAAAAACGGTTATCAAGCGAGAAAAGTTGTTGAAAACTTTGATTTAACATATAACCTGGGGACAGCAACTACATACATCTTGCGTGCATATAGTAAACACGACTCTCCAAAAGACTGTATTCAGAAAGCAATACACCATTTACAATTTGAACTTGAAGCTTTAGAAAATGGAGATAAATAAAAATTTCAATAGAGAAGATTTTGAAAAACACCTTATAAAAGATGATGACATTAGTCTTACTTCTTGCTGTAATAGAAAGTATTACAAGACAAAGAAAAATTTAAAATGCCCAGGATGTAAAAAGGTAGTTACATCGGATATAGTAGGTAGAGGAATTATGAAAGGAATAGACCAAATGATGAAAGAAAACGACAGAAAAGAGCTTGAAAAGCAAATGAAGAAATCAGAAGAGTCAAAGCAAAACACTTTTGATTCTTGGGTTGACGATTTAGAAGAGCAAGAACAACCTAAGTCTTGCACTATAGACGATGAGGATTGTGAGGCTTGCGGCTCATAGTAAACAATAAAGATTACATTTTAAAATTTTTGTAAACGTAAAACAAAACCATGATACAAGGCGTAATAATTTTAATCACAATCATGCTATCTATTATTTTAGTAATAGAACCAATTAGTAGGAGAAATAAATAAAATAAGAGAGATGAAAGCGGAAGAAATAAAATCTTTGTTAGATATAGGTTGGTGGATTCAAGTAAGTCCATTGGCCAACGCAGGTTCAGGATGGATAGTTGGAATATATAAGCGTGGAAAGAAAACAGGAAACTGGATAACAGAGCATAGCAGACAGTTTGATACACCACAAGAGTGTTATAATTGGGCTAACCTAAAAATTAAGTACGAAGAGTTATGAAAAACATAAAAATAACACCAGTTTCTAAACCAAGAATGACAAGAGCTGACACTTGGAAGAAGAGGCCATGTGTGCTTAAATATTGGGCATATAAAGATGAGCTAAAGGAAAAGATGAAAGAGATTGACCTTAAAGTAGAAAACGAGCTTTACCTTGAGTTTTATATTCAAATGCCTAAGTCTTGGAGTAAGAAGAAAAAGTCAGAGATGTTTAATAAGGTTCATCAGCAAAAGCCTGACGTTGACAATCTTGTAAAAGGTGTTATGGATGCAATATTTAAAGAAGATTCACACGTTCACACTATATACGCAAAGAAGCTGTGGTCTAATACTCCAAGCATTACTTTTATATCAGGCGAGAATCTTGTCGAATATTTGAGTTAGGGTTAAACTTTTGCCTTTGCTTGTAAACAATGTTTTTAGCTTGCTTTTCCGATATATCATACTTAACGGATATATCTATAAAAGTATTACCAACGTGCCCTTTATTTTCAACAATAAACTTATCAAAGTCATATATCATCATATAATTTCTTAAAGTTTTTGGGGGTATTAAACCCATTGAAGATAGCTGAAATAAAACATCTTTTAAAGCAAAACCATCTCCAAATCTTTTAACAAGAGAATTATAAACTATATCTCTAAACTCAAATACAACTTGTTTTTTATTTGCCATATCCGTTTTGTAGTATTTTAAGCATACCAGCTTTTACTTGTTTTACACAAGACCCACAGGTTTGAGAGCTTTGAGACCAAGATTTTCCGTAAAACTTAGTGTGCATTTCAAATAAATATTCTAAGTGGTCTCTCCTGTCCTCTTTGGGATTTTCAAGACCATCAATAGCTATTTTAATGTTTGCTAAATCTTGGCTGGTTGGTTTGTTAATTGCTATTTTCATCTTTCATCATTTGGTGTATATCTATAGCTACAACTATCATAGCTACAATAAATACAATTACACAGTAAGTTACCATAAGTCTTTTGGGCATTTAATGTAAAACTCGTCTATTCTTGCTTTAGCATTTAAGAAACATCCACAGTCTCCGCATTTTTCAAGAGCCTTTATATTAAAGGGTTTTTTATAGGACTTACAGGTGTTTGCCCTACATATTGACACCCTTTTATTAAACTTATCTTCAGAAACCAAGTTGATTCCTTTTCCAATAATTAAGCTCCAAAACAATCTTGCTAAATCTTTCATGTAACAAATATACAAAAAATATTTAGAATATAGTAGAAGTTAACTGAGAAACACTTACACTTTCTTGAGATGTTGTAATTGAAGCTTCTGAAACCGTAACCTCCTTAGAGTTAATGCCTGAAACAATAGTATTAGCCAACTCAGAAAATTGTTGAGATGTATTTGTAATGCTTGATGATTGCAGTCTATTTGCAGTTCCTGGAATCATACCACCAGTAGCAAACCTAACACCACCGCCAGCAGCGTTCATTTCAGACAACTGACCTCTAAACATAGCTGTTGACCTTTTGTTTATCACAGCCTCTCCACCCTCTAATTCAGCAACTCTTCCACCAACGGCAAACTTAACCCCTCCGTTAGCATGACTTGCTCCATGAACCATTCCACCATTTGCGAACTTAGGCGTATCTCCAGGAACTATACCACCAAACGCTCCGACAAACTTTTGAGAAGCAATAGCAGCAATTTGAGCAGCTATAAGCCCTGCAATAATAGGACTAAAAACAAATGTTCCAACACCAGTTTGAGCAGAAATCTTAGTCATGGCCAAAGCTCCGTTTATTATTGCCGAAGCAATATCGTTAGCTTTATCAACTTGAAACTGTTTCTTTTTTATTTTTCTAAGCTCTTGCTGTTTCTTTTCTTCGTTAGCCTCTTGTAGTAAAGCGTATTTTTCTCTTATATCTTCTTCTGCTTCAGCGTTACCCTCAACAGCCTCAAGCTCTCTTTCTAAAGATGTGTTTAAGTCATCTGACTGTGCTGTGTAAAACTCATTTAACCTTAATTTCTCAAGCTCCATCTTGTTTGTGAAGAAAGTAGAAAAAGCACTAAAAGCTAAAGAGTAATATTCTCCAATCTTTTGTATTGTAGCTAATTGGTCTTGTACGTTTTGGTCTTGCTGGCCTTGTCTTATATTACCTATCTCTGTTTGAGTCTGTCTTTCAAGTTCAATAATCTGTCTTTGGTATTCTTGATTATTTTCGTAATCTTTACCGTAGAAAGTTTGTAGGTTTTGTATTTGTCTGTTTTGGTCGGATTCAATGCTTTTAACTTGTTCGTCAGCAAACGCATCTCTTGTATTTCTTCTTAAAGTCATAGCCTTAAAGAAGTTTAACTCACTTCTCTCCA
>TARA_R110000796_G_scaffold190238_1_pt1 | contig 17710 bp, 12 predicted proteins | sample TARA_R110000796 | Tara Oceans TARA_R110000796 (sample SAMEA4397815) | marine metagenome | biome: Polar Biome; feature: [SRF] surface water layer (ENVO:00010504); material: water (ENVO:00002006), including particulate matter (ENVO:01000060) such as... | depth 5 m
GCACCTCCACCTGGTCACGCGTTTGCCTTGGCTCACTCCCCACCAGGAAACGCTGTGAGTAGGTGGCCACCTGGCCCAGCCCGTGGCGGGATTGGCTGACAAGCTCTCCCGCCAGGTGCTGGCCCTCGTGGCCAATACGCGCCTGCACGGCGACTGGCTGCACGCTGCCTTCCGAGACTTCCACACGGACATCGTATCCGCCATCGGGCAGCCCACTGCCAGAGCCAAACGGGCCGGCTGCAAACTGGCCATTTTCGATTTGCGTTCTGGCCTGCCAGCGCACCCGGCTGATCTCACGCTCGACTACAATGCGTACTTGGGTGCCATCCGGTAAGTTGCTTTTGCCTTCCACCATTAAGCGCCGATCGCTACGTAAGGCGACCTGCGTCGATATCTCGACAACAAGCGGCTCTACTTCTACCTCAGCAATTTCCGACTCCGTCACCGGGGCTTCAGGGGTGCCCTCAGGTTGCGCGGAGGAAACCGTGTCCGTTGACGGCTCCTCCATGTCGCTACAGCCTGCCAATAGCGCAACTACCACTACCAAAATGCCAACATTGCCTATTACCTTGCGCATACGAACTCCGAAACATTACTTGTCCTGCAGCTTACCACTGCATCGCCGCTACCACAGTCGAATACTCGACTTTGGCCCCGCTACACGCGCCGCTTCCGGTACAATGTGCTTATCGTGCTAACAAGACACTTCTAGGAGCAGCGGATTTGGACATCATCTGGTGGTTGGCATATGTAGCGCTGGGCGGCTTTGTTGGCTTGATGGCAGGTTTATTAGGGATTGGCGGCGGTGGCATTATGGTGCCGATTTTAACGTCGCTATTTGTACTTCAAGGTGTGCCCCATGAACATCTCGCCCACTTGGCGTTAGGCACTGCCATGGCGTCTATTATCCCTGCGTCTACCGCCAGCCTGCTTTCACACCATCGGCACAAGGCGGTACGCTGGGACATCGTACGGTTTATTACCCCCGGTATTTTAGTCGGCACGTTTTTAGCTACCTTTATCGCCGCACTGATCCCCACCCGTAGCCTAGCCATCTTTTTCGCCTGTTTTATGGTGCTAATGTCACTCCAGATGTTGGCAAACATCAAGCCCAAACCGAACCGCGGCCTACCTAGCCCGATGGGAGTAAGCGGAGTGGGCCTGGGCATCGGTGGTATTTCAGCGCTCGTGGCGATTGGTGGCGGCTCACTAACCGTGCCCTTCCTCACCTGGTGCAACGTTAAACTCCCCCGCGCGATTGGCACCTCGGCAGCGGTTGGGCTGCCCATCGCCGTTGCCGGGGCGCTGGGTTACATCATTAATGGTTGGAGTACAGCCGGGCTGCCTAGTGCCGCGCTAGGCTATGTTTATCTTCCTGCGTTTCTACTAATGGCACCGTTCAGCATCCTCACCGCTCCGATTGGTGCCAAGCTCGCCCACAAGCTACCCGTCGCGCTACTCAAGCGCGTGTTCGCGTTTATGTTGATGGGGCTGGCGCTGCAGATGGTATATGCGGTGTTTACGGCGTGAGGAAGAGCGGATAGCGTTAAACTCAAGCGCGCCCTTTGAGGCTGCGCGGAGTAACCTAAAAAATAATGCCCTGGCCATCTTTAATGGCCGGGGCATTTTGCATCTATCGAGCGCGAACCTCTACGCTGTCTGCGATCAGCTGATTACAGGCGTTGATCGAGCCACTTTTTCACGTCCAACTGCTCGCGCTTATCACTCGGCAATTCATCACGGATCATCTCTTCTCCCTTGTGAAGCGCCGTAATGGGAGCGGAAGCGGACAGCACCGTGTTCAGCATATAAAGCACTTCATAACCCTGCTGGCGGTTAAATAGCGTGCTGTCAGGCTCACCCGTGACGCGTGAATCATCAGGTGCCGCTGCCCAATCGTAGTGATCCAGGCTCATGTTCGTTTGAGTAAAATTAGCCATTTAGCACCTCGTTCATCCAATGAAATCGCCCCTAAAATCTGGGGCCGTAGCCGCCTCCTTCATGGCGACACCCCCAGCGTAGCAAAGAATTTCATTTATGCTCGCCCAATCACGGCGCTGTGGCATATACCCTGCTATGTGCTGCGCGCCCTTTCTTACGTACAATGGCGCGCATACATCACACTACCTCTGAAAAAGTTCTCAAGGTGTACCAGGTTTTTAGGCATCAGCTGTTAAAACTGCTTGGTACAATTTGGTACATCAGGTGCGTGAATTACGGTTTTAAGAGGCAATGACTGCACTCAGTGCAGCAACAGTGTTACTAAATGACTAATTTACTTAAAGAAAATAGTGCAGATCGTGGGCGGCTTTTTTCGGTCGCGCCCATGATGGATTGGACAACCCGCGATTTTAGAGCGCTAGCACGCACCTTAACCAAGCGGACGCTGCTGTATACCGAGATGGTCACGACCGGTGCGATTTTGCACGGAACGCCCCGTGAGCGCTTTTTGGGCTATAGCGAAGTAGAGCATCCGCTTGCATTGCAGTTAGGCGGCAGCGATGCCGGTGAGCTGGCTGAGTGTGCGGCGATTGCTGAGGCGTGGGGTTATGATGAGGTGAACCTGAACGTGGGTTGCCCGAGTGACCGTGTGCAGAACAATATGATTGGCGCGTGCTTGATGGGTTACCCCGAAAAGGTGGCCGAGGCAGTGCGGGCGATGCAGGCTGTGGTGTCTATTCCGGTCACGGTGAAGTGCCGTATTGGCATTGATGACCAGGATGAGGACGCTGACCTTGAGCGGTTTATCGCTATCGTCGCTGACGCAGGCTGCGAGGTGTTTACCGTTCACGCTCGTAAGGCGTGGCTGCAAGGCTTATCGCCCAAGCAGAACCGCGATGTGCCGCCGCTTAATTACCCCCGCGTTCACCGGTTAAAGCAGAGCCGACCTGAATTGCATATCGGCATTAACGGCGGCATTAAAACGCTGGCCGAGTGCCAAGAGCAGCTTACCCATGTGGATAGCGTGATGGTGGGGCGCGAGGCGTATCAAAACCCTTGGCTGCTCGCCGGCGTCGATGAACAGCTATTTGGTGAACAAGGCCCGGCGGCGAGCCGCTTGGATGCCGCGAACGCTTTCCGGCCTTATATTCAGCAGCGCTTGGATGAAGGCGCAAAGCTGAATCACATTACCCGTCACCTGCTGGGCTTGTTCCAGGGTTGCCCCGGCGGCAGGCGTTTTCGGCGTCATTTGTCGGAACACGCCCATAAAGAAGGCGCCGGTTTGCGCCTATTTGATGACGCGCTTAGCTTGGTGAATGAACCCGAGTGCGTGGCATAAAAAACCCGCTACGCAAGCGTAGCGGGTTCGTCTTCCTAGTAGCGTAGGCTTATTAACCGTTTTCGCGGCGGTTCGCCATTACGCCCTGCTCGACACGCTCACCGATCGTTTGGTCGACGTTTTTCCAGTACTCAAATACCCGTGATAGCACCGGCTCTTCAACACCATCGGAAACGTGGCCCACAATGTTGTTGACCAATCGGTCGCGGGCAGCGTCATCCATTACCTTATTGACCAAGTCATTGGCTTGGTTAAAATCGCCATCGCCTGGGCGCAACGTGTAGGCGGCACGAACCAGTTCGCCGTCCGTCTCCCATACCGCATCTTCTGGGTACCTTTCTGGGTTGGCGTGCGCGCCCCCTTTGCTATTAGGTGCGTACACTGGGTCGGTGGAGTGGTTAATACGCATCTTGCCACCCTGGCTGTAGCTGTTCACCGGAACCTTGGGCGCGTTAACAGGGATATGTTGGTAGTTCACCCCTAAACGCGCACGGTGCGCATCAGCGTAGGAGATTACCCGCGCCAACAGCATTTTATCCGGTGAGAAACCGGTGCCCGGTACGGCATTGCTGGGCTGAAACGCTGCCTGCTCGATTTGCGAGTGGAAATCGACGGGGTTGCGATCCAACGTCATCTTGCCTACTTCTTGCAGCGGGTAGTCGCCGTGGGGCCACACCTTGGTCAAATCGAAGGGGTTGATGTGGTAGGTCTTGGCATCTTCAAACGGCATGATCTGAACTTGCAGCGTCCAGGTGGGATAATCGCCGCGTTTGATGGCATCGAACAGGTCACGGCGATGGTAGTCGGCATCCGCACCCGCCATTTGATCGGCCTGTTCCTGGGTCATGCACTTAATGCCCTGGTCCGTCTTGAAGTGGTACTTCACCCAAAAGCGCTCGCCTTCAGCGTTCACCCACATATAGGTGTGGCTTGAATAGCCATTCATGTGGCGCCAAGTGGCGGGGATACCACGATCGCCCATTAGCCAGGTTACCTGATGGGCAGATTGCGGAGAAAGCGTCCAGAAGTCCCACTGCATATCGTGATCACGCAAGCCGTTATCCGCTCGACGCTTTTGTGAGTGGATAAAGTGCTGGAATTTGAGCGGATCGCGAACGAAGAACACAGGGGTATTATTACCCACCATGTCGAAGTTGCCCTCTTCGGTATAAAACTTCAGCGAGAAGCCACGAGGATCACGCCAAGTGTCTGGGCTACCCGCCTCACCGGCCACTGTAGAAAAACGCGCCAGCATCTCGGTTTTCTTGCCCGGCTGGAGAAAATCCGCCTTGGTGTATTGACTAACGTCGTGAGTTACTTGGAAGTGACCAAAGGCGCCGCTCCCTTTTGCGTGGGGCTGACGATTCGGAATCATTTCCCGGTTAAAGGCAGCCATCTGCTCCATCAAGTAGTGATCATGCAGAACGATCGGCCCATCGGGGCCTACTGAAAGTGAGTGTTCATCACTGTTGACTGCTATACCCGCATCCGTTGTGGTGTGTTTTGGTTTATCGCTCGTCATCGCTTTTCCTCCATGTCACGGTAGACGTGGCGTATGATCGCCACTCGTTCTAGTACGATGAAAGCTTGGCTATTTGTCTTTTGTTGTCATTTTAGTAGCCGCTAACAAAGCCCATCATAGGTATAGTCAACGAGTCGCTAACTTGCCATTCGCGAAGGCTATCGTTTGCCTATCAGCTCAATAGCTTTTACTTATGAAAAGCCATTAAAAGAATGAATCAGTGGGCGGTACTAAGCTGGAGTTAAAGCTTTCAACGGCGGTTTCAGCCTCTTCAATTTCATCAAAACGGGCAATATGAAACAGCGCTTCACCCTCGTTGGCCAATGGCAAGCGGCTCATACCAATCACGATGCCATCCGCAACAGCACGCACTTCACCCTCGTCATTACCAAAGGGGTCAGCCACTTTGCCCAGCACTTCGCCTTTGGCAACGCGGGCACCCAGGCGCACCTTGGGACGCAAAATACCGTCGATCGGCGCACGCGCCCAGCTTGACCCATTGGCCAATTCGGCGGGTGCTGGCGTGCGACGGCGCTGCTCGCCAGTCAGCATGCCTAGGCGCCGCATTACCCGCAGTACACCGCGCACGCCGGGAGCAATCGCCCACTCGTCAAATCGCAACGCTTCGCCTGCTTCATAGGTCAATACCGGAATGCCGCGCGTCTGGGCGTAATGGCGAAGGCTGCCTTCACGCAGTTCCGCATTGAGCACCACGGGCGCTCCGAAAGCATCGGCCATACGCTCGGTTTCACTGCCTGGGCTCAATTGAGCGCGGATCTGGGGCAGGTTAGTGCGATGAATGGCGCCTGTGTGGAGATCAATAATGTGGGTGGCGTGATCGACGATTTGTTCACGGAACAGCGCGGCAATCCGCCCGCCTAACGAACCCGATTCGCTGCCTGGAAAGCAGCGATTAAGATCGCGCCGATCAGGCAGGTAGCGCGTTTGCTGTAAGAAACCAAACACATTCACCACCGGCACAGCGATTAAAGTGCCGCGAATGCTATTGATCGCTTTTGCGCGTAATACCCGGCGAACAATTTCCACCCCGTTGATTTCATCACCGTGAATACCACCACACACCAGCATCACAGGGCCATCCTTACGGCCGTGAACCACTTCGACTGGAATATGCAGCGGCGTATGGGTATATAAACGCGCCACCGGCACATCCACTTGTAAGCGTTGGCCGGGCATAATGGTATGTTCGCCCAACTTAAAAGGAGCTCGCGCCATGCTTTATGTCCTGTTTTTAATCGGTTATTTTCGCGATGTTAGTAAGGTTCAAAGCTAGTAACATTGCCTGTTTATACGCTTTCACTGGCAAAATGACGAATTTGTTAACTTACGTTATGCGTTGAGTCAATTATCCATACAGTTTTGAATGTAAATACTCACTCGCTTAGGTTAAAATATGACCATACAGAGTTGATAACGAGGTTCCGTTTCCATGGCAAGAAAGACCAAAGCTGAAGCTGCTGCTACTCGCGAAGCGCTGCTTGAAGCTGCAGAAGAGGTATTTTTTGCCAAAGGCGTGGCACGCACATCGCTTGAGCAAATTGCTCGCCATGCGGGCCTCACCCGCGGTGCTGTCTATTGGCATTTCAAGAATAAAGGCGACCTGTTCATGGCATTGGTTGAACAGGTGCGCATGCCCTTCCAGTCGTTAATGGATGAAGTCGACAAAACGGACACCGCCCTATCACCGTTAGAAGCGATACGTCTTGCCTGCCATGCGGGTTTGGTGCGCCTTGAACAACCGTCGTACCAACGGATACTGTCGATTTTACTGCACCGCTGCGAGTTCTTCAGCGACATTAACCCGCTTGATATGCAAGAAGAGATCGGTAACGAGTGTTACCAGGAAATGCTGGCGGTATTTGTACAGGCTAAAGAGCAGCAACTACTGCGCGAAGATTTAAGCCCGGAAGTAGCAACACGGCTAATGCAATCCATGTTGGGTGGTCTTTTCCATGATTGGTTGCGTAATCCTGACGCTTTTGCAATACGTGAACGCGGCGGCGAGCTGATCGATACCTCTATTCGTATGATGCAGCGTTAAACACCTCACCCATCCCTCGCTGCAATGCAGCAAATATGCTACTACTGGCGCTATGTCTAGCCGTGTGAGCATTCTATGGATACCCTGGAGTTTGTTCGCGTACGCGAATTAGAAGTTGCCGTACGCATTTGGAACCCTTCCGCCCCCCGCACGCTTATCGCTTGGCATGGACTTGCTCGCCACGGCGGTGACTTTAGCGCACTGGCGCGTGAACTGGGCAGCGAATGGCGTATTCTTGCACCCGATACGCCAGGCCGCGGGTTATCGAGTTGGTCGTTATTTCCAGCTCACGACTACCTTTATAGCCATTACGTGACGGTCGCCATCGCTCTATTAGATCACTTTAAACTTGATAACGTTGATTGGCTGGGCACGTCGATGGGTGGCCTGTTAGGCATGCTGATCGCTGCTGATCCAGAACACAGCGCGCGGATCTCTCGGTTAATCCTGAACGATGTAGGGCCTGAATTGAATCAACAGGGGCTGGTTGCCCTTTCCAGCTACTTTGGCGTTGCCCACCGTTTCTCAAGCTTTAGCGAGCTCCATCAGGAACTCACTCAGCACTACGCAAGTTTCGGCATCACTAAGGAGTCCGCTTGGCGTGAACTAGCGCTGAACAGTGCCCGTCGGTTGCCAGACGGTAGCTGGACGTATCACTTTGACCCTCGCATTGGCGAGCAGTTTGTGCACGATACACCGCGCGACACCTGGGCCGACTGGGAGAGTATTCGCTGCCCGGTGATGGTTATTCGCGGCGAAGAATCAACCCTGTTAGATGCCGAAACGCTGCCCCGCATGGCTGAAACACAGCCTACGCTTGTCACCCTGACCGTACCGAACTGCGGCCACGCCCCCATGTTGGATCAATCTGCACAGGTCGATCCCATTCGCCGCTTTTTAAACCACCCCGTACCACACCCAATTCCAGGCAAGTCATCGCAACCCGGCACTGGCTGGCATTACATCTGGCAGCACCCAGTGCAGTGGTTGGCGCATCAGTGGCGGCGGTGGTGGAAATAAACCGGGATGCCCAAGCCTTGGGCATCCCGGCGGCGACCCTCAATGCGCGTAATAACTCAGTGAGAGGCCGAGTAATGGCTAGCAGGGTGATGTTTTTTGCTTAACCGCAGTTTATTCAAACGAACACGTGTCTCCAGATACTCTTGCTCAGTGACACTGCGGTAAGCCCCCTCTTTAGGCAGGTACTTCACCAATACCCGGCGCTCGCCCTGTACAGGTAAGGCGTCGCGTTTGCTGAGCAGCTTTACTGTGCTGTTAGGCTCATCATCAATTACCGCAAACGCCTGTTCGCCCTCCCCCTGGCGCTCGGTCACCACTACCGTTTGGCCAAGCAAACACCGCCGGGTAAAGGGGCGGTAGCGATGCAGCACGCGGTGTAACGCATTACAAAGCGCCGCCGCCACGGGCGAGGCGATCACCAAGGTGGCCCAAAGCACCACCACGCCGACCGGAATACGTATTAAACCGAGCGGCAGCCAGCGCAACACTAGCAGTTCGATCGCGACGGTGAGTGCCGCCGCAATGGTTAGAATGACCGTTAATGCCAGCGTTGCGGGAACGCCCGCAAAGCCTAAAGAAACTAAAGTGCTAGCCAGATGATCTTCTTTTAAGCTATCGCGCTCAAACAGTTCCAAAGGGGCCAAACGGATAATCACTAGTAGCCAATAGAGCGCTAATAGCCCAAGTAGAAACGTAAACACAATGCTCGGGAATTGCGTCGCTGCGTGCAGTAGCTCGTTCATGGCGTCCTCCTCTCCCGGTACTTAGCCAGGGATGTATTGTACTTTCAGCTTAGTCGACATTAGCTTTTTAGTGCCACTTTTACTTTGACTTAGGTCATTACGACAAAAAAAGGGTGCCACCCGAAGGTGGCACCCATCTCTTTACACATTGGTTTATTCGCTAGGAGCTAAACCTTAGTGGTCATGCTCCAGCGCTGGCTTGTGGGAAGCATGCTTTTTACCCTTCATTTTGCGTCCCAGCCAGTCAGAGGCTGTCGCAATCATGGCGTAGAAGCTGGGAATGAACAGACTACCCAGGGTAGCGACAGAGAACATACCCATGGCCACCGTGGTACCGATGTGGTGGCTGCTCACGTCGCTGGCGCCGGTCGCCAAGGCCAACGGTAAAGTACCGAAAATAAACGCTAGCGAGGTCATTACGATGGGACGGAAACGCAACTCTGCCGCGGTAATCGCCGCCTCACGAATGGTTTTACCCTGCTCTTTACGCTGAAGTTCGGCGAACTCGACGATCAGAATAGCGTTTTTCGCCGCAAGCCCGACCACCACCAGCATACCGATCTGCACATACACACTGGTGTCCAGCCCGCGCAGCACGATGCCACCTATACCACCGAGGAAGGCAAAGGGGGTTGCGGTCAGAACCGCCAGAGGCAACGACCAACTCTCGTACTGAGCCGCCAGAATCAGGAACACCATCAATAGCCCGAAGACTATCGCCAGAGTCGCGGCATTACCCAGGTTCGACTCCTGGTACGCCGTACCGGTCCAACCCATGCCCCAGTTGGTTCCCAGCGTTTCCTGAACCACCTGCTCCATCGCTTCAATCGCCTGCGCCGAGCTATAGCCAGGTGCGGGATTACCCTGGAACTGAGCACCGGCGTAAACACCGAAGCGTGATACCACAGACGGACCCGTTTGACGCTCAAGCTCAACAAACTCCGAAAGCGGAATACGCTCACCATTACCGCCGCGAACATAAACGCTGCTAACGTCTTCTGGCGTTTTTCGGAATTCATCCTCGTTTTGCAGATACACCTGGAAATTACGGTTTTGGTAGCTAAAGTAGTTCACAAAGCCGTTACCAAAGGTATTGGATAGGGCCGAGTTAATATTCTCTAGTGCCACGCCGTAACTGAGCGCCTTCTGCTGATCAATGTTCGCCCGATACGACGGTACGTTCACGTTGAAGGTTGAAAACACCTGGTTAAGCGCAGGGTGCTCATTAGCCTTCTGCATAATTTGCAGCGAAGCTTCGTACAGTTCCCGCGGCGTTGCCCCTTCAAAAGATTGCAAATAACCGGTGAAACCACCCGTGGTCGAAAGCCCCATAATGGGCGGCACGTTAAAGGCCATTGCCGAACCACCGTCGATACTGGCACCCAGGCCCATAATGCGGCCCACTAACTCGTCAGCGGTCAGTTCGCGCTCCGCCCAGGGGTGCATATTGACGAACATGATGCCCCGAGCAGTGTTAACGGCGCTCGACAGAATGTCGTACCCCGCCACAGCCGAGGAGTATTCAACACCTGGAATGGCTTCCACTTCGGCGCTGAGTTTTTCCATGTAGCGCTGGGTACGGTCAAGCGACGCCGCATCGGGCAGCGATACGCTTACCAGCACAATCCCCTGATCAGTCTCAGGTACCAGGGTTGAAGGCGTGTTGGCGTACAGCCAGTACGACCCCACCCCGGTTAGCACCGTAAGCGCCAACGCCAACACCCAAAAACGTACCAGCACTTTTACGACCGCCATGTAAGCGGCGGTAATACCCGCAAACATGCGGTCAAACAGGCGGAAAGGTGTGTTTAAAGCGCGCTTGACCTTGGACTGCCCTGCGCCAGCGATTTTATGTTTAATAAAGATCGCCGATAGGGCCGGTGTGAAGGTCAGCGCCATGACCGCCGAGAGCGCTACCGAAATCGCCACGGTAATCGCAAACTGCTGATAAATCTGCCCGGTGAAGCCCCCCAGAAAGGCTACGGGAATAAAGACCGCGGCCATAATCAGCGAGGTGGCGATAACCGGCCCACCGACCTCTTTCATGGCCCGGATAGTGGCATCCCGCACGCTGATATCATCTTCTTCACTCAGCACACGTTCGACGTTCTCCACCACCAGGATGGCATCGTCGACCACTATCCCTATCGATAACACCAAGGCAAACAGCGTCAGCAGGTTGATCGAGAAGCCAAACAGGTAGAAACCGGCAAAGGTACCTACCACCGCGACGGGCACGACCGACATGGCAATGACCGTAAAGCGCCAGTTCTGTAGGAAGATAAACAGAATGACGATAACGATCAGGAAAGCTTCAATGAAGGTTTTAAGTACGGTCTCAACCGAGGCATCAATGAATAGCGTCGTGTCGTAAGGCGCTACGTATTCAAGCCCAGGGGGAAAGCGACTTTCCAACTCATCCATGGTGGCACGTACACCATTCGCCGTTGCTAACGCATTGGCCCCAGGCTGCTGGTTAATGATGATCGGCGTCATGGTAGAGCCGTTCAAGCGTGCATCCACCCCATAAAAGGATGCCCCAAGTTCAATACGCGCTACGTCCTTTAAGCGGAGTGAGGAGCCGTCGCTGTTGGTGCGCAGGTAAATATTGCGGAAATCATCGACGTCATTCAGTCGACCACCCGCGGTAATCGTATAGGTGTAGGAGCGCGGTTCGCTTTGCGGCGTTGATGCCAAGCTACCGGCCGGGATCTCAGTATTTTGCGCTCTAATTGCACTAGCCACTTCGCTAGGCGTCAGGTCGTACTGCGCCAATTTATCCGGGTCCATCCAGATACGCATGGCGAATTCACCACCACCCAACACCTCAGCATTACCCACCCCAGGCACCTGACGCAGTTCATCAAGCACGTTCAGCGTGGCGTAGTTCTGCATGTAGATGTTGTTGTAGTCACCGCTCGGCGACGTCAGCGCTATAAACATCAAAATAGAGTCCGAGCGCAGCTCCACGGTCACGCCTTGGGACTGCACGGCTTCAGGCAACTGCGAAAGCGCCCCTTGAACCCGATTGTTAACATTGATGGTATTGATATCGCCATCAGTGCCGATATTAAAGGCTACACTCAGGCTCATGGTGCCGTTATCAGCGCTGTTAGAGGTCATGTACAGCATGTCTTCCACGCCGTTAATGGCCTCTGCAAGCGGTGCTGCAACCGTTTGCGCAACGGTTTCTGCATCCGCACCCGGGAACTGGGCCTGCACTGATACCGTCGGCGGCACTACGCTGGGATACTGCTCAATCGGCAGTATCCGCATCGACATAACGCCCACCAACGTCACGATAATTGCCAACACCGTGGCAAATATCGGGCGGCTGATGAAGAAGTTAGAGAAGTTCATTATTGCGCACCCTCTTCTCCTTCAGCGGGCTGACCATCGGCTGCCCCCGCTTCCATCGCTTGTGCCGCCTCGGCCTGTTCTTGCGCCTCTTCTTGCTCGACGTCTTCGACCACCGCCCCTGCATTGCCATCAAACGGTTGCGGGTCAATCGCCATACCCGGCTCTAAACCAGCGGGATCACCGACAATCACTCGGTCACCCGGCTCCAAGCCCTCACGAATCAACTGCCAAGGGCCTGCCACTTCGCCTAAAGAGACCGTCTGCTCACGAGCCTTATTGTCATCATCCAGCACATACACCTGCGGGCCCATTAAGCCTTGCGTCACAGCAATTTCTGGCACTGCCATCACGTCAAAGCGTTTCAAGCCTTCAATCCGGACACGCACAAATTGGCCGGGCAGTATGCTCGCCTCAGGATTTTCAAACGTGGCGGACGCTTGAACGGTACTGGTACCGCTGTCGACTCGTGACCCCAGGAAATCTAAATGGCCTTCCAGTTCAGAATCACTGCCACCGCTAACACCTGGAACGCTCAGCCGCGCACGAATATCCGATGTCTCACCGCTTTCGCTTAACTGGCGGCGTAGCTCAAAAGCGTCGCGCTGAGGCAGCTGGAAACGTACTTCTAAGGGATCAAGCGGCGTAACCGTGGCTAGCTCAGTGCCGGAGGTCACCAAGTTGCCCACGTTAATCTGGCTTAAGCTGATCATGCCTGACACCGGTGCAGTCACCTGCGAGTAACCTAGGTCGAGATTGGCACTGGTTAACGCTGCCTCTGCCTGCGCTACGTTTGCTTGGGCGACACGCTGGTCAGCGAGTGCTTGGTCATACTGCTGACGGCTGACCGAGTTCTGACTTAGTAATTGCTCGAAACGCTGGGCATCACGCTGGGCGCGGGAAAGCTCAGCCCGCGCGCTTTGCAGGTCAGCTTCACGCTGGTTAACGGTCGCCTGATAAAGATCCGGCTCAATGGTATAAAGACGATCGCCCTCTTCTACCATTTGGCCTGGTTCAAAGTGGCGCTCTTCAAGAAAACCATTTACACGTGCCACCAAAGTGACTTCACCATCACTGCGTAGCAAAGAGGGATACGATTTATCCAGCGGTATATCCTGACGCGCCATTTCAGTTACTTCTACCTGATGGGGCGGGGATTCTTGCTCAGCGCCCTGCTGGGATGCCTCGGTTTGTTGCTCTTGACCACAGGCCGCGAGTGCCAGCGCGGCTATCAGCGTTACTAGACTCGCTCGGTGTGAGTGAATCATCTTCTTCATACGTTAAATTCCCATGTATCTTTTAAAAGTCGACTGATAGCACTTGCGCACCTGGGTCATTCCCAAAGCAGCAGCAAATTACATACCCGGCTGGGGTGGTGCACCAATGTCGAGAGCACTGTCATAGCGGTCGTTGCCGTCACTTTCTGGCAAGATAAAGTTCACCTCATCGCCGGTTAACCACGCATTGACTTCCTCAATGGCTTCAACGTCCAGGCGGCCGGCTTGCTGGCGCAGCGTGAGCAAATTCACTACATAGTCGTAGCGAGCTTCCGCGTAGTTGGCGATCGCGTTGTAGAGGTTCTGCTCAGCGTTCAAAACATCCACGATGTTACGGGTACCGACCTCATAACCGGCGCGAGTAGCCTCTAAAGCGCTTTGGTTGGAGACAATAGCCTGCTGACGGGCTTCAACGGTTTCTACATCATTGCTGACTTGGGTATACAGCGAACGTACTTGCTGGATGGATGAGCGACGCTGAGACTCGAAATCATACTGACTGCTTTCCAGTTGATAGGTCCCTTGGCGGATACTGGCGCTGGTACGGCCGCCGGTATAAATAGGCACATTAGCGCTCAAGCCTACTTGGCTCGAGGAGTTTTCAGTGTTGCCATCAATATCATTGTCACTGTATTGATAGTTGCCAAACGCTTGTAGCGTAGGCAAGCCGCCCGCCCGGGCAATTTCCACGCCGCTGCGTGCTACCTCAATCCCGGCCTGCTGGGCCAATACTTGAGGGTTAAGCTCAAGGGCCTGTTCAATCCAGTAGTCGCGGCTACTTGGCTCGGGAAGGCCAACCGGCATGCTGTCGCCCAGTGCTTCAATGCTGGCATAACGTTGGCCGGTCAGTTGCTCCAATGCTTCAAAAGCCACTTGAAGATTACTTTCTGCGGCAATGCGATCAGCACGCGATTGGTCAAAGGTGGCGCGCGCTTCTTCGACTTCGGTAATCGCAATCAAGCCAACTTCAAACTGCTCGCCGGCTTGCTCAAGCTGACGGCCAATCGCCCGCTCTTGAGCGAAACGTGCTTCCAATATTTCATGGGCGCGCAGAATATCGAAATAGGCACTGGCGGTATCAATCAGTAGCTGCTGTTCGGTGGCTGCTAGCAGATATACCTGCTGGTCAATCTGACGCTCGGCCTGAGTGACTTCTCTGCGTGTCACCTCGTTATAAAGCGCCTGGGTGGCTTCTAAGGTGAGCGATACGGAGTTGTAACGGTCATCACCGGTACTCACATTACCAGTGCCTGTACCTGCTCGCGACGATGTCTGACTTTCGTACTGCTGGTTGTGGGCAACATTACCGGTGGCGTTAACTTGGGGGAGCAACCCACTACGTGCCACATCTCGGCCGGCTTCAACGCCTAAATATTCGGAACGTGCCGATGCTAATGCCGCATTATTGTCTAACGCATCACGGGTAATTGTGAGGAGGTCAGCAGCTTGAGCAGGCAACACAAAAGAAGCTGTGAATACCGCTAACAGTAAGGGTCGTAAAGGGGCATTGACTGCCCAGTGTGCCAGTCGCATGGGGTTGCCTCTTAAGTATCAGCGTCAGGATGGCGAACGAACTAAGCTTCTCATCTTACGAAGTCTCTCAGCTTACAAAGAATCTAAGCTTACAAACTCACTCAGCGCATTAAACCACTCAGAAAGATGAGCATTATAGTTACATTCATGTATGTATGCTAGCCTTGAACAATCTAAAAATGTGTGTACAGCCTATTGTCAAGTCGCATCCAGCTTACCTTAGTTCAAGGCATGAGACTTTGACGAGAGATGCGGCTTTCTTTTACGAAATTCCCTTGGATCAATGCCCCACTTTGTTAGCCGTGACGCTAACGTTGTTGGCTTGATTCCCAGTAGCTCCGCCGCGCCGCCCGCCCCAGACACTTTGCCGCTCGCCTTGGATAGAGCGGCAATGGTGCTTTCTTGCTGGCGCTGGCTAAGCGCATGTTCGGTTATCAGCGGCGCTTCACTTTGTTGCCCGCTAGAATGAGCCACCGAATGCACCAGGTTAGTGCGGTTTAACGAACGTGGCGGTTCACTCAGCAGCAGGTCATCAAATACCAGGCGCCGGTCCTGAGTGACGATCACCTGTCGCTCAATGACGTTTTCCAGCTCACGAATGTTGCCGGGCCAGGGGTAACGCTGAAGAATTTCTAATTGGGCGGGAGGAATACGCACGCCCGGCTTATTGAATTTAAGGCAGGCACGGTGCAAAAAATGACGCGCCAGTAGCGGCACATCCTCAATCCGCTTGCGCAGTGGCACCGAATCTATGGGAAAGACGTTAAGGCGGAAGTAGAGGTCTTCACGAAAGTGACCCGCTTCGATCATGTCGCGCAGTTCACGGTTGGTTGCTGCAATGACCCGCACATCGACCTCCCGTGTGCGGTTATCTCCCACCCGTTCAAACTGCTGGTCCTGCAATACACGCAGCAGCTTACTCTGTAGTTCCAAAGGAATTTCACCGACTTCATCTAAAAACAGCGTGCCGCCGTGGGCGAGTTCAAAACGCCCAGGACGGTTCTGCACCGCACCGGTAAAGGCCCCTTTTACATGGCCGAAAAATTCGCTCTCAAAAAGATCGCGGGGAATGGCTGCACAGTTGACGCGAATGAGCGGCCGGTCACTGCGCGTGCTGCCCGCATGAATGGCACGCGCGATCAGCTCCTTACCGGTGCCCGACTCACCGCTAATCAGCACGTTGGCACTGGTGGGCGCGACCATTTCTATCTGTTTAATCAGTTGTGCTACCGCCGGGCTATTGCCGACGATGTCGCGGTGGTTCAGCTCCGCTTTTATCTCTTCTTGAAGATACTCATTCTCCAGCTCCAGACGCTGCTTGAGGGACTCCACCTCAGCCAGAGCATCACGAAGCTGCTGCTCGGCACGCTTGCGCGCACGAATATCGCGAAACAGCACCACGGCGCCAACTAAACGGCCCATTTCGAAAATCGGTGTGCTGGTGTACTCGACAGGAATCGCTTCGCCATTCTTGTGCCAGAACACTTCGTTATCGACATGATGCACCTGACCATCACTGAACGAGGCGTGAATAGGACACTGCTGCACCGGAAAGTGGCTGCCATCGGCGTTGGTGTGGTGGAACATCAGGTGCGCGTCGTGGCCGACCATATCGTCGGTACTCCAGCCCAAAATACGCTCGGCAGCAGGATTTACAAACGTCGTTTTGCCTTCGGCATCCAGGCCGTAAATGCCCTCACCCGCCGCGCCAAGAATAAGTTGATTCTGCTTCTCGATGCGCTCGAAGACCTGCTCGACCCGCTGCCAGCCCACTTCGCCCTGGCGGTGTTGGCGACCAAGCTCTGCCTTGGCACGTCGCTGCTCGGCCTTGTTACGGTCAATCAGCGTCAATAACAGCTGCTGCTGCGAACCTTCGATGCATTGGGCATACACCTCCACGCGGTAGGGCTGGCGCAGCATATCGAGTATCACCAAATCATCCGACCAGGCGGTTTTTTGCACCAGCGCCTCGTCGGTAAAGCTGACCCATAGCGGCAGTGAGGCACTTAGCCGGTGGCTAAACGGTGACGCCAGCAAAGCCTGTTCATTACATTGTTGGTCAATAGATAGCAGCTCACAGGCAGCCGTATTGGCAGCCAGTAGTTGATCGGTAAAGGGGTCGACAACCAGCATCGCGAGCGGGGAGTGCTTCCCCATCAGCGTCGAGGCGTGGTTGCAGGAATGTATTCGCTCCACCATTGATTGGCTCTCCGCAGATTAGAGACGACTGTTCCCGTTACCATTCAATTCCCACGCCACTTACGAGTTTTCGTCAATAAAACAATGAAATATCGTAATTTACGATTTTTCGTTGTTATTTGCCCTTGCTCACCCTAACGACCAACAAAGCGTAAAAAACTTATAAAACAATATCTTGAAATAAAAACCCAAGAGTTGGCACATAAATCGCAACATCAAGGATAGCGCCGCCTGCCTTACCCTATTTGCACCAAAACGGCGCAACCATCTGTTGATTGCTTCTGTCGGGAAACATTAACGCTTTTTAGACAAGGCATTAACTAACCAAATGACACAGGAGACATGCTTATGTCTTATCTAATGCCTAGTGAGTTTGTCACTAAGTTGGTAGACCAGGGCGAGTCCAAAGTCTATATGGGCACCCGGGATACGCTTATTCGCGCCTTTATGGCAGGAGCTACCCTGGCCCTGGCGGTAATTTTTGCCATTACCATCGCAACGCAAACAGGCCATTTCCTGATCGGGGCACTGCTCTTTCCCGTAGGCTTCGTCATGCTCTACCTGATGGGCTATGACCTGCTCACCGGGGTTTTCATGCTGGTGCCTATCGCCTGGCTCGATAAAAGACCCGGCGTGACACTGCCGCGAATGCTGAAGTGCTGGGCACTGGTGGGGCTCGGCAATCTTGGGGGTGCCCTATTTATCGCCACCTTCGGT
>TARA_R110000796_G_C14570566_1_pt1 | contig 17570 bp, 19 predicted proteins | sample TARA_R110000796 | Tara Oceans TARA_R110000796 (sample SAMEA4397815) | marine metagenome | biome: Polar Biome; feature: [SRF] surface water layer (ENVO:00010504); material: water (ENVO:00002006), including particulate matter (ENVO:01000060) such as... | depth 5 m
GGGGCATCAAAATTTGACAGTTACACAGGCTTATTTAAAAGAATTAGATAACTCAGTTTTGGACGAGGCCTCAACATTATTACTGTAAGTCACATTAAGTTGTACAAGGCTGCTTTTTACAAAATATATGCTCCTCATTTTGTAGCTACAAGATGGTATATAAAATTGTCGAAATCAATCCGGTCAAGAAAACTACAACGGCATAAAACAAAAGCTTTTGTTTATGGGTAATTATTTTTCCCAAAAAATAAACATCGCATATTAATTCATCGTATACATTATGGCCATTTTTCATAATGCGTTCAAATTCCGATTTGAACTCCTGTAAAGTTAGTTTTGAAAAACTTGCAGCATATAGAGTGCCCTTATACCCACTTTTCAAATAGGCCTTACCCCAATAGTAGTGGGGCAACATACTAAATAGGGCAAACACCATAGAGAGCATACTACTAATTACTAACATTTTGGTCCCTAAGGTAATATTTAACGCCCTTGTCTCTGTATTTATGAACTGTATACCAAAAATAAGGGTGGTAATAATGGAATTAACGGTCAATACAATTCTTGCCTTGTTATCTACCATTTTAAGTAGATTGTAATGATTTTTGGAGATTGTCCTAAAAAGTGTCTGTACACCCCTAGAATCATATTTTAATAATTTGTTTTGCATCAAATTTAAGCTGTCGGCCTTTGGTGTAATTTTAGTCATAACCTAAATTTTAAATGTTACATAATCTATCGATTTCTTCCATCACATGCTTTATTTTGTCATCTTCTAAAACAATGTCAATTAAATGGCAAGGTGCTTGCAAAAGTTCATCAACTAAAATGATATCCTTAGCAATAAGTTGTTGTTTCTCTTTTTTGGTTAACCTTGTTAGGGTCGATATGGGGAAAAGTCCGTATGAGTCAATATTAGCTTTTATCCCATTATTTTTAGGATAATCCCAGCTTAAAAGTGTCAATCCCACGCATCTTGCATAATCTATAGCATCTTGTGTAAAACGTGTATTGGTTACAAGCCAACCTTGTTTCAGATATGTTTTATGTAATGGGTCTGTGTTCCATTGTTCTTGCACATCCAAAAAACGCGAATTAATATACAAAGGTATTTTTACATTACTAACAGCCTTCGAATCTGTATGGAACTTACATTCCACAACATAAGCAACTCCATCTTTTTCTGCTAATACATCTATCTCATGTGTTACACATTTTCCATTTAGTACTACACTTACTTTTGTACTGTATCCTTTTTTTTTCAACAAAGCACTAATCAGCCTCTCAAACGGATATCCCGTTGGTCCCAATTCGAAAATGGCACGTTTTAAAATATACTTTGATGCAAAAATACTATCATGCTTTTTCAAAAATGAATAAGCCTTTTTATGTATTTCTACTGTGCTAATCCCGTTGTATAACTGAGGCTTTAAAAGGTCTACAATTCTTGCGGCCTGAACACTATCTACACCACAAGAAATTATTGAAGCTTTAAATTTATCCTCTGAATAAGGTTCCATTTCAAGTGTTTGCTTTTTTACCAATAATTGATCAATACTCATTTCTATATTATTAAATTTTTAGAATTTTAGTCATAATACCAAAGCGTATTACCTCCAGCTGATGTTCAAAGTAGATGTTATAATAATCCATTCCGTTATAATATCCCACAAACAAGCCTATATCTTCTAAAAATTTTGGATGGTAGTAAAACATAACATTTACATTCAACCTATCAATGTCTATTATATCAAGTTCATTATAATTATCAAGCATTAATGTGGTATCTACTTTTAACGAAAACCTAGGTCTGCTTTTTTTATGTTTATTGATAAATGGTAGTTGATGGGCCGTAAAAGTGTTGTGCCATCTTAAACCACTGAATCGTCCCTGTAATTCTTGTACCATCCAACTTTTAGGATGTACTTCTATAGAGCTTTTAATTGTTTTAATAGCATTAAGCTTATAACTCGGTTTTGTTCCTATAAAGCCTATTTCAAAATAATTTGTGGCAAAGTTCCCTGTGCTCAGATTTATTGTATTGTCTTCATTAAAAAAATTACCATCCTGCCCATTGGAGTGATGTACTAACTTGCCAAATAATAAGTTTTTGGCCATTGCTTTATTGATATTCAATAGATAATAAAACGCAATTTGCGGCATATAACTGGGAGTTTTCACAGGGTATGACGCTTCATTATACATTCTAATTATAATTTGAGGGGTTAACAGAGCAATAAGTCGTGAGTCTTTTCGCTCTCTTATTGTAAAAGAAGGATTGATATTGGCTTCAAACATAAGAGGTTTAATATTTCCTATGTCTGTCGGTAAAGTAATATAGCTGTCATTTTGGCTTATTTCAGCAATGGTAGATAATTCTAAAATAGGGAAGTTTAATTTATTTTTTTGTGCAAATGTTATTTGAGAACCTATGGAAAATATTACCATCACTATATTCTTAAAAGCCAACATATATACATTATTTATAAATTACCTTTATATCAATTGTTAAGTCATTATTTAATAGAAAACTAGCATTTGTAAAATTCGGGCGATTGCCAATTCCAAAATCTTCGTAATTAGAAAACCCTATTCCTTCATTGGGTATTGGAAGCATAAATTTTTTATCAAGCTTATCATTATTGTTTTCGTCGTGCAGAACGACTACGGCATAACGTCCTGAGGGCAAGTTGTCAAAAGTGAACTGGGCAAATTTGTCTTTTAATTTTACTTTACCCTTTTTGAAATAGCTTCCAAATTTTTCATCAGGGATTGTGCCTTCTTTATTGTAGAGTGCAAATATTGCAGTACCTTCTGAATTTTGCAAATCTTTAACCGTTACAGTTAAGGAATTGGTGTTAGCTGTAGTATGTGTCAGTAACGAAACAAATAACACTATTCCCAAGATCATTATTTTTTCCATACTTTTATTTTTTTATTGGTATATATTAAAAACCAGAATGTAAGTGTTGATCTAAACAACATGGCGTAAACCGTTTTTTGTTCATAATCGCCATTAAATTGTATATGGACAATTAATCCAAGAAAAGCTAATAATAAAAGCGATAGTGATATTTCCAAAGGTTTATTAGCCCATTTTTTGGTTGTAAATAATCCATGGCTTGCAAGTAAATACAAAAAACTACTTATGAAATTTGCCCAAACAACAAACCACACATAATTGCCTTCTGCAGATCTAATACCGAACAGATCAAAGATAACAGTGCTGCTTAAATACAAAGTGAACAAGCCAAAAGCTGACAATATTATAGCTATTGGATACAATGCTAATTTATCTATTTTCATTTTTTCATTTAAAATTGAGTTATTGAACGCAGTATTCCATTTTTCTTGAAGAACAATCCATTTGATTTGATTTTCTACATTTCTTATGATATGCCCATCATCGGTTAATTGGTTTTTTTGTAGCTCCAAACGGCCAATACATTCATAACAATAGCATAGGCTAATGTTTTTAAGGCTAGTGGTAAAATATCAGTAAATCCCGAGCCCTTTAGCATGACCATACGCATAATCTCTACGAAATATTTTATCGGATTAAACTCGGTAAGTATCTGAGCCCATTTAGGCATACTTTCAATAGGGGTAAATAAGCCACTCATTAAAATAAAGATGACAACAAAGAACCAAGCAATAAACATGGCTTGTTGTTGTGTATCGGTAAAGTTCGATATAAATAATCCCATACCCAGAATTACTAATATGTAGACCGACGTATACACATAAAGCAAACCTAAATTACCCATCATTGGAACATTAAATATGAGTTTTGCCAAAATCAAACCTAAGGTCAATAAACCCATACCGATAACCCAAAAAGGAAATAACTTCCCTATTATGAACTGACTTTTACGTATAGGTGTAACATTCATTTGTTCCAGCGTGCCTATTTCCTTCTCTCTCACAATATTCATCCCGGATAGGAAAAGAGTAATCATAGATACTAATAAAACTAAAATACCGGGCACCATAAATGTTTTATAATCTAATGTTATATTGTACCAAAAGGAAGGAATACTGGTGATAGCTAGGGGTTGCGTTCTCTTATCGGAAGAAGTGTCCATAAAATCTACCTTTATAGCTTTGTTAAAACTTTGTACGATTTGGTTAACATAACCGCTTTCAACACCAGCAGCAGCTCCATCAATCGCATTAATTGTTACTCCTAGCATGCCTGATTTTTCTTTAAGTAAATTACGCTCAAAATGGTAGGGTATTTCCAAGACTAAATCTACATCACCTCGCAACATGGTCGAACTAGCTTTATCGTGAGATCCAAAATCTGTGAGTACATTAAAATAAGTAGATGCGTTAAATTTGTCAATTAATGCTCGTGAAGTTGAAGTGTGATCATTATCTACATAAGCAAATTTTATATTTTTCACCTCATAAGTTGCTGCATTAGACAATACGACTAATTGTAATATGGGTAATATAAATATGATTGGCAACATCCCTTTATTTCTAAAGATTTGTTTAAACTCCTTTTGTATAATATATCCAATAGTATTCATTATTCTAACCGTATTTTATATTTCTTTATACTTAACCCAATAAACAATAGGGTCATTCCTACTAAAATTAAACTCTCTTTCCATATAAATGTGAGGTCTACCCCCTTCAACATTATGCCTTTTATAATAATGATGAACCATTTGGCAGGGATAATGTGACTTATGACTTGCAGAGGTTCAGCCATACTGGATATGGGGAAAATAAAACCGGAAAGCAATATTACAGGAAGCATTAAACCCATTAGCGAAATCATCATAGCAGTTTGTTGGGTTTCGGATATGGTGGAAATTAAAATTCCCAATGCCAATGAAGTAATAATGAACAATACGCTTTCAGCTCCTAATAAAAACAAACTTCCTTGTACTGGCATCTTAAAAATAAAAATGCTTAACAATACAATTACTGCTGCATTAATGACAGAAAGGAAAATATAAGGAACCACCTTTCCAATAATAACCTGAAATGGTTTTATGGGAGATACCAAAAGTATTTCCATAGTGCCAAGTTCCTTTTCTCTTGTAATGGAAATGGAAGTCATCATTGCTGAAACCAACATCAAAATAATGGTCATGACTCCTGGTACAAACGTAAATACGCTTTTTAATTCAGGATTGTAAACCATACGTGTTTGTGGCAGTACTTGGTAATCAAAGGTTATATTCTTGTTTATTGATCGCTGATAATTTTGTAAAATGGAATTAATGTAGTTTGTTATAGTATTTGCTGTATTAGGATCTGTAGCGTCTGTAATAACTTGTATGGTAGCTTCTTGTTCTTTGATTAAATTCTTGCTAAAATCTTTTTCAAAGTTTAATGCCGCTTTAATTTTTCCTTTTTTGAAAGCAGCTTCAATATCAGACTCTTTGGTGATAAACTGATTTATGGTGAAGTATTTTGAAGCTGATATTTTATTTATAATTTCTTTAGTGGATGCATCTTTTGAATGATCTAATATGGCAATATCAACATTGTTGATTTCATTGGTAATGGCAAAACCGAACAACAATATCTGGGCAATTGGCATCCCAAACAAAATAAAAAGCGAGCGAGTATCCCTGAATATATGATAAAATTCTTTTTTTATAAATCCTATAAATCGTTTCATCCTCTTGCTAGTTTTAAAAATACATCATTCATATTTTCAACTTTAAATTGTTCTTTCAACTTTTTCGGAGTATCTAAGGCCTCGATTCTACCATCAACCATAATAGACACTCGGTCGCAATATTCTGCTTCATCCATATAGTGTGTGGTAACAAAAATGGTTGTACCCTGATCAGCTGATTTATAAATCATTTCCCAAAATTGTCGTCGTGTAATTGGGTCAACACCACCTGTAGGTTCATCTAAAAAAACTATTTTAGGTTCATGCAATAAGGAAACAGAAAACGATATTTTTTGTTTCCATCCCAATGGTAATGAGCCTACTAATTGGTTGGCAACATCTTCTAACCCAAGTTCTGTAATTAAGTGTTTAGTTTTTTCCTTAATTCTTGCTCGCGATAAACCATATATTCCTCCAAAAAATGTAATGTTCTCTTTTACCGTTAAATCATCGTACAATGCAAATTTTTGGCTCATATAGCCGATATTTTTTTTAATGCTTTCTGCATTTGTATAAACATCAAATCCAGCTACTTTTGCTTTTCCCGAAGATGGTTTAGAAATGCCTATAAGCATTTTCATTGCCGTGGTCTTGCCTGCTCCATTTGCACCTAAAAAACCAAATATTTCTCCTTTTTTAACTTCGAATGTAATGGCGTTTACGGCTGTAAAATCACCAAAAGTTTTAGTTAAATCTTCTGCCTCTATAACATTGTCCTTTTTCATTTTTTTGCTAATTCCATAAAGGTGTCCTCAATGGTGGGTTTTGTTAATTCTATAGTTATATTTGTAAGTCCCTGATCATATAAATAGCGTACTAAATCCGTTATTTTAAATAATGGCCTTTTATCAGTATAATGCACATACTCTCCAAATGGATAAACACTATATAAGTACTCATAGTTGGTTAGGCATTGTATTAGTTTGTACATATTATCAGCTCCTACATTATAAATGTCTTTGGGAAATTTATGCACAATAGCTTCTGGTGAATCAATCTCTAAAATTTCACCATCTTGTATCAGAGCGATTCTGTCACATAAAGCGGCTTCATCCATATAAGGGGTAGAAACCAATATGGTAATACCTTTGTCCTGTAGACGTTTTAACATTTCCCAAAATTCCTTTCTGGACACAGGGTCAACTCCTGTTGTGGGTTCATCTAAAAACAAAACCTTTGGTTTATGTATCAAGGCACAGCATAAGGCAAGTTTTTGCTTCATCCCTCCGGATAATTGACCAGCCCGACGTTTCTTAAAAGGTTCTATTTGAATATAGATATCTTTAATAAGATCGTAGTTTTTTTCTATGGTTGTTCCAAAAATGGTGGCGAAAAAATTAAGGTTCTCTTCTACGGTCAAATCTTGGTATAAGGAAAATTTACCAGGCATATAACCCACACTTTGCCTGATCGCTTTATAATCTAATACAACATCGTAACTTGCTACTTGTGCACTGCCTTCATTGGCAAAGAGCAGTGTAGTGAGAATTCTAAACAATGTTGTTTTTCCAGCTCCATCAGGTCCGATTAAACCAAACAGTTCACCGTCATTTACATTAAATGTGATGCCTCTTAAAGCAACAACATCTTTATATGTTTTTGATATATTTGAAATACTAATGCTCATCAGTCTTGAATTAAGTAGTATAAAATTCTAAATATTCGTTAATGTTTCTCTGTAAATCATCACCTTCTGTAGTTGTCGATACATTTGACAATTCACTTATTTCTTCCATTGAAGGCAATAAAAAAACATGTAAATATTATTGGGTTCACCCTACAAGGGGCATCACTTAATAATGTCATTTTTTACTATATTTAGGACTAGCCCTAACCTTTGGTAAGAAGCCACTGCTTCTTTATGTTAACTTTTAATTAGAGCTAGCATCTCTTGTGTTCCTTCATTGGCAACCCATTTTTCTCCATTGTTTTGTACTTTTTTATGTGCCCAATCGTTGAATTCTTTGCTATTATTGGCAGTATCCCCTTTTGAAGATGGCGGTATTATTATTTTATAAGATACCGTTGAATTTTCTTTTGTTGTTTGGTCATTACAGCTGGTAATCAGTAATAATATTAATGATATGTATGCTAATAATTTTTTCATAGTTCCATATTTTTAATTAATAATTATTCCTTTATTTTAGATGTCCAAATTTCTGCTGGCATGCCAATTTTTAAACTTCCATCATTTGTAACATCTACCTTAATGGCATAAACTAATGCAGCGCGCTCTTCTTTAGTTTGTATAATTTTCGGGGTAAATTCTGCTTCAGAAGCTATCCATGTAATTATACCTTCAAAGCTTTTCATGCTGTTGCCGGCATCTACTTTTACAGTAACTGATTCTCCAATTTTAATGAGTGACAATTGTGTTTCACTTATATAAGCTCTTAATTGCATCGTATTTAAATCAGCTATTTTATAAAGCGGTTTACCAAAAGTGAAAATCTCACCCTTTTCTGCATATGTAGTTAAAACAGTACCATCAACAGGGTTAATTATTGTACTCTTTTGAATTTGGTCATCAATTTGCTTTAATTCTACATCTATGGTTTTGAGTTCGTTTATTATTGGTGCGTTTTGCGATTCAATGCTCCTTATTTGTTGATGGATTATATCTAGCTCGCCATTAATATTGTCTAATTGTTGCTGTGTGCCGGCATTATCTGCCATAAGTTTTTCAGTTCTTGACTTATTTAATTGAGCAGTTTTCAGTTTAGCCTGTAGTACTGAAATTTCAGATAAGACACCTTTCGATTTTGAAGAAACGACCTCTTTAGACATAAGTAGTTGTTCGCGTTTTAAGGTCAAAGGAATAGTGTCAATATACCCTACAAAAAACTCTTTTTTCAAGTGGTTGCCCTCTTCAATGTTAAAAGACCTCAATCGTCCATTATTTTCTGCTGAAACGATGATTTCGGTCGCCTCAAAGTTCCCATATGCATCTGCTTTGTCGTTGTCATTATTGCATGAAACCAAACTCATTATGAGTATGCTCAATCCTAATATCGAAGTGCTTTCTATTTTCATAATTAATTTCCTTGAATAACGTTATAATTTGATTTTATTAGTTCTAATTGAATACCATGTGTTATTAATCGATTTTCATCCTCATATAAATTTGTTAACTCCGTTATATAAACCGAGGTCGTGATCACACCATTTTCTAATTGCGATTCTGTAGCGTTCAACACTTCTTTTCTTAATGATATGATATCGGTATCAGAATCAATCATTGTACTTAATTTATTGATGTCTGCTTCATATTCATTGAGCTTAATATTGGTATTTAACTCAAATACTTCACGCTCAGCATCAATTACATCCTTCGAGATTAGTAGAGATTGGCGTTGCTTTTTATTTGCATTCCAGTCAAATACATTCCATTTAAATTTTAATCCTACCGTATAAAATCCTTGAAAAGAATTGTCTAATACATTCAGTCCGGGATTGCCTAAACCACCATCAGTAAAAGCAGTTAAATGGGGTAAGTTCTCCTTTGACAATAACAATTCCGAAGCACCAATCTCTTCTTTTTTTAATTCAAATAATTCCAATTCCGGTCTGCTTAAAGCAGATGAGATACTTGTTGAAACTAGAGGCGTTTCAAAATTTGTACTATCATCCATTTCAACTCCTATCAAAGCAGATAAACTTTGAATTAAGGTCGTTTTATCTTTTAAAGTAGAATTAATTTCTTGATCAATTTTAAGTAATTCAACTTCTATTGTTTTGTTGGAAGTGGGTAGTAAAACACCGTTTTTTATACCAGAGATAACTTCTTTCAATTTGGTGTTAAGTTGAGCTTGTTTTTGAAGTAAGAGATGATGTTTTTCCTGTGTCAACAAAATAGAAAAGTATAATTGATTGACCTGGATTTTTAATTGATATAGATTAACTTCAACCTGTTTTTTATCAGTATCATATTTGGCACGAGTTAAATTGGACTTTGCATGTACCAAACCGCCTCCATAAATCAATTGATTAACAGAAAGAATTGTCCGATACTGTTCCTTATTTAAAGGTTCAATAGAACTGTTTTCAAACGGTATTTCTATTACATCAGATTGATATGTAGCTTGAGCTCTTAAATTAAATTGCGGCAATTTCTCCGTTTCAACTGCTAATATTTCAGTTGCTTGCTTACTGGTTAATAAATCCATTTGTTTTTCTAATGGATAATTTTCATTTAAAAAGTTATAACAAGCATCTAAAGTGATTTCTTGTTGTGACCACATTACTGTAGTCATTAATAAAAAATAGAATAAAACTTTTGCTCTCATTTACCTTTATTTTATTGAGTTAATAATTAAATCTTTTAGTGTTAGTTTCATAAACTTTAATTTGTGTAATATTGATTGTTCAGTAAACATTAATATTTAGTAGTCTTATTCAATTCCCTTTTGCTTAATTTTTGGACATAGATATCTTGATTAACCATTTGGTCAATAGCTATATATTAAATAATAATTGTCGGGTAATATGTTAAATTAAGTACACTCTATATGCCTATTCTTTCAAAAAATGCTTCTTTGTAATTCTCGCCAATAGGAATTCTCTCTTCACCAATAATTACTTTATTGCGTGTTATCATATCTATTTTAGAAATGTTCACTACATAGGACCGGTGTATTCTCATAAAAAGTGAACCTGGTAATTTTACTTGGAAATCTTTAAAATTCATTAGGGTTAATATGGGGCTTGTAGTTTCGGTATAGATTTTTAAATAATCTTTTAAGCCTTGTACATATTTTATATCATGAATCAATATTTTAATGTTGTCAAATTCAGATTTAATAAACACAAAATCATCCGCTAATTCTACTTTTTTAACATTGTCAGGTGTATTAATTTCCTTATTTGATTCAATAAGCTTTAACTGTTGTTTTACCCGTTGTATCGCTTTTATGAATCTAGGAAAGGGTATAGGTTTTACTAAATAATCTATTGCGTTCAACTCAAAACCTTCAAGTGCATACTGTGGATAGGCCGTTGTAAAAATAAAAATAGGTCTATTGCGCTCTAAAGATCTCATAAAATCAATTCCATTAATATGATGCATTTCTATATCCGAAAAGATCAGATCTACCGAATGATCTCTAAGAAAATCCATAGCTTCCAGTGCGCTTGCAAAACTGCCTAAAACAGTTATAGAATCAATTGATTCGCAATAAGATTCTATGACTTTTATGGCCATAGGTTCATCATCAATAATAATACAATTCATACCAAACACAATTTTAAATACACATAATAATATTCATCCCTTATCGATGTTGATAGGTTGTATTTATCTTTATATAAATACTCCAATTGGGTTTTAATATTGTCCATTCCGATTCCCGAATTGTCCATATCCCTCTTTTTTAAGCCAATGATATTCTTTACTTCAAAATGTAAAAAACCTGCCTTAACGCTAATTGCAATGTCGATATAGGTTCGCCCATCTTGAGTTGTACCATACTTAAAAGCATTTTCAATAAAAGAAATTAGCAATAAGGGGTATATTTTTAGTTGTTTGCATTCATCATCAATTCCTATTTTTACGTGTTCGCTATGAGGTAATCGTAATTTTTGTAGGGAAATATAGTTGTTTATATATTCGATTTCCTTTTCTAATGGCACTTTGCTTGGTCCTACTTCGTACAACATATACCTCATTAACTCCGAGAGTGTGATGACCGCTTCCGGTGCATCATCCGATTTACTTCTTACCAAAAAATAAATACTATTAAGTGTATTAAACAAGAAGTGAGGCTTTAATTGTGTTCTTAAAAATTGTAGCTCCATTTCTTTTTGTGCTTTTAACTTCTCTTTATCATGTTGCTCTCGTTTATAAAAATCATTGGCCAAACCAAAAACACCTCCCAACAGAAAAAAGGTTAACGAGAAAATAGTAGGAGCGATATAGCGTATATTACTTATTTTCAACAAGCCATTTTCCGTTTGTATTGGACGATCCCAAAAGTTAAAAAACGAACTACTAAATAGATTAATGATGACGTAGTTAAAAACAATCAATAAAAGAATAGAACTTGCAATATAAATTCCAGCTTTTTTATTCAATAATAAATAAGGAATCAACAATAGGCTGTTGGCATAAAATAGGATAGGATTGAAAATTAACCGTATAATCATTTCATTGGGTACACCTCCAATTTCTATACTCGCAACGCTTATAGAAAACATTGAAAAGCAAACCCATATTAGTAGGTGTATAGTCACTTTCTTTATATTATTTTCAATGATTGACATGTGTTAAATTCTGTTTATTTTTTATAATTGATGTTGTTTTCCTCTAACTCGGTTAAGGTGATTATTGGATGTTCATGGTTTCTTATTTTCGCTAAAACTAAAAGGCCTATTTTTTTTGCATCTTGTTTAGTTTTAAAATATTGCTTACCCGACACACCAGGTATAATTTCCTGCCTAACTAGAATTTTGTCACCTTCGAATACTTCATAACTCCACCCATATTTGGTTTCTTTAACTACTAATTCTATGGGGGTATTAAATTTACTCATTTCCTTTTGCTTATATAGAAGCATACTAAAACATGTAACTACTATAGTTATCGTAATAAATACTGTGGTATATGTAATTATTTTTTTCATTATTTTAAAACAAAGGATCCGAGCCAGGAAATTTCCATTTTCATATAGTCCTATTCATTACCCAATTCCACAAGCTATCAATTAAAAAACCAATTTTTAAAAAAGGTCAGGCATAGAAGAAGTATCAATTACCCTTTCCCAGTATTTATAATAACACTGTCTGGCTCAAAACAGCTATAAACCAATCATAAAATCATTTTAACTAAACAAATTCTTGTTATCGTTAATCAATCTATATATAAAACTTAAGGTGATCAGATAATTAAAATTGGCTTGTTTTTCGTAATTAAGAGTCGGGCATTGAACATTAAAATTTCAGTTTTATATTACTCAATACCCGACCCTAGGCACAACCAATCTAAATTTTATAGGACTAAGAGTTAAATATAAAAATAGTTAGTGTTGTGTTTTGCGATTAATTATCATCTTCATCTTCCAGCTCAAATGGAAAAAACTCCATGGTGTCATCCAAATACAAAGAACCATTTCTACCTAACGAGATAAATGCTCGATGTCCATTTTCAAAAGAAATAGCATCTTGTCTAGCATTCCTCTCAAATGAAAATTTTTGATCCCAGATGTTACTTTCGGGGATATACTCCCAAACAGTTTTTAGAGGACCATTATTTACTCCACAAGCTATATATCCCCTTCCTTCCAAACTAAACCCTACAGCATTTGCCCTCATAATATCCAAATAGTCATCGTCATAGTCATCATGATCTAAATTCTTATAGGAAGTCCATTTCTCTGAATTAAGGTCGAATGACCAAAAATCTTTAACGTAAATCCCGTTGTTTATCCCAGTACATAAATAAACTTTATCGTTTATTTTAAAAGTGGTTGCCTCTCTTCGTTTATCACCGCCAAAACCCAATAATTCAGTCCACAAATCCGATACAGGGTCATATTTCCAAAAATCCTTTTTATCCCCATCACCATCATATCCAGTACCTACATATCCATGACTGTTAGAACTGAAACCCACAGCACTTCTTCTTAAACCTCCACCGAAATCGGCTATAGGTGTCCAAGTATTGGTTGTAATGTCATATTTGTAAAAATCACTCAATTCATCATTAATATCACCATTGTAACCCGTACCTATATAGCCTCTATTATTTATAACAAATGCAACTGCTGAACTTCTTTCCATCCCAGGAAAATCAGCTAATTGTTGCCATGCATCAATATCCATATCGTATTTCCAAAAATCTTTTAAATAATCATCCCCATCATAGCCCGTCCCCATATAGCCAAAATTACCTATATTAAACGAAGCTGCGCTGCTTCGAGGCTCTTCGTTAAAGGAGGAGCGTTTTGTCCAATTGCCCAAATCATCATCATCATCATCTGATGAGCAGCCTATGGTTAAGGATAGAAGACCTGTGACCAAAATTATTATAAGGTGCTTGTTTACTTGTTCCTTCATTTCATTTCATTTTATTTAATTTATACTTAACTCGAAAATTTATTCCTAATGATTCACTGCCATCAAACTGATATAATTGATTATTAAAGGTGTCTAAAATTCTTAATTCTGTAATGGGTAAATAGGAAATTCCAAAACCTGCGATCCAATAATCGCCTAGTATTGAATCGTAATTCAAGCTAATTGCCAATGACCTCGATTCGAGCTTACTGTTCAAAAATGTATCCGTGCCATTTATAGAAATTTCCGCAGAATTATTTGTAAAATTGCTTTCGGAGTGTATTAAAAAACTAATATTTTGATTATTATTTAATGAGTAATTAAGATTACTATGTGGAAAGCCTATGGTATAACTCCATGATTGATTTATCCAATTCGAATATGCTACAAGGGGATATAGTTGTGGCGCTCCAAATAGTGTATCATAATGTAATCCAAAAATAATTTCTGCTTTTCTATACAAAATTGAAGGATTCCAGCTCTTGCCAATTTGTATATTCCCCGCCAAAATTAAATCGTCTCCATTTGCGGCACTTTGAAAAGTAGAATTTAATTGCGGGGCAAAAGTCCAACCTGCAGTCCAATTATCTTCATACGTTTTTTTGAACGCTGCGCTAAAACCAACCAAATAAGAGGTTTTGAACGAGTTAAACAATTGGCCTTCGAATATATCTTTGAACCTACGGCTATGGTTTTCATAACTCACAGCAAATAGGGCATTGACCGTAGAAAACTTTTTTGACAAATTCATTTTTAGCGATTTGTTTGAGATTTCAACATCTCCAATATCTGTAAATAGTGAATAATCACCGTATACTATTGATTCGTTATTTACCATGTTATTTGGACTTTGAGCCTTTGAGACGTAAAAGCTTCCAATAAGAAGCAAATACCTAAAAATCAATTTCATAGGGCAAACTTAAAACCCATAATCCGACTTTTTAAATGAAATATACCAGAGCATTATTCCAATCTACTAAAGCATTATTATGGTCTATTAAAAATTAGTAGAGTGTTTTTTGTGTTTCATAGACCTAAACCATAGCTGTGTATAATTTAATTCATTGGGATGCTCCCATACTTTTTATTTGCATCTAACTAATATTTTAAAATGATAAATAAGTGTATAATAATTTCGCTATTCCTTACTTTAATAACCAGTTGCTCGTCAGATACTCAAGAGATACCAACCTTGGTCGTAGGCCAGGAATTCACAAACTCTGAAGTCAGGGTAATCAGCATTGACACCTTTGATGTTGAGTTAACGACATTTAAGTTCGATAGCATAATTACATCCAATACCAATAGGATTTTATTAGGGCAATATGAAGATGCTTACTTTGGAAGGATCCGGTCTTCTAGCTTTTTTGAACTTAATAGTTCTAATTTTAATATTGATGATGATGCAGTAATAGATAGTGTTGGTTTGGTTCTAGGCTATGACAAGTATTTTTATAATGATACCACAAAGCTTAGCACAATAGAGATACATGTGCTGACAGATTTTTTAAAATCTGATGACGACGCATTTTACAATACTAGTAATGTCCCGTATAGTCCAACACCTACAGCAACTTTTCAGTATTATCCTGAACCTAATGCAGATTCGCTTTATGTTTCACTGCCACTAAATTTTGGCAATAATATTTTTCAAACGATAGTTGATGAAATTGATAATAATGAAGATCTAGTTCAAATTTTCAAGGGTATTACCCTACAACCTAATGAGCAAGATGACACTTCTGTTATAGGCTTTTCTAAACTAAAGGAAAAGACATATATCAGGTTTTATTATACAATTCCTAGCGAAAATGGTTCAGACGTGCATACATTTGACTTATACATTAACCCTAACCCCATTTCGTGTTTTAATAAAATTCAAAATACAGAACCAAATTCTAACCTTATAGCTCTTTCAAACCAAGAAGTAAATCTAATTTCCACATCCACAAATAATATAAGTTATTTTCAATCAGGTACAGGGTATGCAACCCGGATTAGGTTTCCAACAATTCGCGATTTATTTAATATAACAGGAAAGGGCACTGTTTTAAGTGCCAAATTGCAATTAAAACCTAAAAAGTCTTCTTATACAGACATACTGCCAATTATTGATTCACTCTCTATATTCGTAGTAGATCAAAACAATATTGTTTCAGACCAAATTCTTCATTCATATGGCCAAGCCTATGCTAAAATAAGTTATAACAACGAAGAATTTGATGAGATCTATTATAATATTCCTGTACTGCGTTACATAGATAGAAAACTTTATCAAAGCCCTATTGTTGATGATGCATTGATACTATTGCCAAAAAATAATAATGCTTCCGTAGATCGAATATTATTTGCCAACACGCTTCTAACCGAAGGGTTTACAACCAAACTAATAACTGCATATGCAATCTATGAAAATGAAGAAGATTAATATAGCACAAGTTTTTTTACTCCTAATCATTTTTACAGAAGGGTATTCTCAAGCAAATAATCTAACAGGGTCACCTTACTCTTTATTTGGTTTAGGAATCGAAAGCAATTCAAATGTAGGTAACAACAGTGGTATAGGAAATTCCGGGGTTGCTTCGGATATTAATACTAATATCAATATTTTTAATTCTGCCTTATTCGCAACAATACCCCAAAATAGATTTTTATTCGACATAGGTTTTTATGGCGAAATAGATGATGTGTCAAATGGAAAAGAGGATGAGTATAGAGCTGCCGGTAATTTTTCGAATGTATCTTTAGCTTTTAATGCCAATGGTAAATACGGAATGGGGCTTACTTTGATGCCAGCTACTGACGTAGGCTACGCCTTAATTGGAGTGGAAACTGAAATTGAAGGGAGCGAACAGAGTTATGTAAGTAATGCCTTCGGGACCGGAGGTCTAAACACTATTAGATTGGACTACGGCACAAGCATTCTTGATAGCCTAAATTTAGGTTTTAATATTTCATATTTATTTGGTAAAATTGATGAAAATGAAACCATACTTATGAATAATAGTTTGCTTAAAATTACAAACGCTAATTATTATAAGGGTGTTCTTTTAGGAGTTGGGCTTCAATTAAAACTTAACAAATATAGATGGGGATTAGTTGTTGATGCTCCAGTAATTTTGAAAGCACATAAGGATACAAAAATTAACAAAAATTCGGATTCAGATTACATAATCATTGAAAATGAGCTCAATGAACCCATTGATGATTTTATTCTTCCCTTAAAAATAAAACTAGGGGTAAGTAAAGTTTATAATAATAGTCTAACTCTCAATCTTGAATATAAAAGAAGTTTTTGGGATATGACGGATCAAGAAGATAATATAGGTGTGTTTGCAGATCAAGATGTAATTGCATTTGGGGCAGAATACACAATAGATAAATACGCTTTCAACTATTGGAAACAGATTGATTTTAGAGTTGGATACAACTATGATTCAGGATATTTGAAAATAAATGATAAAAAAATCCAAGCTAATTCCCTCTCACTAGGTATTGGTCTACCCTTTGGGTCTAAACACAACAATACAATCAACATATCATATACATATGGGAAATGGGGTTCAACAGAAGATATTTTAATTGAGCAGAATTTTAATGCCATCAACTTTAATATATCACTTTCTGATATTTGGTTTATGAAGAGGAAAATAAATTAATTTTCTGCTAAGGTACATTGTGGGCCTTTAAGGACATTCGTTTTTTAATGGATATAGTTACCCCCATTTTTAAAGGGCATCGAAGGCAATAATGGGTCTCAACAGGAGCGTATCCAATATGCCTCAGAATTACCAAAGATCGACAAACAAAATATTTCAAAACTCTTTTTAATGCCACTGAAATTGAATGGGACGCCCAAGCAGGTAAGTTTAACAAACGA
>TARA_R110000796_G_scaffold13382_3_pt1 | contig 17560 bp, 22 predicted proteins | sample TARA_R110000796 | Tara Oceans TARA_R110000796 (sample SAMEA4397815) | marine metagenome | biome: Polar Biome; feature: [SRF] surface water layer (ENVO:00010504); material: water (ENVO:00002006), including particulate matter (ENVO:01000060) such as... | depth 5 m
ACCACAAGATGTTCGCGAGACTAGCTAAACGAACATACAGATAAAAGAACTTGCTCTTTGTGCGTTTGAATATGAGCTCGTACAAAAAAGCGACAAAAACTGAGACTAAAATCGACACTCACCGCAATCGGGCAAATCGAAACATAAAGTGGTGAAGTGCCACCACACTAACATTGCCGATTCCCGGCTTGACCACCTGCATAAGCTCACTCGCCAGATCATCAACGAGTGACCTTTCCCCTAGATTAGTACCACTGTCTCAATGAGATTCTCCACATTATCCAGCTCTTTGAGCATATGCAACGGGCGGTAAATAACTTAACTGATGCTCGTGTTGAATTAGACATCGATATCAGGTCATTCAAGCTGGTATTTAGCCAATCTTTAGTACCGGTTTGACAGTCGTGCCATTTTTGGAGTCTTCGAAGGCTTGGTTAATCTGATCCGCTGGGTAGAACTTGACCAGCTTATCGAAAGGAAAGCGGCCTTCTTTGTAGTAGGCCACCAACTGAGGGGTGAATACCCGTGGTACCGTCGCCCTGCTAACAAACATTTTAGCCAAGCCTACCTCAGCTCAATCAAAAGTCTAATTGCACCATCGTCATTAAATCACAACACTGATGATCACAATACTGATCAAATGCAAAATGATTTTTTTGACGAGGCTCTGCCATGCAATTCCATCTCAACGGCTTTCAGACCGGCGACCCTAAGCGCTATGAACCAGCCAGCACGCTCGCCAACTCCGACCAGTTACCCGAAGAGGTTGATGTACTGATCGTCGGTTCCGGTCCTGCCGGATTGCTGCTGGCGGCGCAGCTCTCGACCTTTCCGGAAATCGTCACCCGCGTGGTGGAGAAGGCCGAGGGGGCCCTTGAGGTGGGACGCGCCGACGGTATCGCCTGCCGCACCGTGGAGATGTTCGAGGCCTTCGGCCTGGCCGAGCGGCTGACCACAGAAGCCTACTGGATTAACGAGACCCACTTCTGGGGTCCGGCCCCCGGTGACAAGTCACGGATTACCCGGCTCGGCCGCGTGCAGGACGTGCGCGATGGCCTCTCCGAGTTCCCCCACGTGATCGTCAACCAGGCCCGCCTTCTCGACTTCCTGCTGGAGTACATGCACAACTCCCCCAGTCGCCTGCAGGTCGACTACAGCCACGAAACGCTCAAGGTGGAGGTGCCCGAGGGCGCTGACGAGCGGGTTGCCGTGACACTCAACACACCCAAGGGCAAGAAGACCGTCCGAGCCAGGTACGTGGTCGGCTGCGACGGCGCACACAGCGTCGTGCGAGAGTCCATCGGTCGCGTGGCCCAGGGCCACGGCGAGGACAAAGCGTGGGGCGTGATGGATGTTCTGGCGGTGACTGACTTCCCCGACATCCGCTTCAAGTGCACGATTCAGTCTGCCGAGGCGGGCAATATCCTGCTGATCCCCCGCGAAGGCGGTTATATGGTCCGGCTCTACGTCGACATGGGGAATATCGCCCCGGACGCCTGGCTGACCAAGGAACAGGTGCTTAAGAAGGCCCAGGCAGTGCTAGCGCCCTACACCTTCGATGTGAAGGAGATCGCCTGGTTCTCCGTCTACCGGGTCGGCCACCGTGTCACTGACAAGTTCGATGATGTCGACGATGACCAGATGGACAACCGTACGCCGCGGGTCTTCATCGCCGGTGATGCATGCCACACCCACACCGCCAAGGCAGGCCAAGGCATGAACGTGTCGATGCAAGACACATTCAACCTTGGCTGGAAATTGATGTCCGTGCTGCAAGGCCGCAGCCCGGCCAGCCTGCTGCACACCTACAACGCTGAGCGCCACGTCATCGCGGAAAACCTGATCGAGATGGATACCAGCTGGTCACGGGCGATCGGAGCTGCCCAGGGCTCCGACGACCCGCAGGGGGCCATGAAAGGTCTGGCCGAGGTGCAGCGCCAATTCGTCACTAACAGCGAGTTCACCGCGGGGTTTGCCACTCACTACGCGCCTGACCTTCTCACCGGCGACGACACTCATCTAGGGCTTGCCACCGGATTTCCGCCTGGGCGCCGCTTCCATTCGGCCGAGGTCATCCGGCTCGGCGATGCCAAGAAGGTTCATCTCGGGCACGTCCATCGCGCCGACGGCCGCTGGCGGCTCTATGCTTTCGCCGACATGGTCGACCCGAGAAATCCAGGGTCGCGGTTTAACCAGTTAATGGATTTCCTTGCCAGCAAGGCCTCGCCGATTCGCTGCTTCACCCCGCAAGGGGCCGACCCGGACGCGATCTTCGACGTCCATGGCATCATCCAGCAGTCCCATCTCGAAGTGGACTGGACCGACATGCACGACGTCCTCAAGCCGCACAAGGGTGCCCTCGGACTTCAGGACTACCAGAAGGCCCACGCCCCTGTGCTGGGTACCGATCAGGATATCTTCGACCTGCGGGGCATCGACCGTGGCGCTGGCGCGCTGGTCGTAGTGCGGCCGGATCAGTACGTCGCTCTCGTACTCCCCTTGGATGCCCATGACGAACTCGCCGCCTACTTCGACCGATTCATGCTAAATGCCCAGTAAGTAGACGTTACGGGCACTCCAGCTAACGCTGCCTGCCCTCCTTTGCAGGAGGCGTTATCGACCTTCGGTTAATTGATCAGTATTATGATTATCATAATGCTGATCTAACTGGGCACACCTCATTTAGCACGATTTAACCACCCGCGCGGAGCGAACCCAGTCCGAACTGCACGGTTTTTCAGCGTAAGACAAAGCTTTAACCCTGACAGCCACGAGGCTCACAATGATAACTAAGACTCGCTTTAACGACTTTTCCAAAACCCTTCTTTCCACGATGTTAGTAGCCACGAGCGCCGCCGCTAGCACGCAAGCATTCGCAGCAGAGCTGCGTTTAGGCATGATCACACCGCCCCAGCATATCTGGACGCAAACCGCCGAGCGGTTCGCTGAAACGGTTGCTGAGCAAAGTGACGGCGAGCTTACAGTAGAGCTCTTTCCCTCTGGGCAAATGGGCGATGAATCGGCCATGTTCTCCCAAATGGAAACCGGGTTACTGGATATGGGCATTATGACGGCAGCGCTCACAAGCCAACGCGAACCCTCCATTGTCGGCTGGTTTACGCCGTTTCAATTTGACAGCGTAGAGCAAGCGGCCAAAGCCGCCAAGACAAATGCAGCTCAGCTGATGCTTGAGAACCTTGAGAGTAAAGGCCTGCATGCTTTCGGTTATACTTTTGCGGGCATGCGCCACATGCTTATGCGCGAAAGCGCTGTTGAAAGCGCTGAGGATGTTAGCGGCAAAAACATGCGCATTATCCCCTTTGCGGCGATGAATACCTGGTGGCGTGCCGTTGAGGCTCGGCCGACCCCAATCAGCCTGCCAGATGTTTACCAAGGCCTCCAAAACGGCATGCTTGACGGTGTGGATATCGACCTTGATGCCTTGGTAGGCTCAGGCTTCTACGAAGTAGCTGAACACTTAACATTGACTAGCCATATGGCTTTTCCTGCGGTGTCGGTGATGAGTCAAGCCTCTCGTGCATCGCTTAGTGACGCAGAACGCCAGCTAGTGGATACCGCCATGGAAGACGCACTCGCCTGGGGCATTGAAGCACAAATTGAAGCGGAAGCGCGCAACCGCGCCATGCTCGAAAAGCGGATTACAGTGACCGAGCTAGCAGATGCTGAAAGCGTGTTTAGCACGGCTAACCAGGCTTTCGCTGAGCGCTTTGGCGGCCATCCGATTATCCAAGCGTTCCAAAAGCAGTCAAATGAACTTCTTAACGCTAAATAAAAATGCGTCAGGGCGCACCTGCGCCCCGCACTGCCCCGCAAGGATTTCCTCGATGCATTCTCCCTATGATACGTGGCTTACCCGGGCGAGCCGACACCTAGCCCGGGTTGAGCAATTTGCTTGCAGTGGGCTTATCATCGCCTTCAGCGTACTTTTGATGGTGAATGTGATTGCCCGCTATGTGTTTAACAGTCCGCTATTTTTTGCCAACGAACTCGCCGTTTATATCTTGATCTGGATGGCGTTTCTGGCGGTGTCTGTTGCCATTCATCATGACCAGCATGTGCGATTGACCATGCTGATGGGGATCCTACCAAAAACCGCTCAGCGCATTTGCTACTGGCTGACGGAGCTACTTTGTGTGGCCATTTTGGCGACTATATTGTGGTACGCCATCGTCTGGCTACGCTCGCCGTCGGTCAGCTATGACATCGCCATTACCTTGGATTGGCCCAAGTGGCACTTCTACCTCATTGTGCCGCTTTTCTGCGCCACGTCGATATTCCACCTTATCGCTAGGCTCTCGGATCGCTCACGCGTGAATTTTATACTAGCTGACGACGAGGAGTGACCTAATGACACTTCTGGCTTTTCTGGTATTGATGCTGCTCGGCATGCCAATTGCTTTTGTCCTACTGGGCTCAACGCTCACCTTTATCATTACATCAGGTAACTATCGTCTGCTTGAAAACCTGCCCCAGGTAATTTTTAGCTCGTTAGACGTCTTTGACTTGCTGGCAATTCCTCTATTTATACTGTTAGGGGAAGTCATGAACGAGGGCGGCATAACACGACGCATTATTACCGCGGCCCGTGCTTGGTTTGCCTGGGTTCCTCATAGCATTGCCTACGTATCGCTCACTTCAAATTTAATGCTTGCTTCTATTATGGGTTCGGCCACGGCGCAAATCGCCATTATGAGCCGAGTGATGACCCCGGAAATGGAGCGTGACGGCTACGATAGAGGCTTTGCTGCAGCACTGACGGCTGGGGCTGGCCTGCTAGGGCCCATAATTCCACCTTCGATGGTGTTTATTATCTATGGCGTCATTGCCCAGGTGTCGATTGGTGCCATGTTTATGGGCGGCATACTCCCCGGGCTGGTGCTGTTTGTACTAATCAGCGGGCTTATTGCAATCATTGCGCGCCGTGCGCGAAAAAACCCCGCTGGTGAACGAAAAAGCATTCCTCTATGGCGAGCGACGCGAAGCGCCCTCTTCACTCTCAGTATTCCCGTCGTCATTGTGGGCGGGATCGCGTTTGGGGTTGTCACGCCAACGGAGTCTGCCGCTGCCGCCACGTTAATGGCGGTGATTATCGGTAGCGTGTTTTTTCGCGAGCTAAAATGGGGGCAACTGCCGGGGGTGTTAAGCCGTACGGCACGCAATACTGCGATCGTCCTTTTTTTGATTGCCGCTGCCAAGGCTTTTGGGTGGGTGTTAGTGTATAACCAAATCCCACAGCAGGTGGCCGAGTTGCTGCAGAACACCACCGAAAGCCCGTTGGTATTTATGCTGCTGGTATTCGTGATGCTGATATTAGTGGGGATGGTGCTCGACGGCATCGCCGCGCTGATCATTTTGGTGCCTATTTTACTGCCGGTAGCACAGCAGAGCTATGGCATTGATCCGGTTCATTTTGGGATAGTCACCTGCATGACGCTAAGCTTAGGGCTTTTAACACCCCCAGTCGGCGCCGGTCTCTATGTGGCCTCGGCCATTAGTAACGTCAGTTTACCCCGTATCACGAAATGGATACTTCCTTTCATTGTAGCGGCCTGTCTCGTCATTCTCGCGGTGATCTTTAACCCATGGATGGTTAGCCTATTCAGCTAACACCTTGAGTGATTTTTGGCCCCTTCTTCTGCCCAGCGGTTCAAGGCTGGGCAGACACTATTTCAACAGTGCCAGCTGCTGCGACTTCTGATATGGTCACGGCGTGTTCTCACCCACGATAAGAACTGATATGACGCGATCCCCGCTTTCTGAAGCTTACGACCTGCCCGGCAACCTGCTACGGCGATGCCACCAAATTAGCGTGGCGATCTTCTTGCGCAAGTGCGAGGCCCTTAAGCTGACTCAGCTGCAATACATTATTCTTTCCGCGCTTGAAGAGATGGGCACTAGTGACCAAATCACGTTGGGCGGATATACCGCCCTAGATCGTAATACCGTGGCGGTCGTGGTGCGTAAACTTGAGGAACGAGGACTCGTCTCGCGTCACCGAAACCCTGAAGATCGCCGCTCAATGGTCGTCAAGCTGACCCAAGAGGGAGAGTCTCTACGCGAAGCCGCTGAGCCTGCCGTTGAAGAAGTGCAACAAGATATATTGGCGCCGCTAGCTCCTGATGAGCAGGAAGTACTGTTAAAGCTGTTACAGAAATTAGCGAGTGACAATAACCACCTGAGTCGTGTTCCAGTGCGCTTAAATGAAAACTAGGCCCAACCCGTAAACTCCCAGAAAATAATCTTGGTGATAAGTGATGGGATTGTAAACTCAGCAAGAAGCGACATCTCACATGCGTAATGCACGCGTTACGAACAGCCAAATTATGGTAATTCTGCAGTAAGTCGAGTTGGACTAAGTAGTACCGGAGCTTAGTCGCAGCCTAGAGGACTGGCTTGGTCAAGGTCTTCGCTTAACCGTCGTTGGTATGTTCATCGTAAAGGATCTGCTCAACTTCCTGGTCGGCTCCGGGCACGACCAAGCGTTGACCACCATTCTGATCATACGGCCTACCCGATCTGTTGTAACCGCCAAACCGCCGAACTGGCCTTACTGTTTGGTGACAGCTTCAACAATATCATCTATACCGGGAACGCCTTAGAAATCCTGGACATCGCCAAGATCAACTATGGCAAATGGCTGAAATTCATTGCCTCGCTGATGCTGATCTGGTGCACCGCTGTCGCTATTTCTCAGCATACCTCTGTTAATACTCTTTATCCATTTTGCTCACCATAGGTACAACTTGACCAGGTATCCCATAAATGCGGATACCTGGTCTTTTTGTCTATCGCAAGAACAGTGCCAGCATGGATGCATCCCAGGCATCGCATGAGAAAAACAAGGCATTTTAACTCGGAAAGCCCAAAGGATAGTCTGCCGAAGGCCTCGATACCTACGTCGTTGGCTAGCCAATAACAATCCAACAACAGGATATTATGTCTTCATGATACTTCGACTTACGCCTCTTGCGATCGCCTTCGTTACCGGCTCTCTGGTAGTTTCTCCTCTAGCCTCAGCCCTCAAGATCACGCCGGAAACACCACAGCTAGCGTTTATGGCTATGCCAAGCTGGATATCATTCAGGATCTGGATGTCGACCTCGGAAATGCTGTGAACCCTGGAGCGATTCGAGCGGATGGAGACACTGGTCCCAACGGACATAGCACTCTGCACGTCTATCAAAGCCAAAGCAGTTTCGGCATCGCCACCTCCACGCCGACAGACAGAGGCGTTCTGAAGACCCGCATTGAGGGAGATTTCTTCGGCAGTGATGGCGGTGAGTTCCGCCTGCGCCATGCCTATGGTGAGTGGAACGGCCTGCTGGCCGGCCAGACCAAAACCAACTTCGGCAGCGACCGCTTCATCGGCTACACCCCCAACTGTGGACTTCAATGGTCAGGTCGGCCAGGCACAGCTGGGGCGTCTCGCACAACTGCGCTACAGCCATGGGGGCTTCGCCGTCGCTTTGGAAGATCCCAGCGGTTTCATTGGCGCTACAACCCTGCCAGTGGATACATCTCTAATAAGGCCACACTGATAATCAAACGCAACGGCTAGGGCAACAAAACGCAACACATGTGGAGAAGTGCAACGGCTGACCTAATGCGAAACCTTTAGGATAAGCAGCGTCAACGCGTAAAGCCTTTTTGTGGGTTAGCAGGAGATATGGCACAACGGCCTAATGTGGGACTATAAACAACAAATAGGGATAAGCTGGGATAAGAGGCGAAATTTAGAGCCTTAAATTCAGAAGGTTACGAACACAGCGCCAGTATATAGCGCGAGCAAATTAGACACCAGCAGTGCCAAAGGCGTGCAAATTGAAAAAGAGGCTGTCTCGCTTGGAAACAGCCTCTTTTGCTAGTTATTTGGCATAGCCTAGATCTGGAGTAGACGCCTAGCCATTTGGTGTGAGCAGTCAGTGCCTTCGATGGATACGACCATCATCTCTTCATGAGTGACGTTGTATAGCTCAAAGCCTCCATCCTGGCGAAGGTCTCCCTGCATAACATCACCAATCTCAATATCGCACCCGCCAATAAACTCGGCCACCGTGATGCTACCGTCCTCGACCTGTATAGCGCCCATGCCGTTCCTAGGATTATACGCAACTACCCTGCCTTTCATTTGCTCCTCCTTACAACCACCCAGCAGACCACACGGCGCGCCCAACGATCTCAAGCTCATGAAGTTGATCCTGGGGCACTAGTACTTTGTCATATTCCTTATTCGCGCTAATGATGGATACGCCGTTGAATTGGCGCTGCAGGCGCTTAGCGTAGAGATGTCCATCCAGCCGCAGTATATAGATACCCTCGCCCTCAATCGCCGTCCTGGTGTGGTCAATCAGCACCGTATCACCGCTATGCAGTACCGGCTCCATGCTGTCGCCATCAATGCGGATTGCTGAAAGGTGATCCGGCGTTAGCCCCTGCTTGCGCAGTGAGTAGCGTGTAAAGCTGATGTGCGTGAGTACGCGGCAGTTCTCGTTCCAGGCCCCATCGCCCGCGCTGCACTGCGCGTCATACAGGGGCACAAAGGCGTAGTCCTCCATCCCAGCCACTTCCGTATCCGGAACAGGCTGGCTTTGGCCTAATTCTTTTGGCCCTTCACCTGTGGCGACCCAGTCGAGGGACACCCCGGCGCCTTGAGCTAAACGCGCAATGCTGTCAAGCGCCGGTATCGAGTCACCCGCTAACCATCTATGAAAAGTGGATAAAGCCACTCCAGCCATCTTCGCAGCTTTTTTGCGCCCACCCATCATCTCAGAAATTTCCGAAATTCGAGTTCCGATTCCTTTATCGGGATTCGGAACTGAGGATTCAGTTTTTTCTTTCAGTTCCGATTCTTCATAAGGCATTGATTTAGACCCAATATTCCTTATAAGGACTTTAATATCCATATAAGAGAGAAAAAGAACTCCATAAAAGGATTTAACAGTTCCGAATGTGGAGTTATGTTTATGGGGAAAGACAGGTTAGACACCCCAAAAAACGCCACCGAGGTGACGCCATGAATAACGAAATTCCTATCAATCCTTCCCAGCGCTGGGAGTGGTTGAAATACCAACTCCGCAGCCAGGGTTCCAGCTTGCGCAAGCTTAGCGACGAACTTGGCGTCACTGGCAACGCGGTGCAACTGGTGAAATACACACCGTACCCACGCATGGAGCGCGCTATTGCCAAAAAGCTTGGGCTTACTCCTCATGCCGTTTGGCCAGAGCGCTGGAACCACGACGGCACACCATGCCGCGAACGTCCCAACCGCGCAGAAAAACTCACAACTGCAAAAGCGCAAAACCGTATATGCAACAAGGATAGCGGTTCTAACGCTATCGCGCATCGTCAAATGGCACAGGGAGCATAGCCATGCGACGCGTCAAAGATACCCAAACATTAGACATCTTTGAGGTACCGGCGCCGGTCGTGCCTATGCCAGGCAGCGGCAACTATGCCGCCCAGGTCAGTGAGTTAGTCGGTCTAGTGCTGAAAGATTGCCCCGTTGATCGTTACGAAGTCGCCGCGCAGATGAGCCGTTTCTCGGGTGACGACGTCTCCAAGCACATGCTAGATGCGTGGAGTTCACCAGCGCGCAGCGACCACAACATCCCTTTCTACCGCATTCCACTATTGGAAGAGGTCTGCCAAAGCCACGTTTTTACCGACTGGATCGTGCACCTGCGTGGCGGGCGCGTCGCTTATGGCCGTGAAGCCCTTGCTGCCGAATACGGGAAGTTGTCGCGTGTACAAGAGCGGGTAAATGCGGATCTGCGAAAGCTGAAAAAGCTGATGGGAGAAGAAGAATGAACTGGTACTCTGCCAAAGAACTGGCCGGGCTACCAGGCATGCCCGGCACTGAGAGAGGCGTTAAAAAAGCTGCCGAGCGCAATAGCTGGGAAGGCCAACAGCGCCTGAGCAGCAAAGCGATTGAATACGCCTTCGCGGTTCTACCCACCGAAACTCAAAACGCACTGCTTTTGGCACAGGCAGATAACGCCGCGCCACCCCCTGTTAGCACCGTAGTGCCCCAGCAGGAAGAACAGCGCCCTGGCCAGCAGCAGCTAACCGATGCCCAGCGCCAAGTGATGACTGCCCGTGTTGCCTTCGTTCGCGAGATCGAGCGCATGAGCAAAATGGTCAGCCAGCAGCGCGCTATCGAAACGTTAGTTGCCCATGCGAAGGAAGACGATCTAACGCCTTACCTTAAAGAGCGCGTCGTGATGGCCAACGACCGCAAGACAATCACGCGCAACCTGAGTGAGCGCACCCTAAAGCGCTGGATCGCTGACTTCCGCAAGCACGGCGAACGCGGCCTAGCGCCTAAACGCCGCCAAGCGGATATGAGCATGCCTGTTTGGGCCGGTGATTTTCTCAAGCGCTACCAGAAGCCGCAGAAGCCTAGCGTGGAAGCGGCCTATCAGCTGCTGGTCGAGCAGACCCAGCCGCCGCACCCCTCTATACACCAGGTGCGCCGCTGGCTTGCCAAGCTGTCACCGGAAGCGCGTGAGCGTGGCCGCATGGGCGCTCATGAGCTGAAGGCGCTCCAGCCCTTTAAGCGCCGCACCAGTGCGGAGCTATGGCCCAACGATGTGTGGGTCGCGGATGGCCACACCTTTGATGCCGAAGTGATTAACCCGCTGACCGGCCAAGCGTTTAGGCCAGAGGTCACGCTGATCATCGACTGGGCAACGCGCCGGATCGTCGGCTTCGCTCTCAACCTTGCGGAGTCGACCGTAGCTACGCTGGATGCGCTGCGCGATGCCGTCAGCCGCGTGGGCATGTTCAACCTGTTTTATGTCGATAACGGCAGCGGTTTTGACAACGCCACTGTTTATGAAGTGGTCGACCGCCTGGGCGGCACCATCACCCACTCGCTGCCTTATAACTCACAGGCACGCGGTGTGATCGAGCGCGCCCACCAAAGCACCTTGGTAAAGCTGGCTAAAACCATGGACAGCTATATCGGTGCGGACATGGATAAAGAGGCGTCTACCAAGGCGCACAAGCTAAGCCGTCGCGATATTAAACAGGGGTTAAAGCCCGCGTTAATACCCACGTTTCAGGAGTTCTTTGATTTTTTAAACGAGGCGTTAAACGTCTATAACCACAGACCCCATAAAGGCCTTTCCAAAGTTCGCGATTTGGAGTCTGGAAGGCTGCGCAACCAAAGCCCGATGGAAGCCTGGAAGAGCGCCGAAGCCGAAGGCTTTGAAGCGCTAACCGCGCCTAGCGATGTGGTCGCCTCTCTCATGCGCCCACAAGAAGTACGCAAAACCAACCGTGGCGAAGTGCGCATCAACGGTGGCCTCTACTTCCTGGATGCCCTGCGCGATATGCACGGCGAAGAGATCCGCGTCGCCTGGGACTACCGCGATACCGGCAGCGTTGGCGTTTACACCCTGGAAGGCGAACACCTAGGCGATGCCATCCTTGACGGCAACGCCACCCCCGCCATGCCTGCAACCATGATCCAGCGCGCCGCCGAGAAGCGCGAAAAAGGCCAGCTCAACCGCTTGGCACAAAAAGCCAAAACCATCACCGGCAGCGATGTCGAGATCCGCGCCATTACCCCCGCCGCCAGCTACTCAGACGAAAAGCAGGCAGCCGCAGGCCGCGCCTATGCCAAGCAGCTGGCGGATCAAGGCACACGCTTTCAGATACCCCAAAACAAGATGGAGCGTTATCGGCTTTGGAAAAAGCTGGATGCCCAACTTCAGCAAGAAGAGGAAGTGCCGGAAGCAGCACGCGACTGGTACGAACGTTACCAGCATCACAACGATTTTCGCGCTATCGCGAAAGTAATGGATGCGGACGGGCTGTCACCCGCCCGCAACCGGCGGGCCGTCTAGACCACGGCCCACGACACCCCAACCTTGGATAAGGAAGCACTATGAGCGTCAACACCATTGTACCACTCACTAACGTCGGGCTACTCGCCGCTGCCGTTGAAAGCGCCGCCAACCGCCCGCCAGAACTGCCTGGCTTGGTGGTTATGTACGGCCCCAGCGGCTACGGCAAAAGCCTAGCAGCGGCCTATGCCGCCAACCTACACCGCGCCTACTACGTCGAGTGCCGCGAAAGCTGGACCAAGAAAGCGTTTGTGGTCGCCGTGCTGCGCGAGATGGGCATCATCCCCATGAAAACCCTGAGCGAGATGGTCGACCAGATCGCCGAGCAGCTTTCCCGCTCAGGCCGCCCGCTGATTGTGGATGACGTCCAGTACGTGATTGACAAAGCCGCCGCCAACGTCCTCACCGACATCTATAACGCCAGCCAAGGCACCCTGATTCTGATCGGTGAAGAACGCGTGCCCGCCTCAATGGCCCGCCTAGAGCGCCTGCATAACCGCGTATTGGAATGGGTACCCGCACAGGCGGCAAGCCTAGACGATGTGCGCGCTCTGGCTGACAAGAGCTACCCCGATATTGAAATTGACGACGACCTGCTGCAAGCCGTTAACGACCGCGTGAAAGGCTGCCTGCGACGCGTCGCCGTCAACCTCTACCAGATCCACTCAGAAGCTACCGCCAACGGCTGGCAAATGGTTGGCCTGCGGGAATGGGGCGAGCGCGAGATCCACACTGGCCAACCACCGGCACGGAGGGGCTAAGCATGTCAGTGAAAAATAGCGCCAAGCGCAAACCAGCCCTATCCGGCATGGCAGGTGATGTAACGCCCCGCCAACGCATTTGGGACGCCATCCGTCACCAGCATGCAGAGGACGGTCTGATCACCATGCAGGGCATCCGTATTGCGCTCAAGCGTCAGGATGATCTTCCAGAAAGCCTGGTTAGCGGCTACTTACGCGCGTTGATTGCAGGTGGGTTTCTAGTGCGCAGCAACCCCGAAGCGCTGCCTGCTACAACGGCCATCTATTTCCTAAAGCGCGACGTGGGCGTAGAAGCCCCTCGCGTGCGCCGTGATGGTTCGCTGCCACCACCGCCAGGGCGCGAGCAGCTGTGGCGAACGCTCAAGATCATTGGTGCGTTTACCGGCCAAGAGCTGGCCGATGCCGCCAGCACCCCCAAGGTGCCGGTCGCCAAAGCCACGGCGGATGAGTACATCAAAATGCTCGCCAGGGCTGGGTACCTGCAAACCATGGTGGAATCTTCCCCCGGTGTACCAGGGCGTTATCGCTTGATGCCCAGTTACTGGACCGGCCCGATGGCGCCGCAGATCCGCCGCACCAAAGAACTCTACGACCCCAACACCGGCGAAGTCGTCTACTCGCGAGTGACCAAAACCGAAGGGGGTGAGCCATGAGCACGCCCTTAAACAACAGCATTCGTCGTACCCGTACCGTCGATATCACCAACTGGGGCGAAGAGCCGCCCCGCTGGATATTGCTGCTGGCCGATGAAGTGCGTGCCACTAACCGCAAGATGGCGGGAGAGCGTATCGGCGTCTCGCGTAGCGCGGTCTCTTTGGCACTGGCCAACCGCTACCCGAGCCCCTCCACCGACAGCATCGAAAAAAAGGTGCTACTGGCTCTGGATGGCCTCCAGTGCCCCGCGCAGCAACTCACCATTAGCGTTGAGCAGTGCCGCGACTACCGCGCACGCCCAGCGCCCACCCACAACCCCATGGCCATGCGCATGTGGCGCCACTGCCAGTCATGCCCGCACAACCCCGACCGCCAGGGAGAAAACCAATGACCCTTAAAGCCACCTGCCCCGAGTGCGGCATGAGCGGCGACATGGCCGCCTTCGTTACCCAGGGCGAGCACAACCAGGCGCTGGCCGCTGCGCTAGAGATGCCCGCCCTATTGAGCAGCCGCATCGTGCGCTACCTCGGCATGTTCCGGCCTGCCAGCCGCGCCCTGGCGAGCGCCAAAAGTGCCCGCCTGCTAACCGAGCTTAAAGAGACCATCAACAGCGGCGTGATCGAGCGTAAAGGCATCACCCGTGAAGCGCCGCTAAAGGTCTGGATTGCCGCGCTTGACCAGCTGCTGGAACGCCCACCCAGCAACCTACCGTTAAGCGGCCACGGCTACCTCTATGAAGTGGTGGCCAACTGCGCAGATCGCCACGCCGGTGAAGTGGAAAAGCAGCGCGAAGAACAGGCACGCAGCGGTGCCAAACAGCCCGCAAACCGTGCCCCAGCAGCGGCGCTGCGCGAGCGTTCTACCGATGACGTACTGGCCGAGCACGAACGTTTGAGAAACCGCCAATCGACGGTGTCCAGCAGCAAAAAGGGCCAACGACAAACCGCCAAAGCCGTTGAGCAAGCCACCGCACCCAAGCGCCTATCGGATCTGCTGAAAGGTGCCGCCAACCAGGGAGACCAGCAATGAGAACCTACAGCGACGCCCACCTTGAGCACTACGCCGACCGCTTCATCGCCCTGCGCATGGCACGCCATGGCGTGAATCTAGCGCAGTACCTGATCAACCCGGCCCAGTTCGAGCGCCTGGCGTTGGAACCTGAACCACTGCTACCCGCGCAAGAAGCCGCCGTGCTGCGCATTTGGCAGCGCTGGGATACCGGTTTGGCTGAAGTGAACGAACAGGCCGACCAGCCCAGCGAAGACAACGACATCGAAACCCAAGCCGATGGGTGGAACTGGCGCGACCTTATCCAGCAGTGGCGTGACGAAGTGGCTCAGTCTGAGCGTGAAGTGTGCCAATTGAGCCAGCGCAACGGTGCCGCCTTTGAGCCGATGCGCCATCACCGTCACAACCGTGGAATGAATCGCGGCGCCTCCAATTTTGTACGCAAGCAAGCCCGTAAAGGAGCCTGAGAATGAACACCCAAGCCAACGAAGCGCAACGAATCCCAGAAGGCTACCGGATGGACGCCAAAGGGCGTTTGATCCCAGAAGAAAGTATCAAGCCGATTGACCAAGCCCGCGATGAACTCGCCATTGAGCTGGTCACCAAGGCCATTGAGCTGAACCGCCAGCTCCAACAGTTCAAAGCCGCTGCCTTTGGCGACATCGAAACCTTTGTGCAGCTTTCCGCTGAGCAGTACGGCGTCAACGTGGGCGGCAAGAAAGGCAACGTCACGCTGTTGAGCTTCGATGGCCGCTACAAAATCCAGCGGCAAGTGGCCGATCACATCACCTTCGATGAGCGCCTCGAAGCCGCCAAAGGTTTGATTGATGAGTGCTTGAAGGATTGGACGTCAGGTGCTGGCCATGAGGTGAAGACCATCGTGCAGGACGCCTTCCGCACCGACAAGCAAGGCAACCTGCGCACCGGTGCGGTGCTTGCCCTGCGCCGCCACGACTTTGACGACCCGCGCTGGCTGAAAGCCATGGACGCCATCGCCGACGCCGTTCAGGTAACAGGCTCCAAAAGCTATGTGCGGATCTATGAACGCATCGGCGAAACCGAGCGGTACCAGCCCATCAGCCTGAACATTGCGGAGGTGTAACCCATGCCCAGCAAATGCCAGTACTTCTACCAGCTCCAGTGGCGCGGCATCAGCGCCGCGCAAGCCAAGCAGTGGCTAAAGCAGAACCCGCCGCCGCGCAACTGGAAGCACAGCGCATGGCGTTGGGCGAGCGAGAACATGACCGATGAGGTGACCCAATGAGCACGGTTTTGAATGCCAGTTCAATCAGAGTCAGCCCTGCGATCGGCGGCTTTGTTGGCACCTTGCGCGGCCAGCGTGCCACGGGTACCACTCACCGCGACGCAGCACTGAACGTGGCGCGCAAGGTCTACGGCCCACGTCGTTAACGACTACCTACGCGACTCCGACACAGCGGCGGGCATCCAGTACCGCTATCACATCACCTACCGCGCTAACCGAGGTGCCGCATGAGCGAGCCGACCAAAACCAGTACCAAGGCCATGATCACGATCGAGCCTAACGAAACCGGTGGTTTCACCGTTTATGCAGGCTTCAACGGCGAAAGTGCCAACTCGCCAGAGCTTAAGCAGGCAGGTCGGTTAGCGCTGCTAGGAGTGCTCGCCATTAAAGAGGTGCTAGAAGAGGCCAAAGGAACCATCAAAACAACCATCCATTAAGCGAAACGCCCCCGCGTGGGGCGTCTGCTGGGCGTGGTGGCCCAGCACTGATGAGCAGCCAAGGGGAGAGAAATGGACAGCAAAGCGTTAGACAAAATCAAAAAGTGCCTACGGCTTGCCAAGTCGAGCAATGCCAATGAAGCCGCCGCCGCATTGCGCCAGGCGCAAAAATTGATGGCCATTCACGGCGTCACCAATGACGACGTGGCCATGAGCGATGTAGGCAGCCACACCACTAAAACAGGCGCAGGTAAAACGCCGCCCGCCTACGTGATCATGCTGGGATCTATGGTTGCCGGTGCCTTTGGCGCTGAGAAGGTCTACCAACAGGTCTTCGACGGTGAGCGATGGACACTTAACGTTGAGTTCTACGGCTTGAATGGTGCTGCCGAAGTAGCGGGCTATGCCTTTGAAGTGCTGGGCCGACAGCTAAAGCGCGACCGGACTGCCTTTTTGGCCACCCTCAATAAGCGCCTAAAGCGAACCACCAAGGTGCGCCATGGTGATCTCTATGCGCAAGCATGGTTGAACGCCGTGGCTAAACAGGTGACACGCCAGCAACGCACTGAAGCTGAGAACGCCATCGTGGAAGCCTACAAGGCCAAGCGCTGGGAAGAACTGGACACCATGAAGCCTCGCGATAACACCAAGGGCATGCGCAGCCATGATCATGGTGCCATTCACCAGGGCTATCAGGACGGCAAGAAAGTCAGCTTCCACCAGGGTGTGAACGGCAGCCGTCACGCCCAGATCGGTGAGGTGGCGTCATGAACAAATGGCAGCAACTGGAAGAACAGCTCTCTGGCATCTTCGGCACCGCCAAGATCCTCGCTGACGGCTATGAAGTGACTTTTTACAAGTGTCTTAGCAAGGGTGAGCGCCTGGTGATTGAGACCTATGTGAACGGCCAAATCAAAGGGGAGTGGTTCATGCGCGGCGAGAACGGCACAACTAAACACCCCGAATCCCGTTTCTTTCGTCCGCGTAAGAGTCGTGCATATCCCGTTAAGCAGTATGGAAAGCTCAAGCGGATATTCGGCAAGAAACAAGCCGACAACATGGTGGAGCTGAAAACCGTCATGTTTGACCCCACATGGAACAGCCCCAAAACGCTGATCAGTCACCTGAAAAAGCATTTCCCAGACCTAGAGCTGAAAGCCGATGAGGTGACGTCATGATCAGCAAAGGCAAGCTGGCCCAGATACACATCGCGAAGGCCCAATTGGGCCTAACCGATGAAGACTACCGCGCCATTCTCGCCCGCACAGCGGGCGTGAGCAGTGCCAAAGAACTCACGAATAAGACTGTAGGCGGCGTTATGTATGAGTTTCGCCGCCTTGGCTTTGAGCCGAAGCCCGCCAAAAAGGCAGGTCGTAAAGCCCCCAACCCTCCACGCTCCCGCCAAGCGGAAATGAACAAGGTCGAGGCACTGCTCACACACGCGGGCCGCGCCTGGGCCTACGCCGACGGCATGGCTAGGAACATGTTCAAGGTGGATCGTGTGGACTTTCTCGACGACAGCCAACTGCACAAGCTGCTCCAGGCGTTGATCATCGACGCCAAGCG
>TARA_R110000796_G_scaffold24808_2_pt1 | contig 17518 bp, 9 predicted proteins | sample TARA_R110000796 | Tara Oceans TARA_R110000796 (sample SAMEA4397815) | marine metagenome | biome: Polar Biome; feature: [SRF] surface water layer (ENVO:00010504); material: water (ENVO:00002006), including particulate matter (ENVO:01000060) such as... | depth 5 m
TCAGGGGTTGGCCGGGCAGCCTGTTCCTAATATGAATATGCAGATGGCAGCGCAAGGCGGGATTATTGGGTACGATGACGGTGGTCCTATAGATGATGTAACTAACTACATCAATCAATACGAATTCTACCAACAGCAGCTTGCAATTGCTTCAACAGCGGAACAAAAAGAAGCACTAACGGCTCGGTGGAAAATGACACAGGCAAGTTTTGACCCGGAGGTTGTGGTTAAGGCGCATCAAGAAATGAGTCAAGAAGAGCCATCTGCTATGGCTGGTGGTGGAGTTGTTTCTTTTGCTGCGGGCGATCCTGTTGTAGGGGTTAACACAGCTGATTTTAGTAAGTTGCTAGGCGCTAATCTTGGTGCATCGTTAAGTGGGCCTGTAGATATGGGAGAGCTAGGCCCGACTAAAGAAGACGAAGCTGAAGAACTATCTGAAATAGAAATGCTTATGCTTCAACAGGCAAAAGATGACATAGCAATGAGTGCGGCTACTGAACAGGATACGGCTCAAGCTGAATATGAGAGATTTATGCTTACCCCAGAAGAAACAGAAGGCCGTGCTACAGCGCAAGCTGACCTGCAAGCCTTACGCAGAGAGAGATTTTCCCCCGAAGCAATGCGAAAACGCAAGAGCAGTGCTGGACTAAGAGAGATGGGACGAAGCGGATTGGGAGGCTTTGGGCGAGGCGTAGCTGCAGAAGATGAGGCTATATATGCAGAGCAAGAAAGTACGGGCGAGGCAGAAATAGCTAACTACACTACTCTTATAGAACAGTTAAGAGCGGATGGTGCAGGCAGGATAGAAGCTAGAAAAGAGGCAAGGGCTATAGTAGAAACGGCTAAAACCAGAGGGATGACTACGGCTGAAGCTTTACAAACTGCTGTGGACGAAAGACGTAAGGGGGTACAAAGTAGGCAAACCCAACTAGACGTAGCCAATATCTATGCTGATGCGCGAGGCGATGTGCAAGTCAGTGAATTTAATACGCGTCTGAAGACACACGTAGACAGAATACAGCGTGACAATCCCGACATGGCAATTGAAATAATTAATTCAGAAGCTTTAAGGTTGGTAGACCTAGAGGAAGACACAGGGAATTTAATGTCGTATGCAAGCAGGGGGTTTGGCGACAAAGTAGACGTAAGGATTAAACAAGCTGAGGCAATAGCTGAGCTAACGTCAGGCGTATATTACAAACAAATGTCGATTACAGAACAAGAAGCCGCAGTAAGGAAAATAAACTCTCTTTACGAATCTATCCTTAGTCTAATTAGTACGACTCCTCCGGCATTGCCCGGTGCCGGTTCATTCATAACACCCGGCGCAGATGTAGCAGGCGGAGGGCCGGAGCCAACAGAAGAACAACTTGTTCAGCTTCGTTTAGCAAATCCGGGCTACCCCGACACACTATTGATAGAAAAGTTTAGAACACTAACAAATTAGGGGTTTATGTGGCGGATACAAAACCTGCGTCTGTAGAGGACTTACCTGCGTTTGTAAATCCTTTTGCAGAGGACTTACCTGCGTTTGTAAACCCATTTGCAGAGGACTTACCTGCGTTTGTAAACCCGTTTGCAGAACCGGGAGTTGCGGAGACTATAGAGCAACTAAAGGCAGCAGAAGCAGAAGCAGAAGCAGCAGTTAGCCCAGAAGTAATTCCAACCTTAGACATGGACGGTGCACCCGGTGCACAGGGTCCGGAATTTTTATTAGATTTAGAAGAGCTAGAAGGCACGTCCCAAGAAAACCCTATTTCTGCCCCCGAAGAACTTGCACCTGTTATAGCACAGGAACCACCTCCCTCAAGTGGCTACGTCACCGAAGAATTAATAGACAGCCTGATAATGGCTGAGAGCAGTGGTAAGCTCAAGCAAGTTAGTCCGGTGGGTGCTGAAGGGGTTGGTCAGGTAATGCCTCGTACGGGGGAGAATCCGGGATTTGGGGTAAAGCCCCTACAAAATTCTTTTGATCCCGTAGAAAACAGGAGGTTTGCCACAGAATATTTAGAAGCTATGGCGCAACGATACGGCGGTGACATAGAAGCCGCGTTGATAGCTTACAATGCGGGCTACACCAATGCGGATAAGTTCTTGGCGGCTGGTAGAGACTACAGTGCGCTGCCCATGCCTGAAGAAACACAACCCTACGTAGCAAAAATTCTAGGCAATGTAGCCCCCGCACCAGCAGCGGCAGCAGCTACAACAGCTACAACAGCTACAACAGCTACAACAGCTACACCAGCGTTAGTTGCTGAACCCCCGCAGGAACGTTCTGACTTCATAGATGCCTCTAAAGGTACGTGGAATCTGCTGACCAATATTGCTCCCAAAACAATAGGTCTATTTAATGAAGCCCTTGTTGCAGAAGGCTTCACAGAGAAAGCAGAAGCGTATGCGGCAGTAGATCAAGGGCTAAGTGACAAAGAACTCAGAGAGAAATTTGGGGCTAGGGTTTTAGCTATTGATACTGGTGGTAGGGGCGAAGTAGGTTGGCTGAAACTTTATCAGCTTGCTACTCCTGAACGTAGAGCAGAGATGACTGCTGAACTGCACGGGGATGTAGAAAATGTAACTCAACGAATCCTTGGTAAAATACCCGCATTAACCGCAGCTCAGCAAAAGGGTGAGCAGTATGCGCCTAGGGTTGCCGGGGTTACAGACATAAAGAACTTTGGGGACTTTACCGACTGGTTGCAATACAACATGACAGCGGGAGCTATACAACTTGCCCCGATAATGGGAGCAGCGTTTGTAGCAGGGCCAGTGGGGGCAGGCGTGGTAAGCACAGCCCTAGCCAGCAGTGAAGCAATAAATGCACGTCTGGGGTTCATAAACGAGGTAGTCAAAGACCTCTCAACAGAAGACCAAGCCAAAGCTATAACCAAGTACTTACAAGACACTAAAGATACAACGGCTATGGTGGCGTTAGTATCTGGCTTGTTGGATTTGAGTGGCCCAGTATATTCCATTGTGCGAGGGAACTTTGTCAAAGAACTGGGAGAGGAAGTAGTAGAAAGAACAACATTAGAAGTGGCTAAGCAAAGTGCTAAGCGTGCTGTCGGAGAAGTTATACAAGAAGGTGGTACCGGTGCGCTACAGGAAACAACACAAATAGCCGGAGAGCTGAGCTTAGCAGAGCAAGGTGAAGGCGCTACTTTACTCTCCTCGGAAAACTTAAAGCGTATAGCAGATGCGGCTGCGGCAGAAGCGGCTGGTACTGTGGGTGTTTCTACTGCGGGGGTTGCAGCTAGCACAGGGGTTGCAGAACTACAAAACAGATCAAGAGCAAGGAGCACTGCCGAAATACAAGCCGTGGTGCAAAAAGAAATAGTAAGGCTACGTGAGCTACCAGAAAATGCTGACAAGACCGATGCTCAAATAGAATCTTTAGCGGTAGAAGCCGTAGTGCAAGACGCGCCGAACGTGATGGCCGAAGTGATAGCCAAAGGGGAAATAAAGGAGGCGTTACCTGACATAACCGATGCTGAGTTAAAGACGTTAGCTGAGTTGCCCCCCGTAGAGAGGGAAGCAGAAGTACTAAGGCAGCTAAACGCGGTAGAAGTAGCAGAGGAAATAGTAGAACTAAAGGCAGACCCTAGAAACGAAGGCAAAACAGAAGTTGAAATTGAGGCTCTTGTGGAAAGTCGCATGAGTGAGGGAGAGATACTTGCAACGGCAGCTGCAATAGTAGAGGGAGCAGTAGACACAGCGGTAGACACAGCGGCAGAGACAACTACAGCACCTTCAGGACTACCCCGTGCTCTTGAAAGAGAAATAGTGGGTTACGCGGATGCGTTCCTAGATACACAATCAACTAGCTTTGATGCACAGGCTGCTGAAGTCAGAAGTAATATAGCGAGGCAATACGGTGAAGAAGCAGCAGCGTTTTACGAAGCTGAGGTAAGAAACTCGTTACTCCCAGTCCAAGGCGTGCAGGATGCATCGAATCAACCGGCCCAGCCAAAAGGCAAACAAGGTAGGCCGAATAAAGAACCGTTAAATGAGAAGCAGAAAGCTGCTGCCCAAAAAGCTAAACGGGCTAAAGATAAAGAAGCTTCGCAGCTTAGAAGAACAGGGCTGAACAATATAAAGGTTTTGGACACGCCTTTAGATTCTTTCTGGGGCCAAAGGCAAGCACCGACTAAAGAAGCCTACGAAGCAGTGGAGAAAAGATTAGCCGAGGCTAAGGAGAAGATAGCAGCAAGTGCAGCTCCGTCCGTAGTTGGTTCTTCTAGTATGGAAAATACTAATAACGAAGTAAAGCAACGCGTAGCTAGGGACAAAGAGCTAGTCGAGGCAAGTGCAGTAACAGAGGAACTCGTAAAACAACAGGCTGCGGATAGAACCCAGCTTAACGAATGGGACCAGTACATAGCCGGACGACAGAATGACTTAAGCATCAAAAGGGTTGACGCTATAGTCAGTGCACTTGAAACTCTAAACAATGCTAGCAACAAAGCTAAGCCAGCCGTTACTAAAAGAGCACAAGCAGCACTGGATAACCCATCCATTACAGAGGCTGAACTCCAAGAAGCAAACCAAATAATTCAAGATAAGCAGCAAAGTAACAACGCTCAAGCATTAGAAATTTCGGAGTCTACTAACTCTGAAGCAAATCCTTCTTTTCTGGATGCTCCTAACTTGATGTCTATCTTAGATAGCATCGCAGCAACTGGTAATAAGTTTGAGACGGCTCTAACGCGTTTGCTAAAACCATTCTTGGCAAACACTAAGTTAGTTATAGTTAAAAACGAAAGCGACCTACCTGCTAACTTGGCAGATACTTTTAGGGGGGCACGTGGCCTCTACGTAAATGAAACAAATACAATCTACCTAAATGTTGAAACAGGCACAAACAATACTATAGTGCTGCATGAGTCTTTACACGCTGCCACTTTAGATGCATTAATCTCTGCAATCACAAACCCCAATTCCGTATCCCCCAAGCTCCGCAAAATTGTGCGAGAGATATACGGGTTAATGGTTGCAGCGCAAAACAAATACGACGCAGACAAGGCCATTGGTAATACTACCCCTGCTATGGACTTCCTAGCTGCGGAAGACATTAGTATATTTACAGACATTAGAGAGTTTGTTGCTTACGGGTTAACCCAACCAGAGCTACAAGAATTTTTAAGCACTGTAGACTCCACACTGTCGTGGAAACTTAGCACGCTAAAAAATGGATTGAGTAATTTTTTAGACTTAGTAAGGCAAATTTTTAACGTGCAAGATAAAGATTACAGCGCGTTTATAGCACTAACAGATTTAACAGAAAAGCTGCTGATAGAAAGCGCAGTGTACAGGCGAATTTCATCCAACGAAATAGTAAAAGCAAAGCAGGTAGGTAATAAAGCAACACGGGTTGCTAAGAAAGTGGCAGAGTCTAACACTCAGAATTTAGGTGCGGCTATAGAGGAACAAGCACAGGTAGTACAGAGTGGAACTGAAGGCGCTTCTTTGCTTAGTAACTTACTTAATAATGCCAACGCAAAAATTTCCCCTAATGTAATGCGGTATATTATAGCTTCGATGGGTACAGCAACTATACTAAAACAGAAAGGCGGAGAGATTAAAAATCTTTACGCGATGAACGAAGTTATACGAGAGGTAACTCAGTACAAACAAAAGTTCCTTAAAGATGTAGCAAAAGAAGCCAAGAAGTGGGAGCAGTTTAATTCCAAATTTAAGGACGGTGCAATAATTTTAGCAGAGGTTATGCACTGGGCTACCTTGCACCAGTTTGACCCGTCCAAGCACGCCAATATGACTGCTGCTTTAGCTAACGACAAAACAATAAAAGACCTTCGCGCTAAATATAAAAAAGTTGCTAATGATCCGACCTCTAGCCAAGGCGCTATAAACGCTGCTAAAGGTGCAGAGACGATACGTGCGAATATCATCCGGGAAGGATACGAAGGCTCTACAGTCGATGGTGTGTTAGTAGGGGGATGGAATCGACTGCAAGAAAAAAACAATGGCGGGCAGGAAGGTGTGCGGCTGTACAAGATGGCCCACAAGAAGTACAAAGATAACTTGAAAGAATTTCAAACGCTGACTGTGCAGGAAATAAAAGATAGAAACTTAAAAGACAAGGACAAAGAGAAAGAAATTTTAAAGCGGCTAGATGATATGTTTGCCGAGTCCAACCTAATGGAAGTTTACTTCCCCCTTATGCGGTACGGTGATTATTACGTTGGTATAAAGAAAGCTGGTAAAGGTCTAAATGGGCCGGAGTTTAGAATATTTCGCACTTTTGCAACCATGCGAGAGCGAGACAATTACATAGATCAGCAAGTCCAAAAGTTATGGAAAGGAACTACAAGCACACGTAACTCCCTTATAGAAGACGGGGTAATTGAAAGGGGCAACACTACCGACCCTACTCGCATAGAAGTAGAACAGAACCAAGGTTCGGGAGAACTTCTAAAAGACATATTTGGTTTGCTAGATTCAACGGTGGGTGGGCCAACACAAACCGGGCTAAACCTTAAAGAAGTTGAAGCGCTTAAAGACAGCGTGTACCAGATGTACATACAAACTTTACCTACTGCAGATTTGCGTAGAGGGCTAATACATAGAAAGGGCATAGCCGGGTTTAGCAACGATGTATTACGGAACTTTGTAACCTCGCAATTATCCCGAGCAAACCAATTAGCTAGACTTAAATACAATGGGAAATTGCAGAGAGCAACAGAGCAAGCTTACGCTGAATTAGAGAAAAGCGTTTGGCAAGAACGGAATACAGTGTGGGTAGACGTTTTCGCTGAGCGCACTAGCAGTACCATGCGTACAGACCCTAGAGATATGATGAGCCTCATACAATCTTTCGGCACGTCTGCTGTGTTTGTGTTCATGCTGACTGCTCCTGCTTCAGCTATTGTTAACATGACGCAAATACACATTGTAGGAACGAGTATACTGGAACGTGACTTTGGGTTTCTAAGAACACAAGCGGTACAAAAGCGGTACTTGCTTACCATGTATAACAAGTTTGGTGTAAACACCTCAGTAACCAACGAAGATGGCAGTGTAACAGTAGACAGAGGGCAGCTTAGCATGCGTAAGAGTGCATACTTTGCCAACAGCCCAGACAAAGAATTCTTGGAGTATGCATTCGACTATGCAGAATCTTTAAACTCGTTCATGGAGACTTATGCCGGTGACCTTACAGAACGCAGTCAAATCTCCGTCACCGATACGCTAAGTGCCAATGACTCGCAACGCAGAAAATTTACTGTACGCGCAGGTAAAGTAGTAGACATGGGGTTAATGATTTCCTCTTTTGCGTTTCACCACGGTGAGCGTACAACTAGAGAGATAATGTTTATGTCTGCGTTTGAATTATCTTTTGCTAAGTTAAAAAGAGAAGGGATGTCAGCATCAGAGGCAGCAGGTCCAGCGGCGCGGCAAGCGCACGATCTAATGATGGAAGCTTTGTTTGATTACAGTTCCTACAACAAACCTAAATGGATGCGAACGTTCCGAATGCCCGCGCAGTTTTTTACGTACCCCCTAGCAATGGTAAACCTACTTACCAGAAACGTGGTTGGGATATTGGTGGGTCTACCTGACGGGAGAACCAGACGACAAGCTGCTCAAGTAGTTTTTGGTATTTTGGCTAGGACTTTTTTGTACGCGGGTGTAACCGGGTTGGGATTGGGGTTAGTAAGTTTTTCTGGGGTTATGGCTGTTATGACTGCTGCACGAGATGCGGCGCGTCCAGATTTTGAAGATGCAGACGAGGAAGAAAAAGAGGTGTGGTATACGGACGGGGTAGCGGAAGATTACTCCAACCCTTTTAGTACGGTAGATTTGGAGTATTGGTTCAGACGTTACTTTATTCCACAGTACTTTGGCGAGGGAAGTTCTTTGGCTACGTTTTTTAAGCTTACACCGGAGCAAGCAGCCCTATTAGCTAGGTCTATTGAGGTAGGACCAATTTCTGCACTGACTGATATAAGCATTGGCCCAAGAGTTTCTCTTAACGCATTGCTGTTTAGAGATGATACTCGCAGAGAAGATGCTCAAGATAAAGTAGAAGGGCAGTTCTTTAAGCTTGCTGGTCCTACGGGTGGTATGGCAATAAGCCTGACGCAATCAGCACAAGAAATGGTGCTGGCCGACTCTCCTAGGGATTGGAACATCGCGCTACAAAAAGCAACGCCAGCCATAGCGCGTGGGGCACTTAAAGCCTATGAGTTAAGCACCGATGGGTGGATACCCAAAAGAGAATTCATAGCACGAGACGGGTTTGACCGAGCATACTTCACATGGAACAAGGTAGTAGCGCAAGCTGCTGGCTTCTCCAGTACGGAGCAAGTGCAAATTCGTGATCTTGAGTACCAATTCAACAAGATGCAGTTTGAAATAGAAGCGAAGCGTACTGAAGTATTGAATGCGGTTAAAGTCAAAAACATGGAGTTGCTAACTGCCCTAGAAGAACAAGCCAAAGCAAGGGAAGAGCTGGACTTTGCAAGAAGCGACACGATGGGTAGTAGAGTAGAAACCATATCCGCGCAAACAAACCAAGCCGATGCAGACTTGGTTCAGTTCAACAACGAGTACCCTGCACATGCAATAGAAAATATGGCCGACATCTTAAAAGAAGCCAACGATACTAGGCTTGACCAAAACCGAGGGCTGAAGGTAACTGATAAAACTCCGGTTAGCCAGCTAAATGCTGTAACCCGCCCCGCCTCACGGTAGCTATGCCACTCTCCATACCCGTACACCGCGCACGCTATCTTCTATAGTAATCTTAGAAGTCGCCTTGTACCTTAGCCGCTTTGCCTCTGCCAAAATTATGTGACGGGCTTTAATGGGTTCTAGTGCAGGTACAAAAAAAGAAAAGCCCGGCTTAAACTTCTTCCAATTTATCTGATACGTTATCTTCTCCACTTCCATTGTCTGTGTCTTGCTCCTCCCTAGCGGTAATAGCTTCCATGTCTAAAAAGTCAGGGTGGGAGGTGTCAAATATAACGCACCGCACACTGGGTGATATTATTTTCATGCCTTTGGACAGGCGTTTGCCGTCCGTCCCCACGCACACACCTGAGGCTGTTAGTTCTTTGATGAGCGTTTTGTAATCTGTCTGAGAGTCCATGCAGTCATCCCTAAGTTTGCGTACAGGGATAAACATGCGCTTGGTGTCCTGCTCAAACCGTATAACAAGTTCGCCGCGTGGCAGCATATCCGGGGCAATAGGCTTAGAGAACCTCCCGTCAACAGCCCCATTCGTCACAAGGGTATTGTCAATGTGCCGAATAATAAAGTCACCGATGGTTGCAGACGGTACACCCAGAGGAGCTGTTGTGTCGTGCTTCATATCTAAAAGTAACGGGGCAACTACTTTGTATATACGCTCCATATTAAAGTCTATAAGCCCCAGCTCATGAGCTATAACACCTGCTGCAAAATTTGCGGAGATAACTGCAGACCAGTTACGCTCTCGCCCAGTGAGCCGCAGCTCTGTGTCTATCTTGTTTTGTGTAGCACGAACTAATTTTTTCACTGCTTCCAAATTAGGAATTACGTAATGCATAAAGGGGACAATGGCATGCCCATAATTCTCGTCCAGCTGATGGTCAAACATTTGTTTGGCTTCCTCTGTGCTAATAATATCCGTGTCAATATAGCCTACGTGAAACTCTAATATCCGCATCATCTCCCCGTCCGGATTATCTTTCAGTGTGCCCAGCTTTTGGTAGAAGGAAGCATTGGAGGAGGTAAGGCAGATGGTACGCCAGCTAGTGCTGTTCCTACGTAACTTGTTTTCTTTTTGGTCAGCTTTATCATTACCTTTGCCCTGCGATACGGCATAAGCAAAACTAGAAATAGCCTTGGCAGACAAGTTGGTCATTTCATCCATAGTATTTACAACACTATTTAGCAGGCCCAGCTTAGTTATCTTTGCAGGAGCAGTATCGTTAGGCGTTCCTAGCAGACTCTCGGGGTGCCCACACACGCTATTAGCTACCCTAAGCACCGTTGTTTTACCTGCCCCCGAGTCACCGTGTATCAGGTTTATAAGTGCGCCCTTCTGCCCGGTGAAGGAAAGCAATGGTGCGCCAAACCCGGTGAGTGCAGCAAAAGCCTGCACTTCCATGCCTTCTTTGTTGTACAAGTTAAACACCTCACTCCACTTCTCTAAGGAACCAGATGGTTCAAAGTACTTAGCAAGCTCTTGAGTTACGCTTGCAGCAGGAGAATGGTATACCCCATCTGCAGTGATCTCTCGCTCTCCCACAATAAATTTTCTAAAGTTGTCGGCCCATCCAAATTGTACTCGCATCGTTTCGTACCTTACGTTGTCCTGCAGGTGTATAAGAGAGGCTATGATGTATTCTGTCAAAAGCACATAGCCAGAAGAGTTAGTTAGCACACCGTGCGTAGAAATTTCCCTACGTACAGACATGCTATCTGTGAGCTTGTTGTTAGCTACGACAAATTCGCGCAGCCCATCTTGGGGTGTTATCAAGTGGAACACAGCTACAAGACCAAGCTCTGGGTCTTGCATGCGCTTCACTATGTAGAAGTCATATGCATACACTAATTTAGGTGGTCCAGATTCTTCCCCCACGTTCTCTTTGTATATGCCACCGTTAGGCTTACCGCGTATGTAACCCGGTGGGTATGGGGGCACTTTAAAAGGGACTGTTCCCCCCTCTGCTTGGGTCAGTTCAACCTCTAATAACTCGTCTGCTTCTACGTTCATTGCTAGAACAATGGGGTTCTTTATAACCCCCTGATGCTTACAGTTTTTACAGCCCGTTGGGTTGTTGCTTGCAAAACTTTCACAGGAGTGAGGCCACTCAATAGAGCTAGCTTTTCTCACTACTGCTGCAGCGCTGTAATCAGGATGCCCTCGGGATATTTTTTGTATCGCTGTATCACGGTCATCGCAATGCTGAGCTATAGAGAGCGCATTAAACCAGCGTGGCTCTGCTAAGGTTGCCCTATTCTCATAGCAGTCCCATAACTGTAGGCACCCATCAGAGCGCGTCATCAGCCTATCAAAGCTTTTGGCGTAGTTTTCGGATAAGTTATTAGGGAGCAAGGGAGGTGTAGCAGAATGCGTATCAACCTCCTCTACACCTGCTTCAATACCCAGAAGTTCCTGCAACGCTTCAAACTCAACAGGAGGTTGTACTTCTTCTACAACTACAGCACTAGGGGGATCATACTTAAGGTTTAAAGTTCCGGGGGGCCGAAGCACGCGAGACACATCAAACACGCGTGGGTCAGCTAAGAACTTTTGCTTCACACATACTTCTTTAAGCCGTGCTGCTACAGGTTTCCATGCAGCTGCTGACACTTCTTCTGTGAAAGCCCAATAGATATGCCATCCATTACCTGAGTTAACAATGGTAGGGTCTGGGAAATCTAGTATGTCTTGGAACTTCTTTAGCTCCACCAATCCTTCCGCTTGCGTAGCGTATCCCTTGGGGAGTCCTGTACTCGGTTCTATCTGCGTTGGTTTATCCGGGCCGCAATCAATGTCCAGCCATAATGCTTTTAGCGTTGCAACATTTGTAGCTTTGCGCTTGCCATCCTTAGACTTAAATTTGGCAAGCGCAAAATAAACGTTCCTATCTTCTGCACTAAACTTTTCAAATATGCTACGTAACCCCCCCAAGCTGTCCGTCATTTCTTGCTTGAGGTCGTTCTCTATGCGCGGGTTAATCCCAACTGCACAGTACCACCCTCCGGGCGGTACAACATGCTGTATGAGGTCAATGCTATCCATATTATTATTTTCCGGGGGCACACTATCCCCAAGTATTCTCGGTTAAAAGTAAAAGTTAAGACTATTATCTGTAAGACGTAATCAAGCTTCTGACAGCATCGTCCAAGTCAGCATGTGGCACGTGTGTACCAACAAACCAGTTGTAAACTGTCTGCCTGCTGACCCCCAGCTGGGTGGCAACCTCGGCAACGGATATGTCCTGCTTTATACATACCCGGCCTAGTTTCACACCCAGTGAGGCTCTGTTAGCCTGCTTGTTAAGATTACTTACGCGTGTTGTATACCCGTAACTCATTAGCTGCCGTCCGATGCCCACTTATCAATAACAGAGGCTAAATCCGTCTCTACTTTGGGGGGTTTTACTTTCTTGGTAGTGCGCTTTACTGGCTCCGGCACTGTCTCCGGGATGTCTTCTGCAACTTCAACAACCGCTGCAAACATAGCCTCTGGCTCTGGCTCTGCGGTAGACTCCTCTGTGCCCGTGTACCCATCCTGTGCTTCAAAAGGGGATGAGGGGACGTAAGGGACGTACTTTATAACCTGCACACCCTTCAGCCGCAAAGAGACACCACTGGTGGTCATATTAAATGGCACAAGCTCCACGAACACGTTGACGATACTGCCCGAGGTTAGCAAAAAATCCTCAGGTAGACGTGTGTTTGATGCGTCAAATGTTGCTGGCGGTTTTGTGGTTTCGTTTTTGTACATAGCTTTAAAGTTGCACTTTCCTACAAAGTAATCTTCATGCATCTTAAATGGCTGCGCTAATGTATCGGGCCATGACTTATCCCGGTGCGGAGAATCCGTGTAGGCTTTTTGCATTACCTTGTATAAAGCTCCTGCTTGCCCCTCAGTTAACAAAAAGTCAGTTTCATACCGGGCATTGGCAGCAGTCGCTGGGCACGGAACACTTTTCCCGTTTGCCCCTGCTGTTTTGTCAAAGTGATACGGCTGGTCTAACCGGGGGTAGTGTGCAATTACATTTTTAATCAAGTGAGTGGTTGTTGACTCGCTCATAAAGTTTTCCTCTATGGTTAATTGGAACGGGTTGTGGGTGTCTAAAGCAGAAAAATTTAACTGCTTTATACGTAATAGCTCTACCTTAGTTAAGGATCGAACCGGCTTAAAACATACCTTGGGTAACCCGCTTTCATCCCCAAAATATATATTCGTTAGAATATCTTCTACCTCTTCATCATTAGCTGCTAAGTAATCTATGTACTTAAAAAGCGAAAGATAACTTGGGTGGCGTGAGAACAAACTTGCTGCCCCCAACCGTAAAAAACATACCTCATCAGTAGCAGGTAGATACAGCTGTACAATTGTGTAAAACTTACAAGGCGTACCCTTGTACATGCCCCCTTGTTTTATGCTCTGTGTGCAGTCTAAGCATCGTGTGGCTTGCTTGGTGTCACTGGGCACATTGCCTGCTGGAAACTTAGAGTCGGTAGACCAGCATACAGCTTGACCACTGTGCCCTGCATAACTCCTAGCAAGAGTACCCACATTGAGTATGGACACCTCGCACTTTGCAGGAGTGCAGAAAAAGCTACGTGGTTCAAAAACTCCGTCATGTAATACAAGTTGGTCCATTTAACTTTTAGCTCTTGGCTTGCGTACAGAGATGGCGTACCTACGATCAGACTGCAGCCCACTGGGGCAAAGATCAGGGTTTTCAACAAGGAATTCTGTCATGTTGCCGTTATGAATCCTTTTTTCTAGTATGTGCGTGGCATCGTGCTCTTTAATAAACTCGTACATCTTCTCCCAGTCACTTGTCCAAAACCTAGATAGGACTCTACGAGATATAGTGCCAGAGGGTGTAGTAAGACCATCTGTATTCTGCTCTTCACACAGTGCAAGTAGTTGAGCAGTAACAATTTCTTGCTCTCCTTTAATTTCTTTAATCTCTTCTTCTTTGTTTTGTATTGCCTCTCGCATCTTGAGATACATAGCGGCAAGGTTGTCAGCGGTAATAGTCATGGCAGCTCCTAAAAAGGGATGCCTAGTTTAGCAAGCTCTTTTACATTGTCAAGCGTTCAATTCTTGCCTGTACAAATCAATTATCTTAGTGTGGTTTGCGATGTTACTGCCCAGCATCCGGTACAACCTATCCTCTACCCCGCTCCCACGTATGTGTACCACGGTCATTGGGTTGTGTTGTCCGGGCCGGTTAATCCGTGCGTTGGCTTGTAGGTACGTCTCTACACTTGTAACCGGGGCATACCAAATTATTGTGTTGGCAGCGGTTAAGGTGAGGCCGTGTGATGCGGCTTGCGGTTGTATAATAAGGACGCGAGGGTCAACTTTCTCTTGGAAATCTTTTATTATTTCTGCCCGTTTATTAACTGAAACTTTCCCTGCTATAACTTCGCACTTAACGTTATTTTTTGTAAGGAATTCATTAAGCAAATCAATGGTGTGAGTAAAAGGAACAAAGACCAACACCTTATGTGACGCTTCTTCGATAACTTCTTTAACTACTTTTAGGCGACTACTCACATCAAACTGTATTACCTCATGGTCATCTGTATACACTGCCCCACCAGATATTTGCAGTAGCTTGTTTAGGTTAGTAGCGGCGTTAACAGACGTAACGGACTCCCCGTCTGCAGCCATCATCATGCGGTCTTTAAGAAGTTTATAGTAGACCAGCTGTTGCTTAGTGAGAGGAGCGTCTCGCTCTACGTAAGTGACGGGGGGTAAGTCGAGACATTGATCTCTCTCAAACCGTATGGCAGGCTGCAAGGCTTCATGGACGATGCTGTCTGCATTGGCCTTAGCTCTCCATATAAAGGGAGTCACCTTGTACATAACCTTGTCCCGGAACTGCCCAAAGTACTTGGGTATCCCTTCAGGATTCACCAGCTTTGCTAACCCATGAGCGTCCATAGGAGACTGTGCTGCAGGTGTACCAGTAAGCATCCATAGCCACGGCACTGTTTCTGCAATGTCCCGCAGTATTTTCCAGCGGTTGGTCTGTGCATTTTTGTATGCGTTGGCTTCATCTACTACAACCATGTCGAAGCCACCGGCTATGATTTCGTCCTTGACCACCGCAACACCATCAAAGTTTATGATGACGAACTCCGCACCTGCGCTAATGATCTTGCGTCTTTGCTTTGCCGTACCATGAGCTACAGAACAAGACCTGTGCATTGCAAACTTAAACAAGTCTTGCTGCCATGCAGACTTCATAATAGACAGCGGAGCTATAACTAAGACTCGCTTTACATCTCCTCTATTCATCAGGTAGTCAGTGGCCCATATAACAGAAGCGGTCTTGCCTGTCCCCTGCTCATTAAAACAAAAGGCTTTCTTGTGCAGGGTTAAGAAACTAGATGTAGTGCGCTGGTGCGTAAAAGGTTTGTGCTTACCAACCCATGTGTAGTCTCGCTCTATGGGAGACGGCACATCTTTAACTTTCAAGTGGGCCAAAGTTTGTGCCTCGTGTAGCCCCCAGTGCACCATTACTTTAAAAACACCACCGTCCTCCGAAAGTACCTGAGACTTCTTTATAGTTTCGGTGATGAGGTGAGGACGCTTCGTGTTGAGCACTATGGCCTTGTTATCTATTACTTCCACTGGTTAACCCTTATCCCTGCTGCTGTATACGTTGTCTTGTTCGCTGTCAAACAAGGGTGTCAATTCGTTAGCTAAACCTACCGCATCCATAGTACCAACTTCTAAAGGCCCGCCATCGTCTTCGTCCACAGCGATATGAAAATCAACCATAGACGTTGTGTTGTTAAACTTAGGAGCTTTAACATTGCACTGATAACTGTTCCACAGGAACTTGCGCTCCCCACGTATATGTTCTCGTACTATACTTTTACCTGCGGGTGTCACACGGGTATGCGTTTCAACAAAATGTATTATCTTTTTTCGATGTCCGTTCAGCGTTGTGACATATTCTCTATCCCTAAAGTAGTGTTTTGTGTCTTTGGTATCCACACAAAAGGTCATTCGCAAATCGTTCTTCTTTGTCTGCACCGTCCACATTTGGTCACGCTGGGTCCAAAAGTTAAAACACGCACAAAAAATACCGCTATGTAAAAGCTCAGTGTACTTATCAATTCTTTCATCAGGGGGGAATAGGTTAGGGTGTGCCCAACTCTTACGCGCATACCATGTAACACGCTCAGAAGGTCTTCCTTTTATAGCTGGTATTTCTACTTTCTGCTCGTTCACCCAACGTAAAGTTCTTACTTCTCCTTCGTTGCTTACGGCTATAAAATAAAACATCCATACATTCTTACTTTTAATTGTGGTGTTTTTTGCACAAGGGATGCTCATGCCTATCTTATAAACAACATCCTTAGTGGGTTCTACATAGTGCGGTACTTTCTTATATTTAAAAGCGTAGAAAAAGTTAGGTACTGTTAGGTCGCTGTAGTCTGGGAAAAAATTGTTTGTGGCTACAAACATAATACCGGGGAACTTTTCAGGCACGCGCACCTTAGACTTAAGTACATCACTCATACCTAGCCCCACGGGGGGCACAAAAACACCTAACTTTTTAAGCCCTTTAACGTTTACTGTGTCATCCCATGAGTGCTTACTTGTTGCTCTGGACAACTCTTTAAAGTTTTGGTCCAAGTTCTCCAAAGTTTGTTTTATTGTTTTGGTTCTACCCTTCTTGTATTTTTTACGGCGCTTTACTGGAGCAGTTTCACTGTCCTTAGTGAAGTAATTAAAAAACTTTTTCAGGTAAAAGTTTACTGTGTCCCGAATACTTTTAGTCATGTTTCGCATACGATATTCCTCGTAGTGGGGGTTTGTCTGGCACTGTGCCTGTTATTTCCTACGTGATTTTATAGCGCCACCTTTCTTAGCCGTCTTCATTGCACCTGTTTTAGTACGAGGGAAAGATGAGTTGTTGGCCTCAGTCTTAACCGATAGGTTGCTAGGTGCATTACCTCCACCCTTGGAGATAGGAGTCTTGTGGTTAACGTGCTTCCCATCACCTTTCTTAACTGCACCAGATGCGAGTAAGGTTGCGCGTGCTGCGTTACGCTTCGCACGGTTCTTCTTTTGCTCCGCTGTACCTTGGTACTTAGCGTACTCAGCTTTGTAGTCTCTTGGTTTCTTCATGGTTATCCCCTGTTGTGTTCGCAGCTAGTAACCGGGCAGTATGCACACAGCGGCCCATCCACTGCATTCCATACCTCTGTTTGCTCGGCTGCATCTAAGCGCTCAAGCTCATCATCAAATACTGCTAGATAAGATTTACGCATGTCGGATGTATGTTCTTTCTTGATGAACTCGTTGCTCACTACGTAGGCTAATGCAGACTTAATAGTTTTTACTTCCGGGTAACACGTAAACGTTGCACCGGCCAGTAAGTCTAGCTGCTTAGTGTCTGCGTACTTGGCATTCTTACCCGTCTTGTAGTCCACGAGGTATGCCTTGTCTTCATCAACTATTAGCAAGTCAGCAATGCCCCTCCACCAAACATCTTGAGCAAAGAACCCAGTAGGGGAGTAGTCACCATCTTCTTTAGTAAGACCAAACCTTATCTCGCAATGCTTCTCCCCCTTGATACTTTGCAGGGCATTTAAACTCTTTGCCATGAAGTTAAACTTCGCCGGGATTGGAGTGCCTTCTTTTATGTACAGCTCCGCTGCTTTGTGCACCTCATTACCGTAGTACATGGCTGAGCTGCCCTTGTCCTTTACGTCCTTAGCTACTTTCAAATGGTAGTATTTCTTCGGGCACTGTTTAAACGTACTTAAGCTACTGTAAGACCAAGCAGTCATATTATTG
>TARA_R110000796_G_scaffold198452_1_pt1 | contig 17495 bp, 13 predicted proteins | sample TARA_R110000796 | Tara Oceans TARA_R110000796 (sample SAMEA4397815) | marine metagenome | biome: Polar Biome; feature: [SRF] surface water layer (ENVO:00010504); material: water (ENVO:00002006), including particulate matter (ENVO:01000060) such as... | depth 5 m
ACCCGACTCTTTCAAGGAAGTGCCGCTCCTTACTGAGGTGGTCGGCAAAAAGGCATACTTTAAGGACGGTAGTAGTCAGGACGTGGATGCGATTATTCTCTGTACCGGGTATCAGCACCACTTTCCGTTTCTGCCTGACGAGCTGACCCTGAACACTCATAACCGGCTCTATCCAGAAGGCCTGTACAAGGGTATCTTCCTGGAACAAAACCCCAAGCTAGTCTTCTTAGGCATGCAGGATCAGTACTTCACCTTCAATATGTTTGATGCCCAGGCTTGGTACGCGCGAGATGTCATGCTGGACCGAATCACGTTGCCCAGTGAAGCAGCCATGACCGCCGACAGAGCAGAATGGGTCAGCCGGGAACAAAAGGTTGAAAATCCGTTCCAGGCAATCGACTTTCAGGCCGTCTACATCCGTGATCTGTTGCAGTCCACCGATTATCCTACGTTTGATGTTGAGGCCGTCGCAGAGATCTTTAAGCAATGGGAACACCATAAAGAGGCGGATATTTTAGGCTATCGCGATAAAAGTTATCGCTCAACGCTCACGGGAACCCTGGCGCCGGTCCATCACACGCCGTGGATGCAGGCAATGGATGATTCTCTTGAGACCTTCCTTAGCGAAAAGCCAGAAAGCGAGGAACAGGTTCTGAGCTCGGTACACTAGAAAGGCTATTCGCTCTCGCAATGTGCTGCCTTTGTCGCGCGCATTATTTCATTTGTTCTTACCGCGCCGCTATGGCGCGCTACAGTTTCAATTGAGTACAGACATTTAGAAAAGATGCCGCTAGCAAGATGCCCTTTTGTAAACACTGAGATAGCATACCGGACTTAAGCTGTCTTAGCTTAAAGAAGTTGCACTGGAAATCACGCTGCACGCGCTTGGTCGCAACTATGCGGCAACTGCCAGCGCCTTGCCCTAATGGCTTGCCAGGGACAGATCCTAACAAAGTAGGTCAAGTTGGGCATAATTTTGGTTATCTTCATGATGAAATGCCCGCCAAACGCGCAGCGTAATTCGTTATCCGTCGGCCCTAACGACCAGTTCGTGCCTTGTGTACTCAGAATTATCACTGCGAAACATTGCAGGCTTCTCTGGTTCCTGGCACCGCAGTTTTGGCCTTAATTGCCAAACTGTATGCCATGGGAGGTTGGGCTAGCGGGCTAGACCCACCTGAGCGGATTCACCTACGTAAGCTGGCAGCCCGCCGACTAAGCGTCTCCGATGACCGGTACTTGCAGCGGAAACTGAAGGGCCCAAATACCTTTAGGGTCAAGAGGCTTTGCAAAAAGATAGCCCTGACCCGCTAAGCAGCCCATTTGCTGAAGATCTTGGCGCTGGGAAGGTGTTTCTATCCCCTCTGCCAAGACCTGAAAGCCTAACTTGCTACCGAGCGTCATAACGGTCTCGACGAGTGCTCGGGCCTTCTTATCGTCTGGGAGCCCATCCACGAAGCTGCGGTCGATCTTCAATCGGTCCACGGGCAAATCCTTAAGATAACCAAGGGAGCTGTAACCCGTTCCAAAATCGTCAATTGCTATGTGAATGCCCCTAAGTCGCAGTGCGTCCAAGGACTTGGAAATCGATATATTGGGATCAACCAGGGAGGACTCGGTCAGTTCCAATTCTAACCGGGAGGGGGGGAGCCCGGTTTTATTGAGCACGCGATCGACCTGAGCAATCAAACGGTTACTATTCAGTTGCTGGGAAGAGATGTTGACCGCCATGCGACCAAAATCCCAACCATCGACCAACCACTGCTGGGCTTGTAGGCACGCCGCCTCCAGTACCCACTCCCCAAGTTTATGGATCAATCCACTCTGCTCGGCCACCGGGATGAACCGAGCGGGGGAGATCCATCCCTGATCCGGGTGGTGCCACCGGGCCAGGGCCTCCAGGCCCAGGCACTGGCCGGATTGAAGGTCCACCTGGGGCTGATAATGTACCTCCAGTTGGTCCCGTTCTAGCGCCCGGGCAAGTTCCGTCCCGAGGTGTATTCGCTCGCGCGCGGCTTCACCCACCTCTTTGGCGAAGAACGCGAACCGCTGCCCCGCGTCCTTGGCCGAGTACATCGCCCCGTCAGCCTGCATGATCAGTTCAGAGGCCGTATGATTCGTTATCCCGCCGATGGCGATACCGATACTAGCGGTCAGTCGGAACTCCTGTCTCCCGATGACCAAGGGAGTTTCAAGTGCGTCCAGGATCCTCTCGGCCACCGGGGAGGCGGCTGAGGGATCAGCCAGATCCCGAACAAGGAGATGCAACTCGTCGCCGCCCCAGCGGGCCACCGTGTCATCTTCTTTCAGGAGTCCTTTGATACGGGAACCCAGCGCCTTCAGGGCTTGATCACCGATGTCGTGACCGAAACCGTCGTTGAGGGCTTTGAAGTCGTTCAAATCTAACAGGAGCACCGCAAAGGTTTCGCTCGAACGCCGCCCATGGGACACGGCCTGTTCCAGGCGATCCTTGAACAGACGGCGATTGGGCAGGCCGGTGAGGGGGTCGTGGTTAGCCAGGTATTCCCACTGTTGTTCGGCGTGCTTAATTCGAGAGAGATCGGTCAGAATGGAAACGTAGTGGGTAATATTGCCGGCTTTATCTGTGATCGTATTGATGGTCTGCCAAGTAGGGAATACCTCCCCGTCCTTGCGCCGGCTCCAGATTTCTCCCTGCCAGCGATCTTGTTTTTTTAACTGGGCCCATAGCGGCTTGTAAGTATTGCCGCCGGGCGAGTCGAACTGCAGAATGCTGGGTGTACACCCCCGCACCTCGTGCTCCGAGTATCCAGTAATCACGGTAAAGGCCGGGTTCACCGCCGTGATACGCTCCTCGGCATCAGTGATGATCACACCTTCCCCGACCGCCTCGAACGCGGCACCCCATTCGGCCAGTCGAGTTTCTAGTTCCTTGCGCTCGTTGATGTCCTGAAATGTCCCGAGCAAGCGAACGGTTCTGCCATTCTGGATCTCCGGTTGGGCCTGGATGCGAACCCATATGGTGCGGCCCTTTCCGGTTTGGAGCTGAGTGTCAAAATCAGCCGTTACGCCATGATCTATGGCGTGCTGTAGGTTTGTGCGTATCTGCTCGTAGTTCTCGCCTTTATAGAATCTGGGCAGGGCCTCGTCTAGGGAAGGCACGGGCTCGGTGGGGTCAACTTCGAGAATTTCTCGGGTCACGGAGGTCCATCTTAGCTCCCCAGTGGACATGTCAGTTTCCCAGCCCCCTACACGGGCCACTCGGTTGGTGCGCACCAACAGGTCCTTGTTCTTCTTTAAGGCTCGCTCGGCTGACACGAGACCCGTAATGTCATGGAGGTGAACCAGCCAAGCGGGATCGCCTTCCCACTCGCTCTGCACGCCAAAGACTTCCAGAGTCCGTGGCTCCTCGCCAGCGGGTTTGATTTCGAGAATATGCCCGGTCTTGGAAGGAAGGGGAATGCTCAGGTTCTGGCCAATTAGTTGTTTCTGCGAATTCCCCAGTAACTCGCACGCACGGGGGTTAGCGTAGCGAACGGCCCCTTGTCCCTGGATAACTACCAAGCCTTCCCGGGTGTGAGCGAGGACGGATTCAAGTTGCTGTTCGCGCGCCTTGGCTGTTTCGTCAGTCAGGCGCCTATGGCTGATGTCGTGGTGGATCACCAATACGTAAATTCGGTCTTGGTCCTGGAAACGGGTGGCGGTGAGCCGGAACCATCGACGTTCTAAGGGAGAGTGGCAGGAGTACTCCCATTCCAGGGAATGGGAGGCCCCCATCAGGACGTTTTCCAACTGGTAGGTTAGATCGCCAATCTCATCGACAAGGGCACTCTGACATACACTGAGGTAGTTCTCTCCGAGATAGGCGTGAGAGGTCCCCCCGTTCGCCAGGAAGAACGCCCGCCAAAGAGCGTTAACAACGACGATGGTGCCTCTCTCATTGAGGAGGACGGCAGACTCAGGAAGCGCTTCCAGCCAAGGGGGAGCACGCTCAGCGCCGAACGTTGCTGAAGAGGGAGTAGTCATGGAGTCGTCTCATCTACGGGTACTAGTACCGTCGAATGATACTTATCAAAGCATTATGTAACTATGCTACCCGTTCAAAGATCTTAAAGATAATGGCATCGGTTAGCTCCTACCAAATAACGGTCTGGCCGTCCATCGGTCGGCTGGACATCTTAGGGCAATAATAAGAGGGGTGCTGTCGAAGCCTATGTATATGCCCTTCGATGGGCACATGCCAGGCTAGGTCGCGAGTGCCGTTGTGCGGGATACCGGATATATCAATTTTCCCTGAAAGGCTGCTGTTGGCCGTGAATGACCAGAGTTGGAGCGCCAAGCGAGGTGGCGGCAAATTTGACATGTAGGCTCTCCAATGCAATGCAATGCAACCAGTAACTAGGCCGTGGTCATGGTTACTTTGGACTATGCATCAGCCCTTCGAGTATTCATTCCCGATACGTAAGATCGGTTTCCCAGCTTTTAGAACTTTGTTCTATCGCAAGTTTCAACATGTCAACATCCCCTGCCTGAAAGGCGGCATAAATTGCCTTGTGATCGTTGAGAGCCGTTTTCGGTAGATTCTGCATCGATGTCTCAAGGGCAGCCTCAATCAGATCCAGCAGCGTCTGACCGACTCGAATCGTCATTGGATTATGGGTGGCATGCAGGATGGCGCGATGAAAGCTGACATCGTGATGGGATGTCTGTTCGGCGTTGGCAATAGCTGCTTCCATATCGTCAATAGCCTTTTGAATTCGCTGGTGGTCCTCTTCGGTAGCGTTAGCCATCGCTTGTAGCGTGTAGGCGGGTTCAAACATCTTCCGGAATTCGAGCACGTCACGGGTCATGCCCCGAGCAAGAATCATGCCGAAGGCCATGGGGTCGACCAGGGGCTCGCCGGGTTCGCGTCGTATAATCGTGCCCTGGCCACGGCGTACTTCTACGATGCCGATTGCCTGAAGCATTTTGATGGCCTCACGCACGCTCGACTTACCGATGCCCAGGCTCTGTGTTAATTCAGTTTCGGACGGTAGATAGTCTCCAGGCTTAAGGTCGCCCCGTATGAGGGCGGATTTGATACGTTCCAGTATCTGAAATGCTATTGAGCTGCGTTGGATAGAACCACCGAAGTGTTCCGCTCGTTCTGCCTTTTCGGCCGGGTTTGAAAGGGGTTTCATGCCTGGGCCTCTTGCTGTCGTTGGTCAAATAGAGCATGGGCCGCTGGCGTGCTGAGCCCGGTCGTTTGTTGCAAGCCATCACCTTCGAAGTTGAGGTGTTTGGCAACTGACACTTGCATCTATACGTAATCTAAGTCTAGCATGACCTAAGACGGCAGACATCTGATGTCCTATCTTCAAGCAGTATACAGGCTCAAGCAAAGGGCATCAGATGGCCTGCGTTAACGCCCTTCAGGCGCGAAGACTGAATCGAGGTATACCATGACGAAAAAGCGCGTCATTGTGTTAACCACTGGTGGCACAATCGCAAGTACACTCGGCAGAAATGGCCTCAATGTATCTGGAGCCATGTCAGGCGAGTCGCTGCTGGATCGTGTGCCTTTGCCGGAAAGACGAGACTTTCAGGTCGAGGTTCGCTCGGTACTTCAAAAGCCCAGCAATGCCATCAGTTTGGACGACCTGATCCAGCTCAGCCGCCATTGCCAGGCCTTGGAACAAGACCCGGACGTGATCGGTATCGTTATCACGCATGGTACTGACACACTCGAAGAGACGGCCCACTTCCTCGATATCACCTTGTCACTCCAGTCATGTGCTCTAGTCATGACCGGCTCGCAACGGGCCCCACATGAAGAGGGTACCGATGCTTTTCGAAACCTCGCCAATGCCATCACCGTTGCGGCAGAGCCTTGTGTAAGAGGCATTGGTGTCGCGGTCGTTTTTAATGAATCACTGTACGCCGCACGAAGTGTCCGTAAGCTAAATACCTACCAGGTAAACGGCTTCGGGGCGCCGGGCTCTGGTGCGCTGGGGTACGTCGATGGCCAGCGGGTTCACCTGGCGCAGGTTCCACGACGCGCTGTGCCACTTCCCCTCGGTGATAGTCTGCCACGTATCGACATTATTCCCAGCTATCTAGATGCCAATCCTCGGCTTATCGAGGCTGCTGTGGCTAGCGGCGCGCAGGGGCTGGTAGTGGAAGGCCTTGGCAGGGGGCATGTGCCGCCGATGTGGATCGAGTCCATCACCGAGGCGACCCGTGGGGGGATTCCGGTTGCTGTGGTATCAGGCTGCCAAGAAGGGCCGGTCAACACGAGTTACGAGTTCCAGGGTAGCCTGGCCAGTCTCCAGGCCCATGGTGCTTTCTCCGTGCGTGATCTGAGTGCCCGCAAGGCACGGTTGACCCTGGCCGTCTTACTCTCTACCGATAGCGCGGGGGGCATTGCCTCTCGATTCGAACAAGCGATGTTATGACCCTGTCGAGACAAGTCGACGGGTGCCTTTAATGCCAAGCCAGCGCTTGGCTCCACAACGATAGATAGGTGCAAACAATGAGCAAAAAATTGACCAAGGTATCACTAGCTGCTGCGATCGCAGCGGTGTCATTCGGGATTAGCCAGGCGCAGGCGGCGGACTTTAACTTCACCTTCGCCCATGTACTGATCGAGGACACCCCTAACGGGCAGGCGGCGCTGCGCTTCAAGGAAGAGGTCGAAGAAAAGTCGGATGGCCGTATCAGCATCGAGGTCCTTCCTGCCGCGCAGGTTGGTGGTGATGTCGAAATCATCGAGCAGATCCAGATGGGGCTGGTCGATATCGGCATTCCGCCGACAGCTACCCTGGGTAATTTCGAGCCGCGGATGCAGATCCTGGATCTACCGTTCTTGTTGCCGGACTACGACACTATGGTCGAGGTGCTTGATGGTGACGTGGGGCGTGAGATCCTAGATACCCTCGATGACGACAACATGTATGGCGTGAATTTCTGGGGGGCTGGTTTCCGACATATCTCCAACAATGTTCGCCCGATCGAAACCCCGGAAGATCTGGAAGAGATTCGCATGCGAACCATGCAGGCCCCGATCATCATCTCGACCTATGAAAACTTGGGCGCCAATGCGACTGCCATGGCCTTCAGCGAGGTGTACAACGGGCTGCAGCAAGGCGTCGTCGAGGGGCAGGAAAACCCGCTGGCTAACATCTACACTATGCGCTTCTATGAGGTTCAGGATTACTTGTCTCTTACTAACCACGCCTATCACGCCTATGCGGCAGTAATGAATAGCGACTCATGGAACTCGCTCCCTGATGACCTGAAGGAGGTGATGATCGAGGCTTTCGATAATGGTCGTGAGGCGTCGCGAGAGCTCACACTTCAAGATGAGGAGCGTATTCTTCAAGAAATTGAAAGCGAGATTGCGATCAACGAGATCACTGACGAAGCCCGGGAAGCCTTCATCAAGGCGAGCATGCCGGTGCATGAAGAGTACGAGGAGATCGTGACAACAGATCTTCTGCATAAAGTCTACGATGTTGTGGGCATCGAGTACTGATCTATGTTCGAAGCGCTCAATAAACTCATTGATCGCTTGGAACAGGTGGCGATGGTCGCTTTCATGTCAATTGCGACCATCATCACCACGTTCCAAGTCGTCTACCGCTACGGTTTCAACAGTTCACTCTCCTGGGCAGAAGAAGTCGTAATCTATTCCATCGTCTGTATGAGCTTCGTTGGTGCCAGCATGGGAGTCCGTCATGGCGTCCACATTTCGGTAGACGTGCTGAATGCCTTTGCGCCACCTGCTGTGAATCGATGGCTTCACATCCTTACAGCCGTTCTGGGCATCGCATTCGCCATTGCCCTGGCCTACCTGGGATTCCGACTTTTCTTCAGCACACTTGATCGTGGGATGTTGTCCCCCGCGATGCGCATGCCTATGGCCTGGGTGTACTTTCCTATCGGCTTGTCAGGGGTACTGCTGATTATCCGCTATTGCTGGGTCATCCACGAAGTCTGGCACAAGCCACCTGTCACGATGGCCGAAGAGCTCGCTGCCGAAAAAGACAAGCTAGTGTGATGGTTTACTGCCCATCGCGTCTACCTGAGGAAAGCTTATGATTACGGCATTGTTGCCCATTTTCTTTGCTGTATTGCTGTTGGGGCTGCCCATCTTCGCGGCACTAGCCTTTGCGGTAATACTCGCCATTCAATTCTTTGGCAGTACCGATCCCGTGATCGTGCCGATGCGCATGTTCTCGGGGATGAATAATTTTTCGCTAATGGCGATCCCTTTCTTCATCTTGGCCGCCGAACTAATGCGTATTGGCGGCCTGTCAGATCGACTAATCGATCTCGCAAAGGCCCTGGTCGGCTGGGTGCCTGGAGGGTTGGCGGCGGCGACCGTTCTGTCCTGTCTCTTCTTCGGGTCTATCTCGGGGTCGAGTCCGGCCACGGTGGTGGCCATCGGCAGTATCATGTTCCCGGCATTAGTGGCAGCGGGATACGACAAGCGCTTTGCCATTGGGGTAATCGCCACGGCAGGAACGCTTGGGCCTATTGTGCCGCCGAGCATTGCTTTGATCATCTATGGATCGGTCACCGGGACGTCGGTGGGGCGTCTCTTCGCTGCTGGACTATTGCCCGCTATCCTGATTGCTTCCCTCCTCATTGCGTATTGCATCGTTTACGCCTCTTTCAAGGGCTATGGTCGCAGCACCTTCCCGTCACTGCGTGAGATTGGGTCTGCTTTAAAAGCGGCGGCTTGGGGGCTGGGATTACCGTTCATACTGCTCGGTGGGATTTACAGTGGAGTCTTCACACCTACAGAGTCTGCGGCCGTAGCCTGCATGTACGGTTTGTTCGTCGGAATGGTGATCTATCGGAAGATTGACCTGAAGAACCTGCTGTCGACCCTGAGCAGTGCGGGGCTGATGTCGGCGTCTTTATTGCTGATCACCGCGGGGGCATCGGCCTTCTCTTGGTTGCTGGCGATTACCGGGGCCCCGACACAGCTAGCGGGTGAGGTGCTCTCATGGACGGATGACCCCATCCAGGTCATGGCACTGTTCAACGTCGTCATGATTATTGCTGGCTTCTTCCTCGATAGTGCTTCGGCGATCATCGTGTTGTCGCCATTACTGCAACCTATCGCCGCACAGGTGGGGGTCGATTCCACCCACTTCGGCGTGATCACGCTGATCAATTTCTCGGTTGGCATGATAACGCCGCCGGTTGGCCTCAACCTCTTCGTGGCGATGGCGATCTCGCGGATGACATTACCTGAGGTATTCAAGGCGTGTCTGCCGTTGATCGGCTTGATGCTGTTGTCTTTGGTGATCATTACTTACGTACCTTGGTTCAGTACCTACCTACCAGAGTTGATCTACCGCTAAGGTGACCACATGACCGAGATAGCGCAGTTACATGACACGCTGGACGGCGAACGCCTCTGGGATGACATCCTTGCACTGTCAACCATCGGGGCGCTTGAGCCCAAAGGTATTCGACGCCTGGCGCTTGATGACCAGGACAATCATGCTCGCCTGTGGCTTGCCAAGCAGGGCTGGGCGCTGGGCTGCCAGGTGAGCTTCGATGCCCTGGGCAATCTGTTCTTACGTCGCGAAGGTCAGGATGACTCCCTGGCGCCGCTGTTGATCGGAAGCCACATGGACAGCCAGCCGCTGGCCGGCGCACATGACGGAGCGCTTGGTGTGTTGGCGGGCTTGGCCGTGCTCAGGACTTTGCAGGACCAGGGTATTGAGCACCGGCGTCCGATTGAGGTCGTGTCCTGGACGAACGAGGAGGGCGCGCGCTTTGCCCCAGGCGCTTCAGGGTCATCATGGTTTGCTGGACAGCGGGCATATGAGGATATCGTTGCGGCCGTGGATAATGAGGGCGTGCGATTCGGTGAGGCTCTTCAGGAATGCCTGACTCTGCTGGAGGACAACGGACTCGTGTATCGCCCGGCCCCCTTTATCCCCCACGCTTTCATCGAACTTCACATCGAGCAAGGGCCGGTGCTGGAACAGCTGGGTAAACCGGTGGGGGTCGTCAGCGGTATTCAAGGGGTCAACTGGTATCGCATCGATGTCGAGGGTGTGGCCAATCATGCCGGTACCACGCCGCAAAATGCCCGTCGTGATGCCTTCGATGGTGCCCATGAGCTGGTGTCTGCACTTAAGGCGGTGACACGGGAGCAGGATGATGACCTGCGCTTCACTATCGGCAAGTTTGCTGTATGGCCCGATGCCGTCAACACCATCGCCCAACGTGCCACCTTCAGCATCGATTTGCGTCATCCCGATCAACAGGTACTGGATGCGCTCGATGATGAATTCCATGCCTTGGCCGAGCGGCACTGGAGTGGCTGTGAGGTCAAGCTCAAGGTGACCTCCCGAGTGGCACCAGTGGCCTTTCCCGACCATCTTTTGGCCCTGCTTCGCGAAAGCGCCGGCAGTGTATGTGCTGAGGCTCCCGAATTTGTCTCTGGCGCTTTCCATGATGCCATCCATCTGGCACATGTCTGCCCGACAGCCATGCTATTCACACCCTGTCGAGCGGGTATCAGCCATCATCCCGATGAGCACATCGAGCGTCAGGATGCCGAGGTTGCTGTGCGTGCCCTGGCCCATGCTGTCGCACAACTACTTTAATAAGGAATGCTTCTTATGACCCAGACCGTAGAAGCGGCTGTGGCCGCCCAAGGTCTCACCCTCCCAGCCATCCCGCGTCCTCGCGGCACCTTCCTGCCCTGGTCTCGAATGGGCAATCAGCTGTTTCTGGCTGGCCAGATATGCGAGCGAGACGGCGAGGTCCTCTATCCAGGAAAGGTGGGAGCAGAGTTCGATCTGGAGAGCGGAAAGATGGCCGCTCAGGCTTGCGCGCTCAATCTGCTGGCCTCGCTCAGTGATGCAGTTGATGGGGACATGAGCCGGATCGTGCGCTGTGTGCGCATGAACGGATTCGTTAATGTTGCGCCCGATTTCCATGATGTCCCGCTAGTGATCAACGGGGCTTCGGAACTCTTCATCGCTCTATTTGGAAATAACGGAAAGCACGCTCGCACGGCGATCGGTGTCGCCACGCTACCAGGAAATGCTGCCGTCGAAGTCGAATCGATCTTCGAGGTTCGTGACTAATCCCAGGAGGCACACCATGACCGATTCACCTCTGAACCGTCCACTGCGTGAGCAGCACGCTGGGCTTCGCAGCGGCAAACTCACGGCCACCGCCCTAGTTGAGGCCTCGCTGGAGGCCTATCGAGCCCGCGGCCAGCAGGATCATGCCTATCTGACATGGAACGGTGAGGCCGCTAGGGAGACGGCCCGAGCCACTGATGCCGTACTTGCTAGTGGCGGCGACACCGGGCCCCTGATGGGCGTCCTAGTGTCGATCAAGGATATCTATGCGGTACCGGGGTTTCCGACTTATGCCGGCTCTGCCCGACGACTGCCACGGGACTGGGAATTGCCTGGCCCTGTGATTTCGGCGCTGTTGAGCCAACTACCAAGCGTGATGGGCAAGACCCACACCGTAGAGTTTGCATTTGGCGGTCTTGGCACGAATGCCCATTGGGGAGCACCTCGCAATCCCTGGGATCAGGTACACCACCGAACCCCAGGCGGATCCAGTGCCGGTGCAGGAGTATCGCTGATTGGCGGGACGGCCAGTCTGGCGTTGGGTACGGACACGGCAGGCTCGGTTCGTGTGCCTGCCTCAATGACTGGTGTGGCGGGACTCAAGACAACGGTCGGTCGCTGGTCGACAGCCCAGATCGTACCGCTGTCCGCCACATTGGATACGCCGGGTCTGCTAGCCCACTGTGTCGACGATTTGGCCTTTGCCTTCGATGCGTTGGATGGCTCCCTGACGACACGGCCCAGTAATGTACCCGCGCCCCCCGAGCTTGCTGATCTGACCTTCGGTGTACCAGAGGCCTATTTCTGGGAGGATTGCAGCCCTGGGGTCGCCGAGTCTGTTCAGGCTGCCATTCGTCAGCTGGAAGCGGCGGGGGCCCGGATCGTGACCCTCGATTTGCCTCGCACGGATGAGGTGTTCACGTTGTTCCAGCAGGGCGGGCTAGCAGCGGTCGAATTGGCTGCTTTCCTCAAGACTCAGCTACCGGAGGCTATCGAGAGCCTAGACCCCAATGTGGCGGCGCGGGTCAAGGCGGCAGACGACATTCCCGGTTGGGAGTATGTCCGGCGCTGTGATGTGCTTAGGTCACTGACTGCAAGCGCTGCGGATTGCTTGACGCGCGTCGACGCTTTGTTGACCCCAACCGTTACGCTGACGCCACCGACCCTGGAGAGTCTCGATCCGGACGGAGCCTATCCCCGGGCAAATATGCAGGCCCTGCGCAATACAGTAGTGGGGAATTTCATGGGGCTTTGTGGGCTGACATTGCCGGTGGGGAAGGATGCTGCCGGTATGCCAGTGGGTTTGCAGGTACTAGCTGGTCCCTGGCAGGACGCGCGGCTATTGGCCATTGGCCAGGCTATCGAGGCTCGGTTGGGTAATGGCCGGGCCATTCTCGGTACCCCTCCGCTCCAGTGAGCTCGCAGAGATACGGTTTGGCCCGCTAACTCCCCATTGAATAGAGAGAACATGCATGATCGAGCGCGGCGAGGACACGATTGACAGCTTCCAGTCCCGGGTTGCCCGAGGTGAATGTGATGAGCTTAGCTGGTGGCATACCTGCCAGGCAGAGATTCAGGCGCGCGATGCGGATATCCGAGCCTGGGAATGTCTTATGCCGTCGACGTCGACTGAGGTCATGTCGGGCCCTGGGCAGTTATTGCGCGGCGTACCGGTAGGCATCAAAGACATCATCGATACTGCAGAGATGCCAACCACTTGGGGAACGGAGGGCTATCTCGTCTCGCCGGGCGCCGTCATGGATGCGGCTGTGGTTACCTTGCTTAGGCATCAGGGGGCTCTGCCGCTCGGCAAGACCGTATCCACGGAGTTTGCTTACTTCACACCTGGTAAGACGAGAAATCCCTTGGATATCTCCCGTACACCGGGAGGCTCGTCCAGTGGCTCGGCCGCTGCAGTGGCGGCCGGCATGGTGCCCCTTGCCTTGGGGACACAGACGGCCGGAAGCATTATTCGGCCAGCGAGTTACTGCGGTGTATTCGGCTTCAAGCCTACTCTCAACACGGTGTCCTTTTCGGGGATCAAGGCCTTTGCTCCCTCGATGGATACGCTGGGCTGGTTTGCTCGACATATGGACGATATTTGTACTGCTTTCACGGCCTTGACACGTTCTGACCCCATCAAGGCATTGCCTGATCTTAGGGGCATTCGCGTCGGGCTCCGCAACTTACCGGGTGAGGGGCCGCTTGATTACGATGTCGTACGGGCCCTGTCCCTGACCGTAAAACAACTGGAGCAGGCCGGTGCCAGCGTTTTCACACTGCCCTTAGATGCTCGTTACGATGAGCTGATTGAGCATCACAAGGTGGTTTTAGCTTATGAAGCGGCGCAGACGTTGGCCAGTGAATTTCACCATCATGGCGAAGAGATGGGAGTCAAGCTGGTTGAGTTGATCGAGCAAGGAACAGCGACATCCTATATTGACTATCGTGCATCCTTACTGGCGGCCGAGCAGTGTAGACAGGCGCTGTCTAGGGTGTTTGCGGATAAGGCCGACGTAATCCTGGCGGCGAGTGCCCCAGGTGTAGCGCCAGAAGGGCTGCACGCTACCGGCGACCCAATCTATTGTCGAGCCTGGACGCTGCTCGGGGTGCCGTGTCTCAACTTACCGCTGCACACGGGACAAGCGGGGTTGCCGGTTGGCGTGCAGTTAATCGCCGACCGCTGGCAGGATCAGCGTCTGTTATCGATCGCGAAAACGCTCTTGGCGACAGTGATGTAAGGGGTAAAAGCTACTCTGGTCATATATTTGGGGTTTGTGGCGATTGACTGAGCGGTCAATTTGAGTGTTTGTATAAGGTTTTCATCTAAAAAATGCGTCATTATATCAGTTAAATCTAATTGGCTGCTTTTGGCCGTTAGTTGTTATTTCTAAAAAAGAAACAGCCTAATCAGAACCGCCACTAAGGACAGCACCGACATAATTGTAACGCTTATCACATGCTAGGCAGAGTCCGCTCGCACAGGAAACCAACGATCTGTTCTTCGCTGAAGCGCTTCTTCATGTCCAATCTCGTTACGTATAGGATCGGACTCTAAAGTGTAGCGCTACTCAATCTGGGGGTGACGTCGATACTTAGTAAGGGCAGCAGCGAACCGCTTTTCCTGCGCGGAGCGTCCCCAAACGGTCGCTGATCAAAATTATTATTTTATCGAGATTGGCCATGGACAAAAAAGTAAGGGCAACGTGGGAAACAGCCCTGCGTGGCCAGCCTAGCAAGGCATTCGAAGTACGAAGCGTACTACGTGAGTGCTGCTCGATATCAGCGTCAGTATGCCCGCTCAAGGTAATAATTTGGCTCTGACCCTTTAATTGCTGTAGTAAAAAAGTTTGCTATAGTTATTCAAGACACCACCACGATTTTTCGTATTCGTTATTAATGAAAACGGCAAGCTGACCGGTAGCGTTTGGTGGCGGTATATCTTCTGTACAGGCCACCGGTGTGCGCACAATATATTGGACATTGCTGTTATTAAATTCCCATCTAGTGTAGCGACATACGCCAGTACCCTCAGTTATTTCTTCTCCACCGACGACTAGCATATCAGGTTCTTCAGTGATGCTCTTTGGCTTATTCCAAGCCATGTAATGAAATTCACCTGAGGGAGCAAGATTAACGGAAACAATATGCGCCGTAGTCTTGCATACGAATGTTTCTAATGCAGCCGCATTAGAAATAGCTAACGAACTAATAATTAATATAGATAAATATTTAAGTATAGTTTTCATGGTTCGATGGCCTGTATAAGATAGTGAAAGGAACCTTGAAAGATCGTGCCGACTGACAACAAAGGGGGGCTGGTAACCACCTGAGGATGATGACGCGATAGACATACAGGTTCGCCAACACTATCCAATAAACATCGGTGACGAGCAATCAGAAATGATTTAAAAATGTGGTGATTTATCTCGAATTGTTAGCATGAGATCGCTAGTTTCACTATTAGTTTTGGTTGTGAATTTGAGTGAAATATTTGAAGATTTAGGTGATTTAGTGAGTCATCGGATGGTCGGGATGAAGCTATAAACACTACAGTATTGTTGTCCCTGTTTGCTTGGAGTGGTGTTCACTTGAGCCGGTGCGTGTTGCTAAAGTTAATACATCAGGTAATGCTTAAGGTTAAATTAGGCTGATTATTGTTGACCTTATTTGAGTAACAATGTGCAGATTTTGGTGGTGTTAAGCTGCATTAAACTATCGGTGATAAGCAGTTTTTCGCGTGACATATGCTGCTCTTGAGAATTTAAGCCAACAACTAGTTGATCATTCATAATGCTCGATAAGCATACTTAAGAACGATGTGGAGTTAACACAGGTATTAGTAAATTGAGCGTTGACCCTCTCTATAAAGACGCCTAGGTTTTTTTAATATAACGGGCGACCACTGCTCTAGCGATCCGAGCTTTCGAGGGTAGGGAAATATGTATTGGATTCCAAAGAATGCCTTTCGCTTCACTACTTTAGCTCTTTTGCTCGGTTCTGCAACAACGGCCTTTTCTCAGGATTCGGCTAGTGCCGTAGACGTACTGGATATAAAGGAAATCGAACGCATAGCAGACATCGCGCGAGCTGGGAGTGACCCTCGGATCACGGCGAGTCTTGCTGATGACAGTGGGCGAGATGATAAGCGCACGAACGCCACTCCGCCTGTTCTTGTATCCATCCAGGGTGATCCGGCTTTCGTCTATACACGCGGAGATCACTATGGTGTCCCTGATGGAGTACCGGAATTCGTAATGCGTTGCCGGGGCGATGGTATCGTCGATATGTCCATGGTGGTTCGAGCGGTGCCGCCCTCTGATATCAATACAGGTAAACTTCTGCCAGTCTCAATCGACCTGGAGCCCGGTGAAAGTTACCCGCTTCGCATATCACCTTATGGCCAAAATCTGGAATACACCCTACCAGTACAATGGGTCGAAACATTTCCTGATTATAGTCTTCTCATTCGTGTTGCTGGATCGGCACGCGCCGATGATCCATTCTTCAGGTCTCTTCGCGGCACCACGAACTTTTCCTATCAGCTAAGAAAACCTGCCACGGTAACAGGGCGAGAGGGTGAACTTGCCTGGCTAAGAGGCGGGCTGGATTTCAGCTCATTCCGTACTGACATAGCTCCGCTACTTGAACATTGCCGTGCAGGCAATGCAAATCCGATGGATCTGGAGATGGGGCCAGCGATGGAAGTTGCAGCTGCCCCGGGCAAGGCCACACCGCTTGAAGTCGACCTCGACTTTTTGCCAGAAAGCCAGCGCCGCAGTTTTCGCCGCATCCTGGAAGGAGAGCGATGGACGTCAGAATCATCTCCGCGCTTGCCCTTGCTCACTTACTTCGCCTTCCACCAGGCATATTGGGAACGCTGCGCAACGACTTCTAATATGCCTATGGGTTTCTACACTACTACACCACTACCGAAGGTCAGAACGATCGGCATTCAGGATGAAGACTATGCCTATTTCGTATTGGGTGCGACGGTTTATCCCCAAGTCAGCAGGGAAACCTATGATAAAGAATTCAGGAGTGATTTTAGCTTTGACGTCGTGACCGAACGCTTTGGCGAGCTAATGGAAAGACAAAAAGACGCTTGGCTAAGTGTGTTCTTAAATCATGGTTGCTCTGGCGAAGTTTATGATGCCTTTAGAGAGGCGGTAAGAAACAATCTGCCCTATATCGAATATCAAAACGGTAGCCGCGAGGTCATCGTGGATTTTGGTGGCACTTCTTTCGAAATACGGCTACCTCGGCCGATTAATCTTGAGAAGGCAAGGAAAATCGCTGCAGCCGAGATGGCATCGGTCAACGAAACTCTCTTCACTCGCGACTACCCTGGCCAGGTTCTGCGGAGTATTGCCGTCGGGAATTTTGCCCTTACGGACCGTATCGAAGATGAATTCATTGCAAAGGTAGTGAACCCCTTTGGAGGTAGTTCGGAAAATCCAGTATTAAAGTTTCTAAAGCCGCTGATGGAGTTTGAAAGCGCCATGAAGCGGCAGTCAAACATCATTGCTGCTTACGCTTTTGGGCGTATGCATATACTCGGGTCTTGTGGAGAGCCAACTACGTCATATCAACAGGACACCATCTATTGGACAGAGTACACCAACGGGCTTGGACAATACGTGTCATCTTCTGCAGAAAGCCGCAAGACGGACTATGCCTCAGTGTCCAGTAAGTTCGACAGCATCGTAAGGACACACAACTCGATTACCACGTCGAATTTTCTCTCAAGCCAAATGGCCACCATTATCAGCAGGCTCAGTTGTGATAGCCCGACCCGAGTTCAACTTGAAGACAATATGATTGCCTATTTCAATGGAAGTGAACCAGCGCACATCGGGCCGATTTCGAATGACTAGGTTCTGTCTGAAAAGTTGGCTCTCATGCATTGCTCAATGC
>TARA_R110000796_G_scaffold41179_1_pt1 | contig 17481 bp, 29 predicted proteins | sample TARA_R110000796 | Tara Oceans TARA_R110000796 (sample SAMEA4397815) | marine metagenome | biome: Polar Biome; feature: [SRF] surface water layer (ENVO:00010504); material: water (ENVO:00002006), including particulate matter (ENVO:01000060) such as... | depth 5 m
CGCTCGACGTGATCGACGATCTCATCGAAGAGATCATCGTGCTCGACGCGCTGGTCGCGAGCTACCAAGTGACCCTCGCAGACCTCGAGCAGGACTGCGCCGACGGCGACCCTATCGCGTGCAGCCAGGCCACGCTCGTCGCGCGCATCATTGTGCTGAAGCAGGAGGAGATCGCTGGGCTCGGTGCCCAGATCACCGGACGCTACGCGCAGATCGACATCTGGGTGACCGCCGCCTATGCGAAGCAGAACCAGCTGAAGGCTGAACTCGTCACCGAGGCCGCCAGCTGCTGCGAAGGATTCGCTCTGATGGCAACGATCCCCGGCTTCTCGGTCGACGACTGCGACGCAGCATCGCTCTACCGCACTCCGGCCGTTCCGTTCTGCGCTGGCACGATGAACCAGCAGTGCCTCGACGACGCCCGCACCGCCCACTACAACGGGTGGATCAACGGAGTCGGCGTGATCGCCGAGTTCAACTGCCGCGAGTACAAGCGGTGGCAGATACTGATGGCCAAGATCGCCGATATGCAGATCGAGTGCGACGACCGCCCCGACAGCCCGATCTGCTCGATCCTCGCCTACGCGAAGATTGACGCAGCAATCCTCGCTGGGCAGATCGACAGCCGCGACCTGACGGTGCAGATCCAGCAGGGCCTGCTGATGGGCGTGTTCATCGACGCGGCAAACGCCTGCTGCGGCAACTGATCCCCACCGGAACCATCCGCAAATGGCGATTGGGTGGAAGGCCCACGTTACCTCACCTCTACCGAGAACTGATATGAAACTCCCGCTCCTCGTCACGATCGCGATCCTGTCGCTGTCCTCCGCCATCCCGCCCACGGTCGCCGCCCCCACGGTCGACTACCCCGGCTGCGACACCGCATACCCTGGACCGCCTGTCCGTCCGTCACCACCTGCGGGCTGGTGCTACTGGGAGTGGTGCGTCAGCCAGGAAGAGGCCGCCCACCTCGCAGCGTGGTACGCTAACGTGAAGACGTTCTCCGACTGGGCCTGCGAGCTTCACGAGGACCTGGACGCGACCGTGACAGAGATCTACTCGCTCTGGGAGATCAACCTTGCACTCGCCATCCGCTGCATGGACGAGGGCTACTTCGAGGCATGTCAGCAGCTGGTCATCAACGAGGCCAGGCTGGACTACCTGGAAGACCTGGAGGTCGACCTGCTTCTGGCCATCGCCAAAGCAGACGCAGACGTCGCTGCCAAGCTGGCCAAGATCGACGCAGACTTCCAGACCGCCGTCGCCACCTGCCTCTTCTACTGCGACTGAGTCCAATGGATTTCTCACCACAACAACAGACCGCGCTGGACGAAGTCCGCGCCTGGCTCGAGGACCTGATCTTCGGCCGCACCACGAAGCAAGTCTTCCGGCTCTTCGGCTTCGCCGGAACCGGCAAGACGACGATCGCGCAGGAGTTCGCGAGCATGGTCGAGGGTCTGGTGATCTTCGCATGCTACACCGGCAAGGCCGCGCACGTCCTCCGCACGAAGGGCTGCGCCAACGCGGGCACCCTGCATTCGTTGATATATCAGCCCAAGGGACGCAGTGCCGTACGGCTCCAAGAGCTTCAGCTCGAGTACGTCGAGCAGGAGAAGGAGGGCGCGAATCCTCGAATCCTCGAGGACCTGAAGCGCAGCATCGCGCTCGAGGTCGAGAACATGAAGCGGCCGAGCTTCGCGATCAAGGAAGAGTCCGATCTGGACGACGCTTCCCTGCTGGTGATCGACGAGGTTTCCATGGTCGACGGCGACATGGGTCGAGACCTCGAGGGCTACGGAGTTCCGATCCTGGTGCTGGGCGACCCGGCGCAGCTTCCTCCCGTCAAGGGCGGCGGCTACTTCACCGAGGCCAAGCCGGACATCCTGCTGACGGAGATCCACCGACAGGCCGCCGACTCTCCCATCCTCGCGCTGGCCACCGACATCCGCGAGGGCCGCGGCTTCGACGGCTCCGATCTGGTGCGTTCCATCGGGCAGTCGCTCGAGTTCATGGCTGGATTCGACCAGATCCTCTGCGGCACGAACAAGACGCGCAAGCTCGTCAACGAGAAGCTCCGAGCCCATCTGGGCTTCGTCGACCTGATGCCCATGCCAGGCGACCGTCTGATCTGCACCCGCAACGACGGCGACACTGGGCTGCTCAACGGTGGCCAGTGGCAGGTGCTGAACTCCCGCTGGGATCCCGGCCTCGAGGAACTCTGGCTGACGATCTGCTCCGTCGACAACGACGAGCAGCTGCACGTGCAGGCGCACCCGGAATACTTCATCGGCGAGGAGCCTCCGTACTTCATGGTGCGGAAGAAGCAGTGCTTCGATTTCGCGTATTGCATGACGGTACACAAAAGCCAGGGGTCTCAATTTGATAGCGTCTGCCTGATCGACGAGGCCCAGAAGTTCCCCAACGCCACCGCGTCGTTCAAGCGCGCCCACCGCTACACCGGCATCACCCGAGCAGCCAAAGAGCTGACCGTAATCAGATGAAAGTCCTCGACTACATTCTGCTGCCCTTCGCATGCCTGGGATTCTTCCTGGCCTGCTTCTCTGGAGTCATGCCCATGGATGAGCCAACGAAGAAGCAGATGCGCCTGATCGGCGGATTCGTCCTCACCCTTTTCGCCTCACTCACCTACCTCGCTGCCGCATGAAAGTCCTCGACCATGGATTCGTGAAGCTGGTGCAGACCACCGGCCACGTGGGCCTCGCCACAACCAACGCCGCCCGCTGCTCCTTCGGAGAGACCTCCGAGGAGTTCGGCGACCGCGACGCCAAGCTCTGCCGCTACCTGCTGGACAACGGCCACACCTCACCCTTTCGCCACGCCTTCTTCACCTTCCACGTGAAGGCGCCGCTGTTCGTTATGAGACAGTGGTGGAAGTATCAGATCGGGAGCACGTGGCGCGGCTACGAGATCGACGGAGAACCCTGCGCGTTCGACATCCAAGTCGACACAGATCAGGGCTGCTCCTGGAACGAGCTGTCTGGCCGCTACAAGCAGATGGATCCCGAGTTCTACCTTCCGGCCGTGGCTCGAGCCAACGACGGCAGACAGTCCTCCGTGGACGCCCACGAGCTGACTGCCGTAATGCAGCAGGGCCTGCGCATGGCCTACCGCAAGGCGATCCAGGAGTATGAGTTCCTGATCGAGCAGGGAGTCGCGAAGGAGCTGGCCCGGCTGGCGCTGCCCAACTCGATCTACTCCGAGTGCGTCTGGACCGTGAGCCTCCAGGCAGTGCTACATTTCCTCGAGCAGCGGCTCAAGCTCGATGCCCAGTGGGAGATCCGACAATATGCCGGATCAATTCTGCAACTCTGCAAGCCGCAGCTCTCCGCCATGGGTATCATGCCATGAGCATCTCCAACCCTCACCACAACCCCCAAGTCATGAACGGACCCACCACACCATTCTCGCAGTTCCTCCACGCCGACAAGTACCGCGCCGAGGGTGAATCCTTCGACGAGTCGACCAACCGCATCGCGTCCGCGCTGACCGACGGAACCCGCGAGCAGTTCCTTCGGTTCCGCGGCATCCTCCGCGACATGCGCTTCATGCCTGCTGGCAGGATTCAGTCGGCCGTGGGCTCGACCCGCAACGTCACCGCCTACAACTGCTTCGTCTCCGGCATCATCGACGACAGCTTCGTCGACGGCGAGGGCTGCATCATGGACCGCGCCAAGGAAGCAGCGCAGACGATGCGCATGGGAGGCGGCATCGGTTACGACTTCTCGAGGCTCCGCCCGCGCGGTGCGACGATCAAGAAGCTCGGCTCGAAGTCATCCGGACCCGTGAGCTTCATGCAGATCTACAACTCCGTCTGCCAGTGCATCGCCTCGAGCGGCCACCGGCGCGGTGCCCAGATGGGCGTGCTGCGCGTCGACCATCCCGACATCGAAGAATTCATCCACGTGAAGCAGGAGAAGGGAGTCCTCGAGGGCTTCAACCTGAGCATCGGAATTCTGGACTCGTTCATGGAAGCAGTCGAGGCCGACGGCACCTTCGATCTCCAGTGGGGCGGCGAGGTCTACTCCACGATCAACGCCCGCGCGTTGTGGGAGAAGATCATGCGCAGCACGTGGGACTGGGGCGAGCCCGGCGTGCTCTTCCTCGACACGATGAACAAGCAGAACAACCTCTACTACTGCGAGCAGCTCGAGGCGACGAACCCCTGCGGCGAGCAACCGCTGGCCCCGTACGCCGCGTGCCTGCTGGGCTCGTTCAACCTGACGCAGTACATCCGCTACGCACCGAACGACGACGACCACCCGGACGCCATCGAGCGTGCCTTCGACTGGGATCAGTTCCAAGCGGACATCGCCCCGGTGGTCCGCGCGATGGATCGCGTGATCGACATCTCGAGCTACCCGCTTCCGCAGCAGGAAGTCGAGGCCAAGAACAAGCGACGCATGGGTCTGGGCATCACCGGCCTGGCCAACGCTGGCGAGGCGCTCGGCTACCGCTACGGCTCCGAGCAGTTCCTCATGTTCGAGGAGCGCGTGCTTATGCTCCTTCGCGACGAGGCGTACTACGCCAGCTGCGAGCTGGCCCACGAGCTGGGCTCCTTCCCGCTCTTCGACTCCGAGCTGTTCCTGGCTGGTGCCTTCGCACAGACGCTGCCGCCGGTGCTCCGCAAGGCGATCGAGCTGGACGGTTTACGGAATTCTCACCTGATCTCGATCGCCCCCACGGGCACGATCTCCCTCTGCGCTGACAACGTCTCGAGCGGCATCGAGCCCGTCTTCTCGACGAGCGTCACCCGTACGGTCCAGACGTTCGATGGGCCCACCGAGCAGCTGATCGAGGACTACGGCTTCGCCACCTGGGGAGTCGAGCCCACCGAGTGCAAGGACGTCACGGCGTCCGAGCATCTGGCGGTACTCCTTATGGCGCAACGGTTTACGGACAGCGCCGTATCCAAGACGTGCAACGTCAGCCCGCAGATGAAGTGGTCCGACTTCAAGCAGATCTACATGGACGCATGGAAGGGCGGAGCCAAGGGCTGCACGACGTTCAACCCCGAAGGCAAACGCATGGGCATCCTGAAGGCCGAGCCCACCGAAGGCAGCTGCGAGATCAATCCCGAAACGGGAAGATCGGATTGCCAGTAGACAAGTCTGCTTTTCTGAGGTAGTCTAACCGCATGGCCAAGAGGAAGTTCTCAGCAGTAAAGTCCTCCGGCGCGTTGGAGCAGAAGTCCGTGGCAGATCTCCTCGAGATCTACCGCGGGCTCGCAGGAGACCCGCCGGAGTTCGAGACGAAGGACGAACTCGTTCGCGCGTGCATCCTGAAGCTGGCCCACACCACGCCGACCGGCCGTCGTCGGACGCTCTCGAAAGCGGTGAACGTCGAGACGGAACCGCCCAACCGCAAAGAGTGGTTCTTCGATCCGACCCGGCTCGAGATCAAGCACCCGCGGCCGAACACGAAGCGCGAGTCGCTGGTGGCAATGCTCCGCCGCGGCTCGACCTTCCCCGAGATTCAGCGCACCTTCAACTGGACGTACCAGCAAGCGTTCTCGCAGATGCGCGCAGTGAACACGAAGAACGGCTACGGCTTCGTTGAGAAAGACAAGGTACTGACCATCTTCACCTACGAAGAAGGACCCCCGATATGAACTGGGAACAAGCAAAGAAGCTGCTCGAGATGCAGGGCATCACACCGACCGAGCGCGACCGCGAGCTGCTCGAGATGGGCTTCATCTCGCACATCCTCTGCCCCGCCAAGGGTGACACCTGGGGACGCGAAACCGTCCTGATGGCCTCCGTCCACGTGGAAGAACAATGATCGCCTTCGTACGAATCCCCAAGACCGCGAGCTGCACGATCCTCGAGGCTATCCGTCCGGCCGGTGTGGTATCGGTGGACCACGAGCCCATCGCACACTACGACGACTGCGCGATGACGTTCACCTTCATCCGCAATCCGTGGGAGCGTCTCTTCAGCTGGTATCGCCACGCGAAGTATTTCCAGCGCCGCACGTTCGAGGAGTACGTCATGGGCTGCGGCTTCGACCCGCTGAACCCTGTCGCGACCACGCAGTTCTACCGACACGGCAACGCCGACCAGACCAACCTGCTCGTCGCTGATCAAGAGGCATGGTTCCGCGACCGTCACCCGACGTTCATCGGACGCTTCGAGAACCTCGAGCCCGACCTTCGCTGCATCGGCGACATCCTCGGCTTCGAGGTTGGTAAGATCCAGCACCTGAACGTCAGCAACGACACGCCAGCCCACCCGTACGACCCGAGCGTCTGGACGCCCGCCATGCTGGCGCGCATGGCCATGCTCTTTGAACCCTTCGCGGAGAGGTACGGATATGAGCCCCCACATTAGCCTCGCACAGTGGCAGGCCATGGGCCTCGAGATGTTCGGCAACGACCCCAATCAGTGGGAGTTCGTCTGCCCATCCTGCGGCCACGTCCAGAGCTGCCAAGACTTCCTCGACCTCGGACTCTGGCAGCGCCAAGTCGATCGACACGCGGGCTACGCCTGCATCCGCCGCTGGACTGACCAGCAGTGCCTCCACGTGGGCGGCCCAATGATCGTCCACATCACCGACAACGAACCTCCCCGCCCGACCTTCGCCTGGAACCAGCAATGAAACGCATCGTCATCCACAACCCTGCCAACCTCCAACTCGGCCCCATCTCCTCGACCTTCCTCGGCGACGAGTACCGCGAGCTGAAGGAGCGTGAAGAAGTGCAGCTCGTCGACGTGAACGATCAGGACCTGATCTTCGCGGAAGTGCTGAACGTCTGGAGTGGGCCGCTCTCCCACGCACCCGCGCTGCTGCTCGAGATGAGCAACGACCCGCTTCAGCGCAGCTTCGCTGGTCTGCACATGCACCTCGTCGCGCGTCGCGCCGCTGCCGAGATCCAAGTCACGCAGGAGTCGATCGTCTCCATCCTGGTGCTGGGCCCGAAGCAGTCGACGATCCTCCGCCCGACGATGAACGACCTCAAGGCCGCGCGATGATCCAGAGAGAAATCACCGACGGCCTCGGCATCGTCCTCGGCTTCGATCCCCTCCGCTGGTACGTGGGCGTCTCCTATGAGACGCAGGACAACGTGCGAGCCTTCGTCTTCCGTCTCGGTCCTATCTACCTGCACGTGATCGCATCATGAGAACAATCATCGCACGCAACTCGCACCAAGCTCTCGCCGAATCCTGCTATCAGCTCACCAACTTCGGAGTCCTGAACGCAGACGGTGGCAAGGTCTTGCCCATCCCGACCACGTCGACGATCCTCCGCCCGCTCGAGCGCGTCGCCTTCCACCCGCACCTCAATCAGCTCGAGGCTCTGCTCTGCGCAGCGACCGACATCGCAGGCGATCGACTCGAGCACGTCATCCCCGCGTGCCGCGCGCTGAAGTCGAACCCTGAAGTCCGCGTGACTCTTCGCGGAACCGAGTGCGACAACATCGGCGCCGTCTTCGTGAACATCGACCACGATGGTAAGCTCGCCATGATGGCCAGCGTGTCCCATGCGGATCTCGATCTCGAGTACGCCGATCAGGTTTACCTGTCGATGCTGCTCGAGTATATGGCAGCGTCGACCAAGCGCGAGGTCGGCGTGCTCTGGATCACGTCCATGGTTCCCCACTGCCGGGCTTCGATGATCGAGACCGTCCGCTCGATCGGCGCTGATGCGCCCATCCCTCCCGCACAGTACAACGATCCGTACAGCGCGGGCACGATCCGCAATACGATCCCGATGGTCTCGATCCCGTCGAACCGATACGACCGCGAGCTGAAGCAGTTCTTCGACGGCGCCTTCGACAGCGTCGAGTACGTCGACCCGTTCATTCAGCACGTGCTGGCACCGGCGCACCGCGTCGCCGCGCTGGTCAAGGACGGCGCACCGACGGCCACGGTGCAGCGTGCGATCGGAGAGATCGCTTCGCAGGACTGGATGCAGGCTTGCCTTCTTGCGACGCAGACCAGCGAAGTTCCAGCCAAGTAATCGAGAACCGGATACGATACCTCTGCCATGACTTTACCTATCTTCACACCGAAGTCCGACTGGACCCCAACTCCCATCTCCCAGCTTCCGCAGTGGCCCGAGCACGGCCGAGTGGGCTACGACCTCGAGACCAAGGACCCGCACCTGACGAAGGGCGGGCCCGGCAACCGTGGACTCGGCCCCGGCGTCCGTCGCGACGGTAAGGTGATCGGCATCGGCTTCGCCATCGAAGGCGGGCCGAGCCACTACATCCCGATCGGTCACGGCAACGGAACGAACCAGGACCCGGCGCACGCCTGGCAGTACATCCGCGACCAGGCCGCGCGATTCAAGGGCGGCATCGTGGGCGCCAACCTGCCCTACGATCTGGACTACTCCGCAGAGAACGAGGTCGAGTTCGGCTGCGATCTGCTCGACGTCCAAGTCGCAGAGCCTCTGCTCGACGAGCTTCAGTTCAGCTACAGCCTGAACAACATCGCCAAGAAGTACGGCATCCCCGGCAAGGACGAGACGCTGCTGCGACAGGCTGCCACGGCATGGGGAGTCTGCCCGAAGGGCGGCATGCACGAGCTGCCCCCGGAGCTGGTGGGCACCTACGCCGAGCATGACTGCGTGCTGCCTCTCCAGATCCTGCGCCGACAGGAGCGCATGCTGGAGGAAGCTGGGCTGACCGACGTCTGGAAGCTCGAGTCGAAGCTGCTGCTCGTGCTGCTCAAGATGAGACGCCGCGGAGTCCGCATCGACTTCGACCGCCTCGACCAAGTGCAGACATGGTCACAGGAGCGCGAGATTAGCGCGCTGTCGAAGATCAACCACCTGACGGGCTCCCAGCTCACCACCGGCGAGACGAACAAGCCCGCAGCTCTGGGGCCCATCCTCGAGGCTGCTCTGGGCGTCGAGGTCCCGCGCACCGAGAAGTCTGGCCAATACAGCGTCAAGACGAAGTGGCTCGAGAGCCTGAACCACCCGGTGGCCGACGCGCTGATGAGCGCGAAGAAGTTCAACAAGCTCCGCTGCACGTTCGTCGAGTCCATCCTGGCCCACCAGACCAACGGCCGGATCCATTGCACGCTGCGCCAGGGTATCGGTGAGGACGATTCCGGCGACAGTGAAGGCGGCGCCAGGTACGGCCGTCTGAGCTGCAAGGATCCCAACCTTCAGCAGCAGCCCGCCAGGGACCCGGAGATCGGTCCTCGCTGGCGTTCGATCTATCTGCCTGACGATGGAGGGTCATGGGCCAAAGGCGACTACAGCTCGCAGGAGCCCCGCATCACGGCACACTACGGAGCCGAGTGCAAGAGCCCCGGCGGCGAGGCCATGGTCCAGCGGTACAACGAGAACCCGCGACTCGACTACCACCAGACGATCGCCGACATCATGAGCCAGCCGCGGAAGCCCGCGAAGACGATCGGACTCGGTCTCAATTATGGAATGGGGCAGGGACTGCTGGCGCTTTCCCTCAAGCTGCCCACCGAGATGAAGTCGTTCACCAAGCGCGTGAACGGCAAGAAGAAGGTCATCGAGTACCTCGGCGCTGGGCCCGAGGCCATGGCGCTCATCGACCAGTATCACGCAGCGGTGCCCTACGCCAAGGACCTCTCCACCCGGATGAAGATCAAGGCCAACCGCGTCGGCTTCGTGAAGACGTGGGACGGCCGCCGGTGCCGCTTCCCCGAGGTCTGGCGCGACGGCCGCAAGATCTTCGACTGGACCGAAAAGGCCATGAGCCGCGTCATCCAAGGCACGGCCGCGGGACAGATGCGGAAGGCCATGGTCGACGCAGACGCAGCTGGGCACAAGCTCCAGCTCCAAGTTCACGACGAGCTGAACAAGACCAGCGACAGTCACGCAGACGCGAAGGACATGGCGCGCATCATGGTCGACGCCATGCAGCTCCGAGTCCCGATGATCGTAGACGTCGAGTGGGGCCCGTCATGGGGCGAGCTGAAGGTAATCGAATGAAAAAGAAAAGATCAGAACGGCTCAAGGCCCGGCGCGACTTCCTGGCAGAGCAGAAGCGGATCGAGAAGATCGCCCGCGCGAATGAAGCGCCCGTGAGCTACGCGATATTCTCCAAGCCCACCGGCGGCACCTGGCAGCTCGAGTTCGAGTCCGCGCATGAGACATGCCGAGACAGTGCCTTCGAGATCCTGAAACTCCGCACCGACCTCGAGATCCGTCGAGTGAACGTATGAACGACCTCCCCGACATCGCCACGCTCCTCGCGGAGACGCAGTCCGCCTTCCAGGACGTGCTCGGCACGTCCGTAGGCTGGCGCGACCGCTTCGGCCACGTCACCTTCAAGGAGTGCCTGCGGGCTAACCTAATGCTCTCGCTGCTCAAGTGGAGCCAGACCGAAGGCGAAGGGACCAACGCCGACATCGTCGCCGCGCTGGCCAAGCTGACCGAGGCAGTCTACCGATCATGAGCGAAGCCAACCTCTCGAGAAACGTCATGAAGATTCTGCGACCGCTGGACGCCCAGCGCGTCGAGAACAAGTGCGGAAAGGGTACGCCCGACGTCAACTACATCGGCGGCTGGATCGAACTCAAGCAGCAGGACGCCTGGCCCAAGCGGCCTACGACGAAGGTCCGGCTGTCCCATGACCTCACCCTCGAGCAACGCATCTGGATCAACCGGCGAGAGAAGAAGGGCGGCACCGTCTTCGTCTTATTGCAGATCGCCCGCGATTATTTGTTGCTTTCCGGTGGTGTGGCGGCTACTGTTATTGGCGAAGCCAACGAAGCCGAGCTGCGATCAGCAGCCCTTCATGTCTGGACCGCATCCGAAATGAAGGACCAACTCCTCCCATGCTTACGACCCGAGAATTGACCCCCGGCGAGCGACTGCTCGTTGAGCGCCGCCGAGCTGGACAGAACCAGACTGAAGCCGCGCGATCATACGACCTCTCCGAGTGGCGGTATCGCCAGTGCGAGGCCGACAAGTCAGACGCCATCCCGCTGACACCCATCGGAAAACTTCAGGACCATGAGGCTTGCATGCTTATGCGTCGACGTGCTGGAATGAAGCGCACCGAGCTGGCCGCAAAGCTCGGCATCTCCGGCTGGTGGCTGACGAGAATGGAACGTGGGCAGATCCCCGCCGACCGCCTCGTCGCCTACTGGGCCTAACCTCCTTCCCCTCCACCACCGCTATGACCCACAACCCTGCCACCGCTGTCGCCTTTCTTCAGAACATGCACCCGCATGACCTCTGGCTGATCAGCGCGTTTCCAGTCGATCGCACGTCCACGAAGTACAGCAACCGCACCGCGACCTTCCAGGCTGGCGAGGAGGATCAGCTGGTCGAGTTCCTCGAGGCTCACTCCGGAGGATCGCACAACATCTACTTCAGCGTGAACCCACCCGTCGGGCCCATGACGAAGAAGGCCCAGCGCGTCGACATCGAGCGCATGACGTTCCTGCACGTCGACCTGGACCCGCGCGCAGGTGAACCCGTCGAGGTTGAGCGCGAGCGACTGCTCGAGCAAGTGACGAACAACCTCCCCGACGGAGTGCCACCGCCCACGATGATCGTCGACAGCGGCGGTGGCTTCTGGGCATTCTGGAGGCTCGAGGACGCCTTCGACATCGAGGGCAGCAGCGAGCGTTACGAAGAGGCCAAGCTCTGGAACCTCCAGCTCGAGCTGCTCTTCGGCGCAGACTCGTGCCACAACGTCGACCGCATCGCCAGGCTGCCTGGCACGGTGAACTATCCGGACGCCAAGAAGGCCAGCAAGGGACGCACCGCCAGACTGTCGACAGTGTTCGCGAGCAACGACTCGAGCTTCAAGCTGTCCGAGTTCACGAAGGCTCCGCAGGTGCAGGCGGCCAGCGGCTTCTCGAGTGGCAAGACGGTCACGATCTCCGAGAACGTGCAGCGCGTCATGGACCTCGCGAAGGAGCTTCCCGCATCGGTGCCGAACTGGTGCAAGGTAGTCATCGCCCAAGGGAAGGACCCGGACGACGAGACGCGCTTCGTGAAGCCTGGCAGCTCCGACGTCAACCGCAGCGACGCGCTCTTCTATACAGTCTGCGAGCTGGTCCGGAACCAAGTCAGCGACGACATGATCTACGCGATCATCACCGATCCCGACTGGGCTATCTCCGCATCGGTCATCGACGGAAGCAACGGCCGCGGCGATCGGTACGCCCGTCGGCAGATCGAGCGGGCCCACGAGTTCGCAGTCGACCCGCAGCTGGCCGACTTGAACAACCGCTACGCCGTCGTCCAGAACGCAGGCAACGGCAAGTGCAAGATCATCTACGAGGACGTCAGAACGAACAGACTCGTGCAGCAAGCGCCCGCCGACTTCCGCGCGTTCTACTCCAACAAGTTCATCGAGATTCCGACGAGCAACGGCAGCGTCGCGCGCATCCCGCTGGGCAAATGGTGGTTCGAGCACTCGATGCGCCGCAGCTTCCGCAGCATCGACTTCCTCCCCGGCGAAGAAGTCGCCGCCGACGTCTACAACCTCTGGCGCGGCTTCGCCTTCGAGGCTCTGCCTGGCGGATCGTGCGACCTCTACCTTGACCACGTGCGCGAGGTCATCTGCTCCGGTGATCCGGTGATCTACGACTACCTTCTGAACTGGATGGCCCAAGCCGTCCAGAAGCCGAGCCAGCCAGGCCACACCGCGATAGTCATGCGAGGATCGCAAGGCGCAGGAAAGGGCACGTTCGCGAAGACATTCGCCAAGCTCTTCGGCCACCACGGCAAACAGATCACCGACGCGAAGCACCTCGTCGGCTCGTTCAATGCGCATCTTCGGGACTGCATCGTGCTCTTCGCAGACGAGGCGATCGCGGCCGGGAACAAGCAGCACGAGTCGATGCTGAAGACCATGGTCACCGAGGAGACGCTCATGGTCGAGCTGAAGGGAGTCGACGCCAGCGTCGAGCGGAACTACCTGCACGTCATCATGGCGAGCAACGCCGAGTGGGTAGTGCCCACCGGGACGGACGACCGCCGCTTCGTCATGCTCGACGTCTCTGACGATCACGTCATGGACGCCAACTACTGGGCAGCTCTGAACTCCCAGCTCCGCAACGGCGGCTACCAGGCGCTGCTGCATACCCTGCTGACCCGCGACCTCTCCGGCTTCGACCCGCGCAAGCGTCCGCAGACCGACGCGCTCCAGGACCAGAAGCAGCGGAGCTTCGACCCGCAGGCCCAGTGGTGGTTCTCCGTCCTCCAGGAAGGGACGCTCTCCGAGGTCTCGCTCGCAGATGGCGCGCTCTTCCCATCGGGCACGCTGACCTACGAGTACAACGTCACCCGGCCGCACGGCGAGCGGATCAGCGTCAACGCGATGCACGCCTTCATGATGAAGGTCGCACCGCGGACCACGTACCTCCGCCAGGCTACGCAGGGCGAGGCCGACACTGGGAAGATGGAGATGCCGCAGAGGCACCCGTACACCGGCGAGGACAAGACGACGAGTCGACCGATGGTCTTCCACCTGACCGCGCTCGACAATCTCCGCGCGCAGTTCGACGACACGCACGGAGGCCCGTACGACTGGCACGACGTCTCGGCCATCGTGGGCCAAGCTCCGGAGGTCTTCTGATGGCGAAGGAACCCAAGCTGAAGCTCCGCGCGAGCTTCCCCGCAGAGCTGCGGGCCAAGGCCAAGGCCGAGAGCGCAGGCGTGATCTCGATCTCGATCGAGTTCCCCAACGGCGATCGCGAAGAGAGACAGATGACAGGAAACGCGCTCGAGTGCCGCTTCGCCCGCTGGGCTGCGGTAATGTTGAGCGAGCCACGAGTGAGGCAGCTCGTGGATCTCGAGCAAGTGGTGAGGGACGCCATCGAGTAGGGTCCCCGCGGGGGCCGTATGCTGGCAGGCATGCGGCCCCTATTTTTTTTGGAGTTCCCGTTTGCCTTTTCGCGACGAGTGGGGTACTCTCTTAGCGTCATGAAAAACCAAGTAGCACAAAGCACCAGCGAGAAGCTGGTCTCCATGTCCGCCCAAGACCTCCAGCTCACCGAGCAGCTGACCGACATGGTCATCTGGATGGACGAGGGCAGCGACCCTGCTCCCTTCGACGCTCTCTGGGGCGCCCGAGTGGCTCTCCGCGGCGAGATGCTGGCTCTGCTCCAGGAGGTCCTCTAATGTCACTCACCTACGAGCAGCGCCAAGCTAAGATCCGCGGATTCCTTGCCGGGATCACCCGCAAACTGAAGACCGTCGAGGCCGACCTGCGAGAAGCAGGCTTCCGCTTCGAGGACATCAAGGGAGCCCGCTGGCACGGCCGCTGCGACGAAGACGGAAACATCTTCGCCGACTTCCTGCGCCGCGGCGCTCTGCGCTCCAGCACCGACCTCGAGCAGCTCATGCCTCACCTTGAGAAGGTTGGCGTCCACGTCTTCCTCACCGCGCGCCGCATCTACGCAGCGCAGACCGCAGAGGGACTCGAGTCCATCCGCCAGAGGGTCGAGCAGGATCGCGCCGATACTCTCCGTCTTCGCGACATCCGCGAGCAGGAGCAGCTCGAGCGCGCAGCAGCAGAGGACGTGCTCGATCGCGTGCATGTCCTGCTCGCCAAGGTCGGCATCGACGAACTCGAGCGGCTGGTGGGCAAATGAGATTCACGCACCGCGGGCTCGAGATCACCTGCACGGTGACCCCTCGAGTCCCGGCCACATGGCTCGACCCGCCCGAGGGCGGCGACATCGAAAACCTCGAGTGGGACGTCGACGACATCGACGACGTGCTCGAGCAGCTGGCGCTGCAAGGCGCGTACCTGGACAGAACGATACGTGCCTGCTACGGGGCCACCGGACGACTGCCGCATGCGGTGGCCGACAGGATTGACCGAGACTGGAACCTTTTAGATGCAGCCTACGAGGCTGCTGCCGACTACAACCCGAGAGACGACGATGCCTAACAACTGGACCGAACAAGAAGAAGAGCTGCTCCGGCAGCTCCGCGAGAATGGAACCCCGCCCACCGAGATCGCTCGACGCCTGAACAGATCGACCAGCGCGATCTGCCAGCACGCGATCCGCGCTATGGGCCTCGCGCCTCTGCGCGCGCCGAAGCGGTACTGGGCAGATGGAGAGACGGACACGCTGCACGCGATGTTCCCGACGACACGTATCGGCGAGATCGCCGAGAAGCTGCGACGCAGCGAGCAGTCGACCCGCGACAAGGCCAAGAACGAAGGACTCCTGCGGAGGGATTTCCCGATATGATTGAACGACGCAAAGACCACGAGCTTCGCTTCCGCGTCGACGACGTTCCGATGAACGTCATGAACCGCGAAGACGTGCTCGAGCGCAGGCGCCAGATGGTCCGCGCAGGCAGCCCCATGGAGGCGATCGCCATCCTCGAGAAGCCGCAGCTGCCCACCGTGTACTTCTCCGAAGAGATGCTCTCCGACACGTTCGTCGACCGCATTCCCGAGGAGAAGTTCTATCAGGCCCAGCAGGAATGGATCGAGAGCATCCAGGAAATCATGCGGAAAACAGAGTAACCAGTTTGACTTCCTGCGAGTAGTGGGGTATAGTAAGGCATGTTCATCAACAACCGACCCGACACGATCTTCGAGCCCACCGTGGCGCTCGAGCTGGCCGACCGACTCAACAACAACGGCGAGGACGACTGGCGCTACGAAGTGCTCCTCACCGGCGACGACAAGTCCGTGATCCAAGTCCGCAACGAAGACGGCGAAGTCGTCGGCAACCTCTAATCCAAACAAGAACATGATTCTCAATTTCGACCAGCGCATCTTCGAGAGCGCAGCCACGTCCGCCAACCGCTACCAGATGGACGCGATCCGATTCAAGCCCGAAGGCGACCAGATGTTCGCGACGGCGACCAACGGAAAGATCCTGGCCAGGATCGAGGTCCAGACGCAGGAAGGGGATAACGTCCACGAGGACGGGATCATGCTCTCAGGCCGCGACATCAAGGCAGGCTGGGGACGTGGCAAGGGCCCGCGCTTCCTGCGCGAAGGCCCGAACGGCTGGCGCATCCACGTGGGCAACTCCTCGAGCATCGTCGAAGTTCTCGAGGGAGACTTCCCGCAAGTCGAGGCAGTGATCCCGGCCAGCTCGAGCGATCGCATGCTGACCTTCGACGTCAAGTTCCTTCTCGCGCTCGCCAAGGCCGCAGGCTCGGACGTTGTGACCCTCGAGGTCCCGGAGTTCACGCACAAGAACGATCGCCAGCAGGTGATGAGCGGAGTGCGCGTCCGGACACGGGACTCTTTCTCTGACGAAGACCTCGGCGTGATCATGCCCATCGTGATAGAATGAAACAAGTGCGGAGGACCTCGGTCCTCGGTTCTTCATGACAGGGGCGGAGGAGTGGTTTCCTCCGCCCCGCTTTTTTTTCCTTCAGTTCCATTTGCATTCTGTCCGAAGTGGGGTATTGTAAAGCGTCATGAATCACAACATCCAAGACCAGCTCAAGGATCTCGACCCGCGCTCGATCAAGCTGGGCCCGTGGGAGACTACGCCCACCGGCCGCCGAGAGCGCACTGGCTGGACGATGGTCGGTCTCCTCGAGGTCTGCGTCACGCAGACCGCAGGACAGCTGGCACGTCCCGGCACGGCTCGAGTCGAAGTGATCCACCTGGACGCCAATGGGCTCGGCGAGCACAAGGTCCTCGTCCGCGAGCGCGTAGCGTACGACAGGCACGCCCGGCGACAAGTCGAAGCGGCGATCCTCGAGATCACCGGATAAAAAGAAAACGGACAAACACTCGACCGCACCCTGATCAGTGGGGTATAGTAACAGCGTCATGAATAAATCAGCCATCCAAACCATCGCCGCTCAAGAGCTGGCCCGCGCACTCGAGCTTCCCCTCACCAGCGAGCAGCTCGACCGACTGGGCAAAGTCTTCTTCGTCCTCTCCGCTCGGATGACCAGCACCGCTGGCACCGCGACCTTCCGCGGCCCGAGCCAAGGGCGCGTCAAGCTCTCCCTCCCGATCTTCACCGACCCGCGCAACGGCGACGAGTCCAACCTGCGGAACACCCTCCGCCACGAGCTGGCCCACATCGCAGCGCCGGACGGCGCTGGTCACGGCCCCGTCTGGAAGCGCATCGCGCGCAGCATGGGCTGCACGGCCGAGCGTTGCCACGAGATGGCGGTCACCCGCAAGACTCGCCGCATGTTCCGCTTCACCTGCTCGTGCTGCTCGAAGGAGCTGGCGACGATCGCACGGGCCCAGATGCCCAGCCGCATCGTCCAGAACCGAGTGTCGGTCTGCTGCCGCGCAGGGATGCGCGTCGAAGAAGTTTCAAACTAAACGGACAAACGCTCGACCTCACTCCTCGGAGTGGGGTATTGTCTAGCGTCATGAACAACCGCACCAACAAGATCAACGGCCGCCGCGCACTCAACGGCGACTCCCGCAAGAAGCACCTCGGCCGCGACGCCAAGCGCCGCGCGAACAAGGCCGCCCGCCGCATCGCCAACGACTAATGAAGCCCACCAAGAAGAACAGAACCCTCCAGCTGCTGCGAGCCAGCGCCGGAGGGATGGCGGCCGCCA
>TARA_R110000796_G_scaffold21226_1_pt1 | contig 17460 bp, 7 predicted proteins | sample TARA_R110000796 | Tara Oceans TARA_R110000796 (sample SAMEA4397815) | marine metagenome | biome: Polar Biome; feature: [SRF] surface water layer (ENVO:00010504); material: water (ENVO:00002006), including particulate matter (ENVO:01000060) such as... | depth 5 m
CAATAATAACGCCTTGCGTTACAAACCGGGCGAGACCTGCCACGCAACAAGCGTGGTACACCCTGAATAATCAACTGTAATAAAAATTACTATTGTTTTTTCGGACTGCAAATATAGTATAATCCTTCGAAATAAAAAGTCATACCAGATAAAAAAGGACACTAATATTTTTAGTGCCCTTTTCATGGAAAAATACAGGTAATAATTCCTTTATCTATACAGGGTGAAATGACCCATAAATTGCTGTTTATCTTCGTCATTGGCGTTCACTTCATACCAATAATCTCCAGAAGGTACTGCCTTACCATCGTAATTACCGTCCCAGCCAGATACCTGGTCCAAAATCGCCACTACCCTACCATATCTATCATAGATCTTAACTTCTATATTAGGGAAGTAATCCCTATTTCCCGGATACCATTCGTCATTCATGTTATCTCCATTTGGGGTAAAGAAATTGGGTATTTCCAACATACCCGTAAATTTGAACGGAATGGAAATCATAGCCTCACAACCCATACGATCCACTACCCTGACCTCAACATTGGTATCTTGGTTGGATAAAAACACATTCACTGTACCATAAGAATCCCCTTGGAAGAAATATTCATAGTCCCCAAAGCCTCCCGTAGCAGTTGCAGTAACCTCGTTTGGACCAGTTTTTATGGCAGTCAAGGTCAAAGGTTCATATGCATCCACGGAAAAGTCCACCGAGGTGGCACATCCATTTTCATGATAGATATAAACAGTATGATCGCCTGCCGCCAAATCCCCAAATGTAGTCTGGGTATTGGCCAAGGTCATATCGTCAACATCCAGTGAAAATAGAAGTCTAGACATTAAGCTTGAATCTGTCATGCGAATGGTAACGGTACTATTTGGGAAAATCCCCTCACATCCATATTCAACTATGGGCTCGGCACTTAGATCAACACCTATCATGATCGGGATTACCGCGTTAGTCTCGCAACCCATAGAATCGCGAATGAACACTACATAGGTTTCTCCACCCATTAGGTTGTCGAAAAACAAGGCATCATTTCTTTCAAATACTTCATCCCCAATTGAGTTTGGTCCAATAATTCTAGTCTCGTAATACTCTGCTCCGCTTAAGGTGTCCACAAAGGGTGTTCCGCCAATCATGGTCAGTTGTGCCGAGCCATCGGAAGCCATAATACAGGTTTCCGGCGTGGTGTCCACATTGGCCACTATCAATTCTTCGGGCTCCGTAATGGTCACTTCCTGCAAAATATTACATCCCAGCTCGTCCTGTACTATTATTTCATAGGTACCAGGTGGTAAGTCAGTAAAAGTGAAAGAATTTGGATTTGAGGGGTCTTCCCCTTCAAAGAATTCACTTAAGGTATCGGATATGGAAAAACGTATTTTTCCAGTACCACCGCTGGCTTCTATAATGACCTGACCATCTACATCACCATAACAACTAACAGGCACCATTTCCAAACGATCCAAGATCAATGGGTCCTTGGGAGTTATCAAAATTTCCCCTGAAATGGCCGTACATCCCAGACTAGTTGCATAGACATAGTAAGATCCCGGAGGCAAATCCCTAAAGATACCCGAACTTTGTGGTCCTCTCACAATATCAGTCGCAATTGGGAGTCTTGGAACACCAGGTGTTCCACTATCCAAAATATTATTTACCAAGGTATAAATATAGTTTCCTACCCCTCCAAAGGCTTCAGACCTTACAATACCTGTTGGTTGTCCGGCACATTTGATATTGGCATCCACTAAATCAAGGGCAATAACCAAAGGTAAAGCAGGATCAAGATTAATTTCATTCGACTTCTGCTCTGGACAACCATTACCATTTTGTACATCAAATTGGTAAGGCCCAGGATTAAGATTTACATCGGGTATAATAATCTCAACTGTAACTACTCCAATTCCTCCGAAAGAAACAAAAGGATCTGTGGTACCGGACCTGCGATAGAAATACTCCATTCCAGCAATTGGATTTGCTATAGTCAATTCCATACGGCCCTCATCCCCGCAACCGGGAGCCAAAGTCTCCACCAGATCTGCATCTACCGGAAGAGGATCTTGGATAAAAACTGGTAGCGTTGTAAAACTACATCCCCAGCCGTCATAGACCACTATGGTATAATTTCCTGTGGGCAGGTTAGGGAAGACAGCGGATTCCTGTAAACCACTGGTGTTTAAAATATTACCTGAGGTATCCAACCTGTTCAACTGGAACAGATATTCCTCGCCATCACCATTAATATCTTCTCCACCACTAATATTATATGCTTCAATTATTCCATCATTTGATCCAGGGCAGAGCAATGGCTGCACAATTCTAATATCGGCAGCTATGGGCACAGGTGGGTTAATAATGAAATCTTCCATAACCACACACCCGCCAGAGTCACGGATACCTACACGATAGGTACCGCTTATTAAATCACTAAATACATTATTGGTAGAGAAGGAAGCAATCATAAGGTATACCCCCGGAGCAGTTTCCATTTCCAATTGATATTCATAGCCTCCCCAGCCACCATCACCTGAAACAGTTATTTCACCCCTTCCAGGGATAAAACAGGTTACATCTGCAGTTTGAGCTGGTGAAGGATCCAAAGGTCTGTCCGGTCCGTGTACCGTTGTTGTGTTACTAACGGTATCACAAAATGGACTATCCACTGCCTCTACACGTACCAATAAGTTACCTGCCGGTACGCCGACAATTATTTCTGGGGTGTTTATTGGATTGGCGGTATCAAAACTTCCTGTAACTCCAGTGGTTGTTTCCACACCGGCAGCATCACGGGAAAATACTTCATAATTATAAACACCCGTATAATTGTTGACTTCAATACTGATTTCCCCGTCAGATCCATTGAAACAGGTTACTGGTTTCACCTCATTGATAACAGCCTCTATAAGGTTATAATCCGGCACATTATACGTCGGAGTAACAAACAAACAGCCGCCATTGGCTATATCCCTCACAGCAAAAATATAATCTCCAGGAGTATCCAAGTCCCAAACAATCCTATCGGCTCCACTGGTAAGTCGCTCTGGCTGTGATCCCAAAGGCAATATTTCAACCCCGTAATTTCCAGGACCCTGGTCTATAATAATCTCAACGGTACTGGCCATTACACCAGATCCCGAAGCGTCACAGGTAATAGGGGTAAGTTCGTTAAAACTAAAGGTTAGTCCGGAGGGAGGAGCCAAATTGACCGTATCGGTAATTTCACAACCATTATTATCCCTTATAGTAACAATTATGGTCTGAGGCCCACCGTTATCGATAATCTCAAAGGTATTGCTACTCTGGAAATTGGTCCCATCGAATACCGGGGTACCATCATTTATACTGTATGAGTAAGGCCCAGTACCTGTAAGTGATCCGGTACCATCCCCATTGGTATCCGCATATGCGGTTATTGTTGTGGTATTAAAAGTATTGCTGGACGGATTACAGGTAAAGGGAGGAGCTGTTGCTGCCCCCATTAATGCTGTAGGTTCTATAATATTCGCAGGCACTCGTGGTGATGAACACCCTCTGCTGGAAACTACCTGAACCTCATAGTTGTCAGGGGTTAAATTATCAAAAATAGCATCGGCCTGACTCACGATCAAGTTGTTACCACTATCGTACAAATTATAAACAAAAGGTCCGTCCGTGGCTGATGCCGCTAACAAATCCACCGAAATACTGCCGTCTGCACTTCCGAAACAAGAAATATCTTCGGTTAGCACAGAATCTATTATTGGTTGATCCACCGTAATTATTTCTACTACCGCGGTATCCTCACATAAAGGAGTAGTATTGGAACTCCTATCTGTTACGGTTATAGTATAATTTCCTGGCACAAGTCCTGTAAAAACAGGATTATTAGCTTGAAAAGTAGTTGGATTTATGCCATCGTCCAAAACGTAATCAAAATCTCCACTACCACCTGAAGTCACAACAGTAATGGTACCATCTGCGTTGTTACACGAAGGCTCCGCGGTTGCACTAGCGGTTATTGAGAAGAAGTCGAATACTTCAAAAGTATTGGTAGCAGTACATCCATTACCATCCCTTACGGTCATGGTATAAGTACCTGGATTGGGAACCGTGAAAAAAGGGCTATCCTGAAATCCACTTCCCATATCGTACTGAAAAGTAGTCTCCGGGGCAGGTCCACTGTTTACCGGGCCAGTAACCTCTACATTATAGGAAGCCACCACAAAACATTGATTGGTAACATCAATGGTAGGTGCCGAAACTCCTGGATCCTCTAATATGGTCACCGTAGTGAAAGAACTACAACCACTGGCATCCTGTACATAAACATCATAATCCCCAGGAGACAGATCATAGTCCGTAGTTGCCGAATAGGCCCCTACTGCCGTTGTGGTGGGTACCACAGAGTATTGGTATGGCCCCGTTCCTCCAACACCACGTATTACCAAATGCCCTAAAGGGTCATTACAATTGGCATTGGTATTGCTATCAACGCTAATAGTTGGGATATCTTGGGCTATAATCGCCTGTGCACTAGTGGTACATCCTGTAGGTACATCCTCTACCAAAACGCGGTAGTTACCGGGAGGCAAGTTTGTTATCTGTCCTGTATATGGAGTACCAGCAACGTAAGCTGGCACTGCTATGATTGTTGCAGGTGCCACAATTGCTCCAGTTGTGACATTAATTACCGTAATTTCTAACTGTGTGCCACTATATTCTTCAACCTCATAATAGAATATTCCGTTTCCGGATACGTCACAGGAAGATGAAGTCGCAGAAGCTGTTGCGATAAAACCAGGCATTGGACCACTTACAGGTGGAATTTCCTGCTGATAAATACAACCTGTTACCCTGTCCAGAACTTCAACTGTATAGGCTACTCCGTAAATAATTCCATTTGTTGCATAACTAAAGGTGTGGGAGGTAGCGCCAGATGCCATACTAAAAAAGCCTGACGGGTCGCCCAATACCCTTATATCATACTCTCCCGAACCACCGGCAATATTAACCGTATAGGTAAAGCCATCTGCACTGGGATCACAGCTGGCTGGCAAAGGTGGTGGTACAGGCGTAATTGTCAGTCCTGTATGGCCCAAGGTAACTGCATCCCTATCTTCACAACCGGAGGCATCCCTTGTAATTACCGTGTATTCCCCTTCAGGTAAATTGATAAAACTATGGGTACCACTGGCGGTATTTACAACTGGACCGACCACGTTTCCGTTGACATCCAATAAAGTATAGGTATAAGGAGCTACACCATTGATATTACCAGTAACATCAATGCTTCCCTCAACCACTCCCGCAGCACAGGTAGCGTCATTTGGCACCACCGTGGCATCAACTCCAGGATCTGGAGGTCCTACCGTAAAATCGACATCTATAAAACACCCCCTACTATCCCTAACATAATAGGTATAATTTCCGGGGGAAAGATTTCCGTATACAGCCTGACTTGTATAGTTGGTACCATCTATACTATATTCATATGGTGCCACCCCTACCGTGGTATCAGGTATCAAGCGGACTACCCCGGTATTGGGATCGTCACAACGCGGGTCTGTAACATCGGCCGTGGCTACAATTACATCAGTAGGGCTTATGGTAACCACATTGGTTTCCACCACGCAACCATTGCCGTCAGTAATTTGGAACTGGTATGTACCAGGACTTGGGGTTGTGTATACAAAACTACTTCCTGCAATAGGTGTAGTAAGTCCATACCCCCCTCCATTAATATTCACGGCATAATTGGCATAAGGAGGATTTCCATTGCCAATATTGACCCGAATATCCGCATCACCTGCACCAGGTACCAAGCTACAGGTAAGTTCTTTTTGTATGCTTACAGTAGAAGTGGTCTGTGGCCTTATATTCCTAACAACATCATCCATACAGTTATTTCCATCCCTTACCTGAACAGTATGGTTACCAGGGGTAAGACCTCCAAAACTTGCACTGGCACCACCGGCTACCCAAGGACCATTATCAATTCTGTACTCGTAGTTCCCATCCCCACCACTGGCGTTGACCACCATGGTTGTAGCATTGGAACTATCAAAACAAAAATCGGAAGCTCCAGTATCCAACACCAAAGTGGGCGCCGTTAAAGAAGTAAAAGTATAACTTGCGGAAGCAGTACAACCACCACCGTCTACAACACTAATAGTGTATGGCCCGGTATCATCGGTCAAGCCAGTAAAATTTGGATTGCTCCTAGGTCCCGCAGTAGTTCCGTTTGGTCTGGTAAGGGTATATTGAAATCCGCCCCATCCACCGGAGGCATTCCCGTTTACCGCTCCCCTATTGTTGTTTTGGCAACTCATATCGGTCCATATAGGAGATATGGTCAAAGCAGCTGATGGTTCCGCAATAGTTAGGGTTGCCGTATCAACGCAATTGGTATCCTCATCCGTAACCGTTATGGTATAGGAACCAGCACTTAGTCCACCCACAGAAACTATACTGGAAGTCTGGCCGGTTACTACAGGATTTGCATCTATTTGATAACTGTAAGTACCATTAAATCCGTCCACTATAAAACGGCCTGCCCCATCGCTATCCCCAAAACAGGTTACATTGGTCAACAACTGACTAGTAACCCCAATAGAACTAATATCTGTTATGGCAAAACTTTCTGTATAATTACAACCAGCAGAATCGGTTACCCTAAAGGTATAACTACCAAGACCCAAACCGGTGAAGGTATTGGATCCACCATTATTTACACTGGTCGGGGCTATAATTTCATAAGTACTTATGGCCGCACCTCCCGTTACCGTTAAGGAAACGGACGCAGTACCTGTGGCACAATCTATACTGGATACCGTAAAATCGATATCCGTGGGTTTGTTCAACGGACTAAAAACAATGGCCGGGAGGGTAGAAACACAACCATTGGCATCGCGTATCTGCGGGGAGTATGTCCCTGCGGAAATTCCATTAAAGACCGTATTGTTCAGAATGAAGCCAGACCCAATGCTGTACTCATATGGACCGACACCTCCACTAACTCCCGAAAAGGTAATCTGGCCCCCACTTTCATTTAAACAAGTTGGGGTTTGGGTAGCATTGGCATTTCCTAAAATAGTAGAAGGGGTACCTATGGTCCTACTGACTGCTGGAGTGGTACAAGAAAAAGTATCTTGCTGATACCTTATTACTACATTGTAATTCCCTGGCGCCAAATTGGAAAAAACATTACTGTTCTGAAACGTACCGCCATTATTAATACTGTATTCCAGGTTATAACCATTACTATTGGTAACATTTACGGAAATACTTCCGTTATTGGAACCCCCGCAATTGGCGTCTATAGAACTGATATTGTATACTGGGGGTGGAATATTCTCAACATCAACGGCTGCATTTTTGGTACATCCATTGGCATCCCTTACCACTATATTATAGGTACCTGGACTACTAACCGTATGTGTGGTGGAAGTTGCGAAACTTCCCCCGAAGGCACCTCCATTAACATTATATTGATATGGTCCCGTACCACCGCTTGCATCTATAGTGATATCCACTGAAGTGGCACCACAGCCAAAACTGTCGGTCGCAAAGGCAGTAGCATCTACAGGTACAAGTCCCGCACCTATGGTAATCGGATTTCCATTAATGGTACTTATGGTCTGGGTACAACTGCTGCCCGCCTGAACGGATACCGAATAGGTTCCGGCCCCAAGATTATTAAAGGTATGGGTGTTGGACCCATTGGGACCAAAGGTATTCATGGTAGCACCGTTTCTTATTAACCTATAGCTATAAAATCCGGGTACTCCAGAGATGTTGATACTTATGCTACCCTTATCACCACTACAGATGATATCTACCATGGAAACATCCACGGTCATATCCACTTCGTTTATGGTTACGGTTTGTGATGGGAAAACACATGCACTTGGGGAAGCGTTCTTTAAACGCGTATACACCTGATAATTACCAGGTGTAAATATATCGAAATACGGATTGTCCTGATAGGGGCCTGCAGCAGAATTAAGACTGTATTCGTAACCAGCAGGTACATTGGTAACCTCTACCCTTCCTGGATTGCCACAAATTATATCCTGTGTACTAAGCTGGGGATTCAAGGGATTGGAAGATACCCTAAAATAATAAAAAGCCCCTGACCCTACCCTAACGCGATATTCCCCCGCAACGGAGGGATCACTGGCATCAAGAAAGTAAGTTGCACTTGTTACTGCCGGGCCATAACAACTATTGTCCTTTACGGGACAGGTGTCCGTTCCTACGAAAACGCAGCTCGACGAAAGTTTCTGCCATGTAATGGTGCCAGATCCACTCACTGAAACCGTTCTATCATCTCCAGTTCCACAAAGAAAAAATTTGGCCAAGGTGCTACCATCGTTGGTACAGGTCACCTGTTCATTGGCACCGTTGATGATTGTAGCAAACATCATTGGACTGGAAGTAACATCAATTGCGACCTCTTCGTTGGTATTAATTCTGGAACTCTCCAGAAAGTTATTCTCCTGGGGTTGTTCAAGAACAATCTCTATTGCATTTATATTTTCGACTGCAGATGAAACATCCGCTATAAGCTCATAAACTATAGAGTTTGCCTTCGAGGCACTAAACACAATGCTTAGTGCTAGCAGAAGTAGGGCATAATAAATATACCGTGGTTTTTTCGGGAGCATAGGTTAAGTAGGTTTTACAAAATATAATTGGACTTGGGGAGGTCTAAGTATATTTTTGATGTAATAGTTTTGCTTATATTTTATATTTATCTTTAGCGTTCTAAGCTACATTATTAATTATTTAACGTTGAATTATGAAAAATAGTATCTCAATTATATTTATCGCCTTGATGTCTTTGAATTTATCCTGCGCACAACAAACTGAAAATGAGGTTAATAGCATAGATAATCCTCCGTTCACCGCAGAGCTAATAATCGATGAACTACAAATACCCTGGGGATTTACCTTTCTTCCCGATGGCAGTATGCTTATTACGGAAAAGACAGGTCAATTGATCCATTTCAAGGATGGTAAAAAAAATATAGTGGACAATGTTCCAGCCGTATATGTTAGAGGTCAAGGAGGGCTGTTAGATGTTGTCCCACATCCCGATTATGCCAATAATGGATGGATCTATATATCCTATGCCTCTGAAGAAGGTGATGATAAGGGTGGAAATACCGCCATTATAAGGGCAAAGTTGAACAACAACAGCCTTACCGACACCCAGTTACTGTACAAGGCTACACCAAATACCACTAAAGGTCAGCATTTTGGCTCGCGAATAGTCTTTGACGATAAGGGTTATTTATTCTTTTCCATTGGAGACCGAGGGGACCGGGACGTTAATCCTCAGGATATCACCAGGGATGGCGGAAAAATATATCGTTTAAACGCGGACGGGAGTATTCCTTCAGACAATCCTTTTGTAAATACCGAAGGGGCTAAAACAGCCATATATAGCTATGGACATAGAAACCCCCAAGGTCTGGTAAAAAACCCCATGACCGGTGAAATCTGGGATAACGAACACGGGCCACAGGGTGGCGACGAAATCAATATTATTGAAAAGGGCAAGAATTACGGATGGCCGGTAATTACTTATGGCATCAACTATAGCGGCACCCCCATTACGGACAAGACTGAAATGGAAGGCATGGAGCAACCAATTCATTACTGGGTACCCTCCATTGCACCAAGTGGAATGGCCTTTGTAACTTCAGACAAATACCCGGAATGGAAGGGTAATTTATTAATAGGTTCCCTAAAATTTCAATATTTGGAAAGATTGGAGCTAAAGGGCAACAAAGTTGTTTACAGAGAAAAACTAATGCCCGAAATGGGACGTGTACGCGATGTAAGACAGGCCCCTGACGGTTTTATATATGTGGCCGTGGAAGGCAAGGGAATCTATAAATTGGTACCAAAGAAATAATAGTCCTTAAATTAAATAACGTATCATAATCTTAAAAAGTAATATATGAAGCTTCTGCTTTTAAGCTATATTTCCTGCATTTCATTATTGACCTTTTTTTTGTTCCAGGACAAGGAATTGGAAGAAAGTATCAGTAGAGGTGCGGATATTTATTCGGACTTCTGTATAAACTGCCATATGGCGAATGGAGAGGGTGTTGAAAAAACATTCCCTCCATTGGCCAAGTCAGATTTTTTATTGAACAAAAGAGAGGAAAGCATAAGGGGCGTAAAATACGGCCAACAAGGCTATATATTGGTGAACGGGGTAACCTATAACAATATTATGCCTCCAATGGGATTGGAAGATGAGGAAATTGCGGATGTAATGAACTATATCCTAAACTCCTGGGGCAATAAAAGCGACAGCATAGTAACCCCCGAAGAGGTTTCTATGAATGTGAATAAATAGCTTAGCCCTTGGTCGCGTCTATGGCATTCTTTACAGACCCGTATTTCTTTAATAATTTTTCTGCCTCGGCATAATCAATTTTTAATTCCTCTACCAAATATCGGGTTCCACGATCTACCAACTTTTCATTGGTAAGCTGCATATTTACCATTTTATTGCCCTTTACCCTCCCGATCCTGATCATTAAGGCAGTGGAAATCATATTGAGCACTAGTTTTTGTGATGTTCCACTTTTCATCCGCGTACTTCCGGTAAGAAATTCAGGTCCCACATTTACTGCGATTGGAATCTCTACAGCCTGCGTCAAGGGAGAACCTGGATTATTGGTGATACAAGCAGTCAACAATCCATGGGCGGCAGCCTCCTTTACCCCGCCAATGACGTATGGAGTAGTACCCGATGCCGCTATTCCTACCACCGTATCGTTCTTTGTAATATCAAAAGCTTCCAAATCCTTCCAAGCCTGAACGGTATCATCCTCGGCATTTTCAACAGCCTTTCTAATCGCTATATCCCCCCCGGCGATCAATCCAATGACATGATCGTGCGACAACCCAAAAGTGGGTGGAATTTCCGAGGCATCCAAAATACCCAATCGGCCGCTGGTTCCTGCTCCTATATAAAATAGCCTGCCCCCTTTTTCGAATCTTTCTTTTAGGGCATCTACCAATTTGGTCACTTCCGGTATAACCATTGCTACCGCATCAGCAATCAATTGATCCTCCTTGTTCATATTTCTAAGGATTGTTGCAGTATCCATCAATTCCAGATCATTATATTTTGATGGTAATTCGGTTATCTTTTTATAATCTTGCATATTTTTTTTGGTTGGTATTTAATTTATATAGGATTAATTTTTGGTTTAGCTTAAGTGTTTCAACTAAATAAGACTGGTTAATTTGGCAATTTGAAAAATCAAGACTTTACTTTTGTTATTCCTGTGGAAATATTCTAATAATTGGACTAAATTCTGTTTCACAAATCATAGTATACTTTTATAATATGACAAACTTAGGAAAATTTAGTTTTTCACATTGGACAAAACCAAAAGTGGATATTAAAAAAAGCAAAGACAATTGAAAAATATAAACCATATTAATAAGTAAATGTCTTTATAGCAATTTTACTTTAACTTCCCTAAAATCCATTAACTTATCATCCTCAGGTTCCAGTTCTGTAATTAAAACATCAATACTGTCCAAATCACATATCTTAAACCGTTGTGTAGAATTTAACTTCTCGGAAATTGAAGGCGCCACAATTTTTCTGGAGGCATTTATCATAGCTTTTTTTATTTGTACAATATCCCAATCAAAGTCGGTTACTCCATTTTTCACGTCGATGGAGTTGATACCCAAAAAGCAGATATCAACTTTAATATCATTCAACAAGTTTATAGCGCAACCACCAATAGCAATTTGGGAATCCTTGGATAATTTTCCACCAACCAATATTACTTCCACATCCGATTTGGCCATTAATTGAACAGCAACCGGTAAACTTGGTGTAAAACAGGTAATTTTCAAATTGGGTGGAATCATTCGGGCAATTTCCATATTGGTTGTTCCACCACTCAATAGTATAACCTGTCCACTTTTGATCAAGGTTATTGCCTTTTTGGCAATCCGGGACTTACTCTCCAAAGCATATATCTCTTGATTTTCAACATTGTAATTGTTAAATCCTAATGATATGGCCCCGCCATGTACCTTCTTTAATTTTTTGGCAGCACTAAGCTCCTTGATATCACGGCGAATGGTATCTACCGAAACACTCAAAAGTTCGGCAATATCCGTAAACAAAACCCTATTATGGATTCTAACCTCGTTTAAGATTACTTGTTGTCTCTCGGCTTTTAACATAAAATTGTCATATTAACAGCATTTAGTCAATATTAGCAAAAAACTGCAAATAAACCGCAGATAGCTAATAATATTAATAATTAATGCAATATATTGCAAATTATTGCAATAGTTGCAGTTTTTTGCATATTTTTGAGAATATCAAAAATTCTATTTCTAATTTAATTTACTAAAAATTAACTCTAAAAGCCGATGAAAAAATTTCAAACAATTAGAGGAAAGTTACCAAGCCATTTATTCCTATGGCTACTTCTGGTAATGAGTACAAACGTATTTGGGCAACAATCCCCAATTACAATCAGTGGAAACATTACCGAAAGTGGTTCTGGGATACCCATAGCCGGGGCTTCTGTATTTATTGCAAATACATCTTTCGGTGCCGTTTCGGATTTCGACGGAAACTACAGCTTTAAAGCTGCTCTTGAAAACGGCGATTATGTTCTCACCGCCAGCTATCTTGGATTTAGCACTCAAAAAATATCCTTCAGTGCCTCGGGCGGAGATATCACTCAGGATATTGTCCTAGCGGAAGACCTTCTAAGCCTAGACGAAGTGGTGGTTACAGGTACAGGTACGGGAGCCAATAAAAGATCCCTAGGAAACGCCATATCCTCTGTAAAATCAGAAGATTTGACCAATAATGGCGCTACCCAGGTAGACCAGGCCATTGCTGGAAAAGTTTCTGGTGCCTTGGTACAACAAAATTCCGGAGATCCTGCCGGTGGTATCAGCATTAGACTTAGAGGTCCTAGCACCATTGCCGGTAGTTCCGACCCATTATATATTGTGGATGGGATAATTATAAGTAACTCCAGTAACGAGCTAATAGACTTGGGAGGTAACTCCCAGAACAGGTTGGCCGACCTAAACCCCAATGATATTGAAAAAATAGAAATAATCAAGGGTGCAGCTGCAGCGGCCATCTACGGATCAAGAGCCAGCAATGGGGTTGTTCAAATTTTTACAAAAAAGGGAAAGAGCGGAGAGCCCAAGTTTACCTTTATGACCAATACCAAGCTCAATGAACTTCGAAAAAAAATAGACTATAATACAGTTCCTCTAGCTTGGGAAGTAGCCACTGACAGAAACAATTTGGCTACGGTTTCGGTAGAACGCTATGATTTACAAGATGTTATATTCGACACCGGTTTCGGCTTGGAGAATTACTTTTCTGTAAATGGAGGAAATGAGAAAACCTCCTATTTTCTTTCAGCCTCACATTTGGATAATGAGGGAATCGTAAAGAATACCGACTTTAAACGTTACGGATTTAAGGCCAACATTACCCAGAAGGCATTTGATTGGTTGGATATTACAGGAGGTTTCAACTACGTAAGAAGTATAAGTAACGACGTTCCCAACGGAGGGATCAATTCTGCCTATGGATCCATTACAGGATTCTTGTTCAGTGACAACTCTATAGATCCGACCCCTGATGCTTCAGGAGTTTATCCAGTAACCTCTCCCCTAGTGGCCAGAACCAACCCATTGGAAGCGGTAGACCGATTTGATTTTGGTCAAAAAACCAATCGCTTCATTACTAGCATTGCCCTGGATGGAAAATTTAATGAGCACCTTTCCGCAAAATATACCTTGGGCATGGATTATTACAATCAATCTGCCTTTGCTTTTATTCCAATTAACAATACCTCTACACTTCCTGATGGATTTGCTAGAAGATCTGACCTAAACAGTTTTCAATACAATAGCGACCTTAATGTAACCTACAGAACGGATATATCAGATAGTGTAAACTCCATTACAACAGCAGGAGGCTCTTGGCAATATGAAGAGAGGGACAGGGTTGGAATAAGCGCAACCGGACTTCCACCTGTTGTTCAAACAGCCACAGGAGGTAGTTTGTTGGAGCAAGGCGAAACTAGATCCCAAATTTCATATTGGGGAGCTTTTCTTCAACAGTCCTTTTCCTTCATGGATAAACTATACATAAATGGAGCCGTAAGAATGGACGGGGCTTCAACTTTTGGTAAGGATGAACGCAATCAACTTTATTTTAAAGCCAGTGCCTCTTATGTTCTATCCGATGAGGATTTCTGGAAAGATGCCTTTTCAGACACATTTAACTCTTTCAAATTAAGGACCTCATGGGGTCAGGCCGGTAACCTTACAGCATTGGGTGCCTTTGACAGATTTTCAGTATATACTCCTTCTGCCATTGGTGGTGCGGTAAGCCTTATACCCTCTACGGCTCAAGGAAATGAAAACCTGAAACCAGAAAGACAGGATGAAATTGAATTAGGTTTTGATGCCGGTTTTCTTAATAACAGATTAGGCTTGGAATTCTCATATTACCATCAAAAGGTAACAGATCTATTACTGCCAAGGGTATTGGCTCCATCAACAGGTTTTAGTTCTAGATTCGAAAACGTAGGAAACTTGGAGAATAAAGGTGTAGAGATACTACTTAGGGCCGCACCCATCAAAAATGAAAACTTTTCTTGGGACGTAACCGCCTCTTTCTCCAAAAACAAGAATGAGGTTACCAATGTTGCCGGCGGTGGCCGACTAACACTTGATGGAAGTTTCTCTACCAATTATGTAATAGAAGGTGAACCTTTAGGTGTTTTTTACAGACAATTCTATGCTAGAAACGAAGATGGTAGCATCGCCTTGGACGCCGATGGTTATCCATACAGAGGAACTACCGAGGATGGTGAATCATCCAAAGTATTGGGCGACCCAAATCCAGATTGGTTTGGATCTCTGATCAATGAAGTTTCATATAAGAATTTTTCATTAAGAATACAGTTGGATGCTGTTCAGGGTTACGAAGTATTTAACTGGAACCGTAGATTGCTGGACAATGTATTGTTTGGCGGTGGATACAATGTTGGTCAAGAATTGTTGGGGAACCTTCCCAAAGGTTATGGAGGAGCACAGGCCAATATCTTTGAAGAGTTTGTAGAAGACGGATCTTTTGTTAAGTTAAGGGAAGTAAGCCTTAGCTATAACTTCAACCCTAAATGGGATTTTATAGACAACGTAGCATTGAGTTTGGTAGGTAGAAACTTGGTTTCATGGGACAATTATTCCGGATGGGATCCAGAAGTAAGTGCCGCAGGTCAAAGCAATGGGGTAAGAGGATTTGATTTTGCTACAGTTCCAATCCCAAAGACCTATCAATTTGGAGTAAATGTTAGTTTCTAAACTTAAAAATAACAACGATGAAAAAATATCTAAATTTTAATATAAAGGCTATTGCACTATTGATGACCGTTTTGGCGGTATCATCTTGCGAAACCGATTTTGATAATCCCAATGCCGCTACGGACGCCCAGGTTTTTTCTTCTAGGGAAGGGATTTTGGCAGCAACCATAGGAATGCAACAATTGTATTCCACCACAGGCTTGAGATGGATAGTAGAAACACCAGCCGTAACCACCAGGGAGGCAGGTATTACCACTACCTTTCAGAATATGATAGATCTTGAGGACGGTGGGGACATTCCAAATTCCACTTCCAATATTGTCGGACTGTGGTCCACGATGCTTCGAGTAATGTCCATTTCTGAAGATATTGCAAAAAACGCACCAAATCTGAACATTAACGAAGGTACCAAAAGTGGTCTGGTTGCCTACGCCAATTTATTTAAGGCAATGGCAATAGGAAGTATGGCACAGAACTACGAACAGGTAATTGTAGCCATCAGCCAAGATGGGGATGCCGCATTCGTATCTAGGACAGAAGCTTACAATACTGCAGTGGCCCTACTCAATGAGGCTCAAAACCTAATTGCGGCCAATCCAATATCCGAAGAGTTCAGCTCAGAGATCCTGAGAGGAAATATAGATTTGGAAAATACCCTTCAGGCAATGTCGGCTAGATACAACTTATTTGCAGGGAATTATGACGCCGCAATTTCGGCAGCGGGCTCGGTAGACGAATCTTCTACCTCCGTATTCACCTATGATTCACAAAATTTGAATCCGGTCTGGAGCAGGGTTTTTCAAAACGGTGTTCCCAATTTTAAACCTAGGGATAGCTTTGGCTTACCAGATTCTTTTTCTATAGACCCTGCTGATGGTCGCGTTGATTTTTATTTGGTTCCTTTGGATGAACTGAACATAAATCAACTACCCATAGAGGACCTTGCAGGATTCTTTGATGAGGAAAGCGGTACTGAATCCATTCCTGTTTATCTACCGGACGAAATGAACCTGATTATTGCCGAAGCAAATCTTAGGAAAACTTCAGCCGATATAACCGCTGCCATAACGGCCATAAACAATGTTAGGACGGATAATGATGATGTCTTTGGGGTAAACGCCAATATTTCTGCTTATGCAGGAGACACGTCCGTTGACGCCTTATTGGACGAGGTATACCTTAACCGTAGATTGGAACTGTTCTTGACCGGAACCAGTTTGGAGGACAGCAGAAGGTTTGAACGACCTGAGCCCAGCACAAGCGCCAAGGTATTTACAGATGAAAGGAATAGAAACTTTTATCCTTATCCAAACACTGAGAGGGACAACAATAGCAATACTCCGGCCGACCCATCAATTTAAAGGAATTATTGTTTTAGATTACAAAAGGCCTACATTTATGTTTAAATGCTAGGCCTTTTATTTCAACACTCAATTACATATGCTCAAAAGAATTGCTGTTTTACTAACATTAGCGCTAACCTCCTGCTCGGTATTCAAACCTTCCATACCAACACCCAAGCATGAATTTAGAGGGGTATGGATAGCCACCGTGGTTAATATAGATTGGCCAAAAAGTGGCCTCGATGATATTGAAAAACAGAAACAGGACTATCTGAAAATCCTTGATTTTTATAATGACTTAAATTTTAATGCCGTAATTGTTCAAATTAGGGCAGCCGGGGATGCTTTTTATCCATCCCAATACGCACCTTGGTCAAGATTTTTGACCGGCAATGAAGGAGTAGCTCCAGAACCTTATTACGATCCATTACAATGGATGATACAGGAAGCACATGCCAGGGGAATGGAGTTCCACGCATGGCTTAACCCCTACAGGGCCACCTTTGATGAAAAATTGGAAATCCTTAGCAAAAACCATGATTACAACCTTCATCCGGATTGGATGCTGAAATACGGAAAAAAATACTATTACAATCCCGGATTACCGGAAGTACAACAGCATTTATCAAATATCATGGGAGAAGTCGTGACCAATTACGATGTAGATGCAGTTCATTTCGACGATTACTTCTATCCCTATAAGATAACCAATGAAACCTTTGAGGATAC
>TARA_R110000796_G_scaffold8843_46_pt1 | contig 17348 bp, 21 predicted proteins | sample TARA_R110000796 | Tara Oceans TARA_R110000796 (sample SAMEA4397815) | marine metagenome | biome: Polar Biome; feature: [SRF] surface water layer (ENVO:00010504); material: water (ENVO:00002006), including particulate matter (ENVO:01000060) such as... | depth 5 m
TCCACAGCGTTCCCACAATCAATGTGAAAGCAGGCGTTCCGTTGCCTTGCCCTGATCCGGCGAGTGGGCCACTACGCTCCCAACAGCAAAGGATCTGGAACTGCGATGCTTGACGACCAATGGGAACAGCTTGATCAGGATGAAGCGCCGCCCGTGGATATGCTGGCTGCATTTTTCGAGGCGCGCGGCTGGTCGGTCGAGCGGACCGGTGACGACGAACTGTCGGTCGAGATAAAGGGCAACTGGACCAGCTACCAGATGCGCGCCATCTGGCGGAATGAGGATCATGTCCTGCAAATATTGCTGCTACCGGAGATCAGGGTTCCGGAGGAGAAGAAAACCGTAATTTACGAAACGCTCGGTCTGATAAACGAGCAGCTTTGGCTGGGGCATTTTGACCTTTGGTCGAATAATAATATTTTGCTGTTCCGCCATGCAACCCTGTTGGGTGGCAGCGGCATGCTCGGTCTCGATCAGGCCCAGACGATTGTCGATCTGGCGATTGAAGAATGGGAGCGCTTTTATCCGGTCTTCCAGTTTGTTTTGTGGAGTGACAAGAGCCCGCAGGATGCAATCGCTCATGCGATGGTCGATACGGTCGGTGAAGCCTGAGGCCAGGTCCTGTCGCGTTATCGCGACAGGGGGCAAGGGTTAGTCAGAAGAGCGCTAGTCAGGAGTTATTGCCCCCGCGCAAGTCGAATACCATCTTGCGGTCACTTTCCGGAACCAGGCCTTCCAGCACGTGCCAGAAACCGGATACCGATTCCTGACCGGCCGATACATAGGCGGACGAGAGCTTCTCGCGCAGCTGGCGAAACAGTTCCGCTTCCAGCGCGAAGCCATTTTCGGTCAGGCGCAGCATTTTCTGGCGCCGGTCGACGACGCCGGGGGATGTCAGAATGAAATCCCGGTCCTGCAGTTCCTTCAACACCCGGCCGAGCGACTGTTTGGTGATCGCCAGCAATTTCAGCAGTTCGCCTACGGTCAGGTTAGGTTGCCGCGCAATGAAATATAATGCCCGGTGATGCGCCCGGCCCAGCCCTTGCTTGGCAAGTTCCTGATCGATCGCATTGGTCAGCCGGGTATAGCCGAAATAGAGCAGCTCGATGCCACGGCGGACTTCGTCCTCACGCAGGAAAAGCGGAGAGGCTCCGGGAGAATTGGCAGGGCGAGATACGTCAGTCATGTTGACGTATCTTGACAGGCTGATTAGAGGAATGCAAGACAATAGAAACATGCTTCCATATCTTCCAATTGTTGGCATGATTCACAGTGAAAGCGGCAGAATATGGCAGATATAGAAAACCTGGAATTCAAACTGGAACGCAGCGCTACACCGGTGCATGCCAGCGAGCGGACCAAGCTTCTGGAGAACCCCGGTTTCGGGACATTGTTTACCGATCATATGGCCATGATCCGCTATACAGAAGCCGGAGGGTGGCACGACGCCAGAATCGCCAAGCGTGAGCCGATCCTCATGGATCCTGCCTCTTCCGTACTTCATTATGCCCAGGAAATATTTGAAGGCATGAAAGCCTATCGCCTCGCCGACGGCGCGACTGCACTATTCCGTCCGGAAGAAAATGCGAAACGCTTTCAGGCGTCGGCGCGGCGGATGGCGATGCCGGAATTGCCGCAAAAACTGTTCCTCGATTCGGTTGAGGCTCTGGTCGATATTGACAAGGACTGGTTTCCTTCGGTCGAGGGCGGTTCGCTCTATCTGCGGCCGTTCATGTTCGCGAGCGAAGTGTTTCTCGGCGTTCGCCCGGCCAAGGAGTATCTCTATCTCGTGATCGCATCTCCTGCCGGCGGTTATTTCAAGAGCGGTGCATCGGCGATCAGCATCTGGGTGTCCGAACAATATAGTCGCGCAGCACCCGGTGGAACCGGCGCAGCAAAATGTGGCGGCAATTATGCCGCCAGTCTTGTTGCCCAGGCCGAAGCAATCGACAAAAATTGCGATCAGGTCGTCTTCCTTGACGCAGCCGAGCATAAATGGGTGGAAGAGCTGGGCGGCATGAACCTTTTCTTCGTGATGGATGACGGCAGGCTGGTCACGCCGCCGCTTGGCGGAACAATCCTGCCGGGCATTACCCGCGATTCTATCATCACGCTGGCCCTTGAAGAGGGGCTGACGGTGGTTGAAGAGCCTTATGCCATCGATCAGTGGGAAGCAGATGCGGCGAGCGGCAAGCTGGTTGAAACCTTCGCCTGCGGTACGGCTGCGGTTGTCACCTCTGTCGGTACAGTCCGGTCCAGCACCGGTGAATTCACCATTGGCGGCGGCGGCCCCGGACAGTTGACCGAAAAATTGCGACGGCGTCTGGTCGATATCCAGCGCGGGGTTGCGCCTGATGATCATGGCTGGGTCAAGCGACTGTTCGAAGCTTAGTTACAACTGCCTCTTGCTCCTTGCGGGCAAACTGGATAATAGGCCCGTTCACCAGCGCGGCTCACCAGAATCAGGCCCGCAAATATTGGGGTGTCGCCAAGTGGTAAGGCAGCGGCTTTTGATGCCGCCATGCGCAGGTTCGAATCCTGCCACCCCAACCAACTTTTGTTTAACAGCTAAGCGCCTGAAAAACCTTTGGTTTCTCTGCGAGTCAAAACCCCGTGGCACCCTGCCGTGGCACCCTCTCGTGGTTTCGATTTTGGCACCATGACTCGCGCTCTGATTCGGTTCAAGCCGCTAAGTGAGATTGGGAAAGTTTTCCACTGATCCATCCACATAATTCGTGAGAGATATTGCGGAGGCCTCACTCGCCTAACGCTTCATTCCATCTGCATAAGCACTGATTTGCATGGCCGCCGATGATGGCACCGATGATTGTAGTCGTCGCAGCACCGATGTGTTAAGTCAATTGACGGATCGCTGCGCAATCCTGAACCAAATCAATAAGAGCCATCTGTCACAGGATTGGTGGTCTTTCAGTTGTTCGTTGACGACCCAATTTCGGTCGAGCGACCGAATCTTAAGTCCGACCCAGAATTTGCCGTTTGTTCAACTGCTCAAAAAGGCTCGTTGTTGTCGTCTTCGTATCGGTCCCATTCGTCCGGTGGTGAAGCATAATATTCTGCGGCGTCATACTCTTGTGTGTTGATATATCGGTCCGCGAGACTACCCAAGGCTAAGCCTGCCAATCAGACGTCCCAACGGCAGTGCTAGCTGCAAATGAAAAATACATAGAGCGACCTATAGAACGTAAGCCGATAACACCTGGTTCTGTCCGCATTCCAGCTCCTGACGAGAGTGTCTCTGCTCCGCAACAGTTAGTCAATTGGCAGGTGGCCGAAGCTGCAACTCACAGTCAGCGTCATTTAGGCGCAGAAAAAACCGGACAAGAAAAAGCTGAGCGCGAACGCGACCGTCTTGCGGATCGAAAGACAGGCAGAACGGCATCGTGATCGAATGAAGCGTTGGAGCCAGGGCAATAGCATTGGCGGGGGCCTCTAACACAACCGATTTAGCCCTTAACTAGATGGCAGGTTAACCGTCTAAGTTGCAAGTAAGTATGCGTTAATAGGAAAAGGTTGCGATCATAACAAACGTGGGGCCCTCCTTTGAACGGACCTTTGGGCAATGAAGTTATGAAAGTATTGGAGATTGAAACTATGGCAAATCCGTTCGGCATTGAAGCTAGTTCAACTGTTCCCAGTGGGACGGCAACTTATGATGTCACCTTGCATTCCGTTCCTGAGCCACATCCGGCGTTCAAAGAATACTCGGGCATTTGGAAGCCAGAAAATGGCCTAGTCAGTATTACGGGAAAGTCCGAGACCTTTAGGGAGGATCCTTCCGCATCCGAAGCCCGGCGTATTTACGCTGAGGTAAAACATGAGTTGACACAACTCTATGGTCAACCGTTCGAAGACGAAGAGATTTCTGACGAAGATTGGCCAGAAGACCTAGGCTTTTGTTCAGCAATAGAAAATGGCGCTCGCAGCCATACATGCGATTGGGACCTTGGGACGCACGACCTGACTGATAACGTGCAAAATATTATGCTGACCATAGTTTCGGACGATGGCGACGAAAAAAGCCAAGTGTGGCTAGAATATGGGTTTCCTGAATGCAAGGACGAGGTGACTACGGGCAAAGGTAAAGCATCCTGAGCTGTCGATTCGGCTAAGTGCATAACTGCTGCTGTGCACGGCTGATAAAAATGTGTATGCAAGAAGCTAATCGAATGAGAGCAAGCCGACAAGCGCCATGTTTATCGGCGAACAGCCAGAAGATAGGTCTTGTGAGGCTCTACGCCCGGTAACTCGGCACGCCCCATGTCCGGAATTTCATGGGCGAAATTGTATTTTAGCGCGAGCAGGAAGTGCCACGTATTCTTTGTAGCCCAAAGCTGTGTTGATGTAGGCTTTGCGTAATTCTCTTCGAGCCAGAGTCTGCAGATTTCGGAAATTAGTTTTTTCTTGTCCTTCAAGAGTTGTGCGGCAAGAAATTCTTCAAGGAGCTTGGGCTGACCATATTTTGCTAAATCCGTATACGGCGGATAGTCCCCGTATTTCAAATTTTGGGCTAAGCCTCGATTATTAATCGAGCTAATGGGTTCTGGCGTGATGGAATATTGCTGGTGATCTTCGTCTAGAAAATCGGACCACACGGAATAATTGTCTGGTTCATTGTTAACGACCTCGTCTGCTTGTGTGTTCGAAATCGGATTCTCGGGGCCTTTATTTAGTATTGCCTTTAGGTCCGATACCGAAATCTGTGACGCATTGTGCTTTGTTATTCCAGCGACCTCAAATTTCTGAAGAAGCTTGTGCTGATAGCTGAACACTTTGCGTTGGTCTTTTACGGAGTGCAGAAGCTGTTGCTTGACGCGTGTAATTTCGAAGTCCGTCTCGAAAATCACATTGGAAATCCATTTTGCAATAGCTTTTTCACCGTCGCTACGCCTTTGAAGTTTTGCCAAACTGTCGAGCAGCTTAAGTCTCTCCGTGTTCGGTGCCGCAATGTTCTTGCCCGGCTTTGGCGGTTCGAACTCGAAATCCTTCAGCTCTCCAGTGATCTTACAGAGCTCTGTCTCTGCATCATCGTCTGCAATTTCGCCGTCTGTTATTTGGTCCATTAGGATGCCGAGCTTCACGCATTTTTCATCCAGCAGCTCGCGGTGCGCGAGGTCCTGTGTTGCCCCCTCAATTTTGCTCGGCCTTCCGGTTCTTTTTCTCTCTGTCATTATTCTTCACTATGATCCCAAAAGTCATTCAACAAGATAATAATCTACTTTTGGGTCAACCAGAATTCCATTCCATAACATATTGTCAGGACAATTTTCGTCCTGATAATAACCTGAAGTAAAATGTTAGGACTAGTAATGGATTTTTATGAACAACTAGAAGAAAGTAAGCGGAGCAAGGCTCCTGTGCGCAATACGCTGGCAGACCATGGACCAGATATCCAAGCTGCCAGAGAAAATGGTAATCCTTTAAACGCTGTATATAAAGCGCTTAAGAAGAGTGGTGTTGAAGCAGGCAAAAATTACAGCAGCTTCCACAATGCGATCAAGTGGCTTGATGAGAATGGCTGGCCGCACGAACAAGGACAATCGTTAGAGACGCCAATTCAGCCAGCCCTATCGTCCAGCGTTCCAGAACCTATTGATGTCCCCGCCGTCACGAGAGAAGATGATCGTTCCCATACGCAGGCGCCATCAAGCCTCGAACGTCAGGACTATTCGGACCAGCGTCACAAAAGCGATTTTTAGAGGAGCGCTGATATGGATCTTGTAAAACTACTATACTTCATCCTTGTGGTGACGAATGCAGGCGGTGAAGGTAAAACACTGATAGCCAAGCTTATCCAGGCAATTTGGGAAATTGGCGGAATCGATGCCGTGATATTGGATGGCGATGTGGGGAATTACTCGTCTAAATCTACAGACGAAACTGCCAAGGTGGTGGGCTGGGGTGTCAAACCCCAGGTTGCGCCAGAGATTGTCGCTAGCACGATCAACCAGCATGCGATAATGGATCTCGGTGCCAATGCTATGGCATCCGCTCGCGAGGTAGCTGATCTCGTGCCAGCGCTTGAAGAGCATTACAGAAAGGATGAACGCCGTTGCATCGCATTCCTTCCAGTATCGACGAACAAGTCTGGAGCGGTCGGTGCGATTAATACACTTGAGGAGAAAGTGGCATATTTCGACAAATATGTTGTAAAAGTCGACAGAGATTTATCCGGTAATTTTGACGGAGATGTGAGTTCCCAACAAGTGCTTGAACTCGCCTATCTTGCGCCGGGGTTTCAAATGTTGATTGCACAATGCGGAGGTTCAATTGCCAAAGCCATTTGTCAGCCTCCGGAAGGATACAAATTGGCATCGACCTATCTTGCGAAATGGGCTTATGACTTCGTATCGCAGGACGGAATGCCAGATATTTTTGATGGCGCTATTTTGAACAAGCTACGCAGTTATAGTGACATTCCAGGCGAACTTCGGGAGCTTGTTCTACATTTAGATGACGCCACCGATGCTGCCTTGGAGGAAAATGTTAAAAAGTCACGGATTATTGAGGTAATTGATCAATGCGGCTGGACGCCAGAGGGTCTTCGTTCGGCAGCCAATAAAATATAGAATCGTAAATTTATACAGGACCAAAAAGGGCGGGATTTCTTTCCGCCCTTTTTTCGTCGTCCAAGTGGAAAATATTACATCCGTGTTGGCATATATCAGACGATCAATTCGCTGACATCAGGCGAGCATTTAATCATGCGGCGATCGCTTGGCGTTGATACGTTAATTTGCCATCGACTTGCATCTTCAATTTAATTTCTAGTCACCCCTCGCGATTGCATTGGCTGTCAACATTCCAATGGGCGAGCAGCTAAAATCCAGTGGAGTGACAAAGTTTATAGGCGCACTTCCGCAGTTTGGGCAGGGGCCCAAACTGCCGTGCGGACAGCCTCGCGGCAGCCGTTTATTGTTAATTTCTAATCCTAAACCAATGCCATACCATTGGACATACATTGGCTTAACATTTTGATAAATAACAATAATTACTTCTACTTCAAATATTCATGTCCTATAATATGCTTTGAAGGATATGAATATGGCAACCAATGCACAGCTAGAACTAGCAGACCAGATTGCGGCGGCCCGCATTAAATTTTCACTTATACAGCAAGGCCTGCTGGAACCTGATGGATATAAGACGTCATTTAGTCCGAAGATCCGCACCGTTGCAAAAGATGAGACAGCAACCAAAGGGCATCGCGGGAAAAATACGATATCGTTTCAAATCCCATGTTCTCGGATGCACCGGTTTACCGACAAGAACGGAATGACATCCTTTCATTTGTCACACAAATCCATCACTCGGGTAACCTATGAAACTTATCAAGAAGGCACCCGCGTGTCCCCGGGCGCAGCAAAGAGTCATTGCTCCTATATCGAGCGGGATGCCGCGGTTGCACGCCTTGACCCTGCAGAGAAGCTGGCCGATGAATTTGACGTTAAACTGTCACGTCAGGACGGCGTTTCTCAATCTGACGAAGTCACGAGACTTTCAAATAGTTCCGACCTTCCGATTGGGCAAGCGGCGGACGGTCAGTTCGGTAGCATGACTATTGACCAGGATATTTACATCACCCGGGACAGCGCTGTTTCACGTCAGCCCGATGGGCAAAGAGCACTTATTACAAACATCGATGATGATGATCGTGCTCGCGCGGAATATTGGGCTTTAGTTGAAGAACATGAAGCCAAGCCTAGTCCGGACAAAATGTCATTTCGAATTGCGGATAACCCAGAGTTTTGGTCAGCTGTATCGAAAGATGAGCAATGCCCGCTATCGTTAAAAAGAGCGCTTGCAGCACCCGATGCAGACTGCGTGACGAAGTTGGATATTGAATCGATTGAACAGATGCGGGATTATCTATCGTCTCAGCCGGAATGCATTCTGCCCTCAAAGGGGAAAAAATCTAAACCCACTGCCGATCCGGTTGCTAAATTTCATAAAGGTCGCGGGGGCCGTATCCAGTTTCGCCTGACGGGAGAGCTGCCGAAAGAATTGTCGGCCCCTCAAATGTTTGCGCTTCTCAAGGACATCACTGAAGAGTTTTCCAAACGCAAATTGCCATTTGTGGCTGTCATGCATGCACCTGATCACAAGAATAACGACCGAAATTGGCATTTTCACCTCATCTATCACGACAGGCCATGCAGGCGTATCACACAAGGCGATATCGCTACACTGGAGCAGCAGGGTTATGGCACTGATCGGTTAAAAGCCGGACAATGGGACTTCACTGCGGTCACAACAAAGCAGCACCGTTCCAATGGCCGAGCCGTGCCGCTCAAACAGAAAAAAGTGCGCGAGGTAGCGGAAAAACGATGGATTGAAACCTTACGTGAGATTAGCTCGGAAATTACAAATCGTCATCTGGAGCAAGCTGGACATAAACGCCGTGTAGATCACCGTTCCAATGAACGAAGAGGGATTGAGGCAGAGCCGCCGGAGCATCTGGGTTCAGCATTGGCCGCCGCAGAGGCGCGCGGTGAAGTCACGGACCGAGGCGTTGAAAACGAAAGGCGTCAATGGGAATCAATTATGGCGCAGGCTGATGCAAAGCTCGAGGATAGGCTATCGGATATCGGACAGCGGACTTCAAATGCCGACCGAGAAAATAGCCGCGCCGGCAAGAACCCTGCGCTAGATCAAGAAATTATCGCTGCAATGACACAGGCCGCCAGACTTGAGCACGAGGCGTTTGTGCTTGATCAGAATATGCAACGCGCTGGCTCACGGGCAGCGACCTTGAAGATGAAGAATGAGCAATTGCTGGCTGCTTACCGGAAAGATTCCAAATCTGTATCGCGATCACAATATCAAGAGGCCAAACGCCTTGTAGATGCGGCTTCGGCATATTTGCTCGCTTTGAAAGGGGCACTCGAAGACGAAAGCCAATTGCTAGCCGATTGCCTTGAAGCGGCGAATGGAGCTAACAAAAAGACAAAACTTCTTATCGATGCTCAGAGCCAGGATAATGTCAGGTCAATGTCAGTTTCGGATACGACAAGTGTTCCAGTAATGACCACCAAGCTATCTAATGCGGTGGAGGATACTAAAGTGCCTGAACCGGCTCCTGTGCCCGCTTTTCCGGTCAATCTCGATCCTACAATCGAAAAACCGCGAACGAATGCAGGTTTCTCGCATGCTAATGAAATAAATTTCAGGAAGTGGGAAAAATATTACCATAACGCAGATCAAAAGATAGATGATTATTTGGCAAAGCATATCAAACGGCTCGAAGCTGAGGAATCTAATAAAAAGGTTGAAGCCGAGAAAAGGGAAAAAGTGGAGGCCGCCGCCGCAGAAAAATTGCGCGTAAAAGAAGCCAAGAAGAATGCAGGTAATAAGTTTAATGCGCAGCCGTGGCAAATTGGCATGGATCCATTCGATCGGTTCTGAACTGCTGCCGGAATACAAAATTACATTCCTGTCCCCTTTTTGCCTGGCAGAGCACCACAATTAGGCCTGCCGGTTAACAGTCTACGCAGGGCTTGGCCCGTAATAGACGGCGACCCGACAGGCCCATATTGGGAACTAACGTTCAGACATTAGCCTAGACGCTTGCATTCCTCGCAAAGCGGCTTCCCGCCAGTTCCGGACCGGCGGTTCTCAGTCTCGATATTATTGCCGGTATTGCAGTTAGTGTCGTTGTGGTGGACATTGGATTTGACCGAATGCCATGCTGCTACTTTAGCCATTTTAGTGGCCCTTTCTATTTGTGTATGGACAGATTCGCTGTCCTTTGTTAGAAGTAGGGCCGTGAGCTGAAAGGCTCACGGCATTTAGATTACGGTAACCTCCGGGCTATATGCCACATAGCGCAAGCTCCTTTCTCCCGGCGACGGGATTGGTGGTTGTGATCTGACAGGGGTGCAACCCTGTCGGCGAATAGGCCCCCTTTTGGGGGCCTAGCTCGTTATGGCCTAGACTAAAGGCCACTAAACTCATCTTCGTGCACACGGGCCTTGGCTAAGGTCCAAATGCTACCGTCGAAATCAATCTCACCATCATTTTTCAATCGGGTAAGTTGAGGGCTGAAACTCGTGCGGACAACATCTATGCGCCCCCACTCAGAGTGAAAAAAGTCAAGCAATTGCCTTGAAGTAGCTCCGTTCACAAAATGTTCTGAAAGCGCCTTCTTCACCAGTTGCTTCATTGTAAGCTTTTGAATAGCTGGATGAGCCTGCGCCTTGCGATGTGCGACCGCGTTTCTGCTAGCTTGATTTCCTGTTGGGGGGAGGTCTTTAACCACTAAAGCTGATGCTGCGGCTTTGCGCGCGGCCCTGATACGGGCGAGATCTTCTTTCAACGGCTCGATCTCATTTTCGAGCCGGTATATCTTGGAGGCGATTTCGTCCTCCATTTCTTGAAGTGCTGAGATGACTAAACTTTCCATTTGCTGCTGATAACACCCGAGACTCGGATGCGCAATAGCAAATCGTTATCTAGGCAACAATTCTTGTTTCTCGTTTGTTCTTTAAAGCAAGGCGTCTAAAGTGGGTTAAGGGGATAAACGGGAATTAGTTATACAGCGATTAGGCTGCGTTCGCGCCGATAGTTGAAGCAATTCTACAATGATGTGAAAATTGGTCTCGGTAAAAGCACTTTTATTTTCGCGGTATCTGTAGATTAGCCGATATTTCAGCAGGATCATAATTCGGCGAATATATCGGAACCGAGCGTCCATTGCCCCTCATCCAAACTGCCGGCCTAGGCTTATATTTGGCTCTATCGCGCGCACCTTTGCCAAGGCTGCGACTAACCCCGGTCCGCGGTCCCACGATAGTCCCCTGCTGCAAAACGTCGTCGAGGCCGAAGCGATAAGCCTCACGGGGGTCAATTCCTTTCAGCAAATATTTGCGGATAGCTACACTGCTGCGAGCAAATTGAATGTCTACTGAGCCGTCGGGCGCCGGTTTATGGTTTTGTGACCGCTTTCGTGGCGGATTTCCCTTACTTTCCAGGCTTGTAATCCAACGCGGAACGAGATCTGCAAATTCTTCGACTAATTGCTCAGGCACATGAACTTGCCAGTGCACATGATAGTGCCCGTGCACAGGATCTTGCTCCCGGCTATACACATAGGTCGGGGGAACGCATATCTCCAGCTGCTTGCACCTAGTCCTCAGCCAACGGCAGAACCGTTGGTTTCTTAGCTCTTTGAAATTGTCTTGGCCCGTTACGGTAAGATCCCAATTGATCGTCACATACATATTGAGCTTGAAATCCGCATTAACGTTGCTGGTGGGATACTTCCTAGCCGACTGTTGCCCACCAACCTGCTTGGCAAATCTCGTCGCGTGATGAAGATTGCGAGCTGCAGCCCGGCTAATATACTTTGATGATTTAGTTTTTTGGGGTTTTCTAGAATATTGCACGCTGATCTCTGAGTTTGTTCCTGTAATAGACATTGAGCTCTTAGGATGAGGAAATTGCTTTACAAAGCAACGTTTTTAGCAGTGATCCAATCTGGCACGATTGGTCGTGCTATTGGGGTCTAATAAATCGAGATGCTCATTCCGAAATCCGGCGTATTTCCGGCCGACTGCAATTGGGCCGTTTGCCGACGGTCGGCTTTAGGAGTTTGAAGCAGAGAAAGCAGACTCTTATATCGAGGTAATCGAAACGACAGCTTCCGCCCCACATGCAGACATTCACACTCGCGTGATTTGACGTCCGATTCGCGCCCACTTTTGGTCATTCACATGTAGCTCCGAGAGGGCCGAAAGCGGTCACGGAGAAATTTGCAGATTCCGGAATTCGTCCACAGAACCAGCAAGCCGCTAGATCTCCTCCTGCCATCTCTAAATTCGCGGTGCCAGCGTCTCAATGATTTTGCATTCACCTACTGTTCCATGCTGACAAGCACCGATCACGCGACCTAGTTCGGAACGTAGCGTTGTCAGGTCGTCGATTTTCTGATCAATCTCGGCCAGGTGCCTGCTCGCAATATCATCAACTGCTTCACAGGATTGATCTTGATTGTCCGATAGTTCCAGCAATTCGCGCAGTGCCTTCAGAGTAAAGCCGAGATTTCGGGCACGGCGGATGAATGAAAGCCTGGCGAGATGGTCGCTTCCGTAATCCCGGTAATTCGCGGCCGTTCTGGCAGGAGGCGGTAACAGACCGATATTCTCATAATAGCGGACGGTTTCGACCTTCGTATCGGTTGCTTTTGCCAGTGCTCCAATTTTCATCGCTTGACCCTATAGTTACTACAGGGTGCATAACTATCGGCGAATCGAAAATTGTCTAGGAAAAACCATGTCTGATAATTGCTGCGCCGATGCCTGTGGAACGGGAGACGCGCTGAATGACAAACGCTGGCGGCGTATCCTGTGGATTGCGCTCATCCTCAACGGCGCGATGTTTTTCATTGAGATGGGCGCTGGTGTTCAGGCGGATTCACGAGCGCTTCAGGCCGATGCGCTCGACTTTTTTGGCGATGCGGCCAATTATGCGATCAGCCTTGGTGTGGCTGGGATGGCGCTGGCATGGCGTTCGCGAGCGGCCTTGTTCAAGGGCGCAACCATATTGCTATTCGGTCTATGGGTGCTGGGATCTGCCGTATGGGCGTTTTTCAACGGCACGACGCCGGTTGCCGAGACGATGGGTATCGTTGGAACTCTGGCGTTGCTTGTGAATGTCGGCGTTGCGCTGATGCTGTATCGCTACCGGACGGGCGACGCGAACATGCGGTCGGTGTGGATATGTTCTCGCAATGACGCGATCAGCAATGTTGCTGTTCTTGCCGCAGCGCTTGGCGTCGCAGGGACCGGCAGCGCGTGGCCCGATCTCGGAGTTGCAGGAATTATGGCGGGGCTGGCCATCACCGGCGGCATTCAAATCATTTGGCAGGCTCGAAGTGAACTGCAATCTGTGAAAAAGAGCAAAATCACGGTTGGAGAGGCAAGATGATGCAGGCTGTTCCGGTTACCGCGTTGATTGTTGTCTTCCTTGCTTCGCTATGGCGCGGGTATTCCGTAGCCCGTTCGACCGGCGACAGTGCCTGGGCATTTGGCGCAGCCAAGGGCGGGCAGCGTTTGGCCGGGCTTGTTTTTGCGATCAGTATTGCCGTTCTTGGAATCGCAAGCGGGTTAGCTGCAATGCAGCCGGTGACCAGATTTGCCTGGGTTGGTGCACTGCTGGCAGTTGCTGGCACTGTTGTAGTGATTGTCTCTCAAATCCAGATGGGCCGGGCTTGGCGCGTTGGCGTTCGCGACGGAGACGCACCGCTTTTTGTTCGGCATGGGCTATTCCGGTTCAGCCGTAACCCCATATTCGTAGGGATGATATTGCTCGGCCTCGGCATTGCCTTGAGTGCCAGCATTTGGTGGGGCTGGGTTGCATTGCTTGCATTTGCGCTGGCCTGCCATGCGCAGGTCCGGATTGAGGAAGCGCACCTGAGCAAAAGTTTTGGTGCGGCCTATGACCAGTTTTCCAGCGAAGTTCCCCGCTGGATCGGAATTTCGAAATGAACTTGGAGATGCTACCCCCGATCCTCTTCGGAATATCCCTCGGTTCGGTTTGCATCATCTTGCTGCTGTCGCTCGTTGCAACAAGGAGGGACAATCTTCAATTCTGGCCGCCGCCTTCTAAAAATAGTTGGCAGCATCGAAGCTTCCTGATTTTATTCAGGTGTTTTCTTTATCCATTGATCGTTCTGTCAGTGCTGGAATTTAACATCAGTGTAATTGAGACGCGTTATGTCGCGATTGCGATAGGCACATTGTTGTTCTGCGTGGGATTTGGATTTGCCCTTCGCATCACCCTTCAAATGGGATGGCGCAATGCCTTTGGAGAAAAACGCGGACTGGTAACAGACGGCTATTTCTCCATAAGCCGTAATCCGGTCTATGTAGCGACCTGGGTAGGACTTGTAGGTTGGGCGCTCATCATCAATTCGACCTTTGTCACGATATTGTTGGGTTTTTGGGCCGCGCTCTACCTGCTTGCTCCCATTTTCGAGGAGCCATGGCTGGAGGAAATGTATGGCGACGAATTTCGAGCCTATAAAAATCAAGTCCGCAGGTTCTTCTAAATATGACTCAGTTTTTAGGCCTAAGGTTCGAGAAAGTCCTTTGCGGAGTCGGTCAATCGTCGATGATCGTGCTGGCAATCGTTCTCGTAACAATAATCTGAAAATTGATGATATTACATATCTAACTGCATGAAATATTGGGAATGTTGTTCAAAAGCACTTGATGAACTAACGAGATAATGTATTGGGCGGAATCATGAATGAACGAAGCGGCATAACCAGAAAAACGTCAGGGCTCTTTCGCCTGATGGCGGTTTTGCTCGTTCTGATTATGTCGAGCATGGCGGTTGCCGAAGCAGCTGAATGCGCCAGCGAACCACAAAACGCCGAACTGATGTTGGTTTCCGACGCCGGGCACTCGGATGAAGCCCCTTCGGATAATGACGCCGGTAAACACGGAATCTGTCCGCATGGTCATTGCCATAACGGCAGCGTTACCACAGCACGGTTGGCAGGCTTTGACGGATCAGTGGATCTGGTAAGTTCCAGCTTCAGCAGCAACGCCGATCAATTTGCGCTGTCTGCGCATTCAGCCCGTTTAAAACGACCACCTCGCGTCTGAACTAATTCTGACTTGCGCCAGACTTATGGCGTTATTTCAATTAGTTAAGCGAGGATTTCTCAGAAATGTTGAAGAAAATGGCGCGTCTGCGCCTCTGTGCGGCAATGATATTTGCCGCAAGCCCTGCCACTGCCGCTCTGGCGGAGGATCAGAGTGTTAGTTTAAACGAGGCCTTAGTGCGCGCTGGAGCGGAATCGCCTGCCGTGCAAGTTTCCCAAGCAGAGATTGATATCGCGCGCGGGAACCAAAAACAAGCGAGCCTCGGACCAAATCCCGAGGTCTCGGTAGACGTTGAAAACGTCGCCGGGAGCGGCGTTTTCAAAGGCCTGCGTTCAACCGAATATACCGTTTCTGTTGGGCAGCGATTGGAGCTCGGCGGTAAACGCGGTGCCAGAACACGTGCGGCGCGAGCGCAGACAAGCCTCGCAGAGATAGAAGCTGCGATCTCTCAGGCCGAATTGGCCAGCTCCGTGCGTCTGGCATATACAGAAGCAGTTGCCGCTCAGAGCCGCCTTGACTTTGCAACGCGCGTCGTCGGTCGCAACCGGGAACTGGCAAGAATTGCCAGAATCCTCGTTGAAACTGGCCGTGACCCGCCGCTTAGAGCATTGCGCGCTGACGCTGCGCTTGGCGAAGCGGAAGCAGCACTGGAAGCCGCAAGGGCAGAGGAATATTCCGCCAGATTACTACTTGCATCGCTGTGGGGCTCGCAAACACCACCTCAGAAAGTTGAACCGGTCTGGCTTAGTGGCGGCGACGTAGAATTTGAGGCCGACCTGTCCCAATCCCTGCAGATCAAAGCCGCAGAAGCGAACCGGGACGCTGCCAGTGCCAATGTCACGCGCGAACGCGCAAATGCTGTTCCAGATCTAACGTTAAGCGGCGGCGCCAGACGTTTTGAAGAAAGCGGGGATACTGCGTTCATCGTGGGTGCTTCGATTGCCATACCGTTTGGAAATCGCAACCAGGGCAGCATTCAAGCGGCAGAAGCAAGCGTTCGCGGAGCTGAGGCGCGTCGCGCTTTGCGGTTGGTTGCGATCAGCCGGGAATATAATATTGCCAGCAATCAACTGGAAGCAACGCAAAGCCGTGTGGAAACTCTGGAAAGCCAGACACTGCCCCAAGCTGAAGAAGCATCAAGACTGGCCCAACTGGGATATCAATACGGAAAATTTACCCTGTTGGATGTCCTGGACGCTGCAGCAGCAAGAGACACGGCTGAACTCGGCCTGTTGGAAGCCAAGGTAGCGAGAGCGGAAGCGGTGATTACACTGCTGAGATTGGCGGCCAGATAGATGAGAAAACTGGAAGTAGATCACGTCATAATATTGGCTGGCATCTTCATCATGCTGACAGTTCTAACCGGCCTGTTCATGCTGACGTCGATCGCAATAACAGTGTCGGATTGCGGCACTACAGAAACCAGTATTTCCGGTGACAGCGCGCCTCCACAAAACCAGAGCTTGACTGCGGGACGGTCACAAAATTCGAGCAGGGATATATAAAATGAACAACAGAAAATGGATCATAATCGCTGGCCTAGCCATCGCGTTTGCGGTTGTGCTGGGAGTAATTTTCAATGGCTCAACCGGAGGTAGCGCGGAAAATCAGAGCGCTGCCAACAACACAGAAGAAAATCATTCCGAAGAAGAAGGCGTTGTCGAAATGACAGAAGAACAGCTGCGCGCCTCTGAAATCGGAATATTCGATGTGGCTCCAAGTTCGCTTGATGCCGAGATTATTGCGCAGGGTAGCGTTGCACCGTCTCCTCAAGGGCAGGCCATATTGAGTGCAGGCGCTGAAGGCAGGGTCACGAGCATCAAAAAGAGGTTGGGAGATGCGGTTCGGCGCGGCGAGACAGTGGCTACCATAGAGAGCCGCGAAGCCGCCGCAATTAGTTCCGAGGTTACATCGGCAGCTTCTCGGGCCGCGCTTGCCCGGTCGCAGATGAACCGGGAGCAGCGCCTCTACGATGAGAAAATCACCGCACGGGCAGATCTTGAAACGGCGAGAGCAGAAAATCAACAGGCTGCCGCAGAAGCAAGACGGGCAAGCCAGGCGGCCATTGCGTCAGGTGTCAGCGGACGCTTTATTGCTGTGCGCTCACCGATTGGCGGCCGGATAACGTCAAGTCCGGCAATTCTGGGCTCCTACGTGACCGCTCAGGATGAGCTTTTCCGTATCGCCAATCCGAACCTTATTCAAATTGAAGCGGCAGTTCCCGCAGAAGATGCGCGCAAGATCAGCACTGGAGCAGCGGCCACGGTCGAAACGCCCGAGGGTGAAATCTCCGCTCGGGTATTGGCGGTTACGCCAGCTGCCGATCCGGAAAACAGAGCGGCCATTGTCGTGCTTGCCCCTGCTTCAGGCGCCAGACTCGTCCCCGGAGAATATGTGCGAGTGCGGATACTTCAGCAGGCGACAAGCGATCAGTCTACGGCATTGATTGTTCCCGTAGAGGCTGTCCAATCCGTCGAAGGACGCAACGTCGTGTTTGTAAAGACCAAATCTGGTTTCCGTGCACGGCCCGTTACGACCGGAGCGAAGAGTGGCGGTAGAATCGAGATTGTCGACGGCCTCAAGTCAGGTGAACAAATCGCCGGCAAAAACGCCTTTCTCCTGAAATCTGAACTTGGCCGCGGCGAAGCAGAACATTGATTAATACATTCCCATTGGAGCAACGGCTATGATTGCACGTCTCGTCGAAATGTCCGTCCGCAA